>ERZ827450.90-NODE-90-length-109908-cov-10.613465_pt1 | contig 109908 bp, 131 predicted proteins | sample MGYA00519773_ERZ827450 | MGnify/ENA primary metagenome ERZ827450 (study PRJEB31778, sample SAMEA3449306) | human gut metagenome | biome: human gut; feature: human-associated habitat; material: faeces | place: United Kingdom | collected 2010/2012 ...
AAACCTCATCCGAGGCAAATCCGTAGCCCCAGACCTGAATATTTATGCAAAACACGCACCCAATCCTGCATATATACCGTATATCATACACTCCGTCTCAGCCAAACGGAAAATCAATCGGAAGCGAACGATTTTACGTTCGGCGCACAAAATGGAGACGACCGGCCGGAAACGGAAAACGGCACGGCTGAAAACGGAAAAAGACAAGCATCCGGGCCACGGAAACACCCCCTCAGAACCGCAGCCCGGATTTATCTGAAAGAAAAACGGGACACATCTTGAATAACCATAAGGCACCCAAAAGCACCGTTACCTGACATGCCGGAGGCCCGCCGGCGCACACCCGAACCCCGCACACGGCAAAAGGAAAGCAAAAGCCGCCCTCACCCTGGCAAAACGGTAAAACCCACCCCCGCGAGAATCGAATAAAATCCATCAACGCCGGAACCACTGACGAATACGGCAAACATAAAGGCCTAAATCTGACGTTCTGACAAAAAGACAATGATAAAAAACAGCCGAAACCAAGAAGGAAAACAACACAATATAAAAAGAAAAACATGAAATTGGACTTTACAATCAATTCCTCGCTACATTCATTAAAAACAGAAAACAAAAGCTCAAACCGCCCTCTACTCACCAGACAAAAAGCCCCCGATTATACCAATAAGAGGACGTGTCATCGCGACACATCCTCTTTCCATAATCTCATATAGGTATTAGTTTTTTTTAAGGTAAAAAGATTGTTTTCAGAATAACTTTTGCAAATATCGGGTTTTCTAGCCAACTACACAAATAAAAAAGGATGTTTCTTAGCATAAAAAAGAGCATTCACTTTATTCTCTTTAAAAAACTCTTCTTATACCTTATTATTATAGGAAATACGAAAGTGATTTCCATTTTTTAATAGTATCTTTGCAAGCATTATTGATAATTACGCAAAACAGATTGGTTATGACTGAAACAACTCATGCTGAATCATCAGAAAAGAAAGGACTTAATTTCGTAGAAGAAATAGTGGTGGAAGACCTGAAGGCAGGCAAGAACGACGGACGACTGCAAACCCGCTTTCCACCGGAACCTAACGGGTATCTACATATCGGACATGCAAAAGCGATTTGTATGGACTTCGGCATCGCGGAAAAATACGGCGGTGTGTGTAACCTAAGATTGGACGACACAAACCCTATCAAAGAAGACACGGAATACGTAGAGGCCATCAAGGAAGACATACAGTGGTTGGGATTCAAATGGGGAAAAATCTATCATGCTTCAGACTATTTCCAACAACTGTGGGACTTTGCCGTCAGATTGATTAAAGAAGGCAAAGCCTACATCGACGAACAAAGCAGCGAACAGATTGCCGAACAAAAGGGGACACCGACGCAACCCGGTACGCCGAGTCCCTATCGTGACCGTCCCATAGAAGAAAATCTAGAGCTGTTTAACAAGATGAACAGCGGCGAGGCTGAAGAAGGTTCCATGGTGCTGCGTGCCAAGTTGGACATGGCCAACCCGAACATGCACTTCCGCGATCCCATCATTTACCGTATCATCAACAAAGAGCACCATCGCACGGGCAGCAAGTGGAAAGCCTACCCGATGTATGACTTCGCGCACGGGCAAAGCGATTATTTCGAAGGAGTGACCCACTCCATCTGTACGTTGGAGTTTGTCCCCCACCGTCCGCTCTATGACCACTTCATCGACGAATTGAAAGAAGGAAACGACTTGGCAGACCACCGTCCCCGTCAGATAGAATTCAACCGCCTGAACCTGACCTATACCGTCATGAGCAAACGCAAATTGCTTGCGTTGGTAAAAGAAGGCCTGGTAAACGGATGGGACGACCCACGAATGCCGACCCTCTGCGGGTTCCGCCGCCGCGGCTACTCTCCTGAAGCCATCCGCAAATTCATCGACATGATCGGTTATACCAAGTTCGATGCCCTGAACGACTTTGCTATGCTGGAGGCAGCCGTACGTGAGGACCTGAATGCGAGAGCAACCCGTGTCTCGGCCGTACTTAACCCCGTAAAACTCGTGATTACCAACTATCCGGAAGGACAAGTGGAAGAGCTTGAAACCGTAAACAATCCCGAAAATGAAGCCGACGGAAGCCATATCATCGAGTTCAGTCGCGAACTGTGGATAGAACGCGAAGACTTCATGGAAGACGCTCCCAAGAAATACTTCCGCCTGACTCCCGGCAATGAAGTTCGTCTGAAAAGCGCTTACATCGTAAAGTGTACGGGATGCAAGAAAGACGAGAACGGCAACGTGACGGAGGTCTACTGTGAATACGACCCCATGTCGAAAAGCGGCATGCCCGGTTCGGACAGAAAAGTGAAAGGCACACTCCATTGGGTGAGTTGCGGACATTGCCAACCGGCCGAAGTGCGCTTATACGACCGACTTTTCAGCATAGAGAACCCAGGAGCTGAAGAACGCGATTTCCGTGAGTTGTTGAACCCAGAGTCACTGAAAGTCCTGCCCCAATGTTATGTGGAAAAATATGCAGCGACCAAAAAGCCGCTTGAATATCTGCAGTTCCAACGCATCGGTTACTTCATGATGGACAAGGACAGTACGGCCGAACATTTGGTATTCAATCGTACCGTAGGCCTGAAAGACACATGGAGTAAGAAAAACAAATAACATGTCGACAGAAGACCTCTCATATTTTCAAGAAGAAGAATTCAAAAAGAATCTGGCTCTTTACGAGCAGATGTTACAAGGCGGTCAGTCGGTTTATCTGGAAGCAGACGAACTGACTGACATCGCCGAGTATTATCTCGTGCAGAACGACACGGACAAAGCTATGGCGTGTATCCAATACGCCCTGAACATCCACCCCGGTAGTATCGACCCTTTGATTTTCCTGGCACGACAAAAGATGTTCAACGGCGACATCGAAGGTGCCAAAACCATACGCGACTGTATTACGGATCCCAACGATCGCGAAGTCATATTCCTCAATGCAGAATTGCTGTTGCGTGAAGGAAAAGAACAGGAAGCCACCACATACCTGTCCGAAAAAGCCGAAACGGAAGAAGAAGATGCCGCTTTGTTTGCATACGACACGGCTACACTGTTTTTGGATTACGGTTATTTGGAACAGGCAGCTCAATGGGGACAACGGGCGCTCGACATGGAACCGGACAACGAGAAGTTTCTGAAACTCAAGGCAGACCACCTCATCTCTTCCAATCGTCCGAAAGAGGCTATCGAGATATTAAATAGTTTGTTGGACATCAACCCTTACAACCTTAATGCATGGCACTCATTGGGCGAAGCTTATTTCGTATGCGAAGACTTTTCCAAAACCATGGAAACGGCTGATTTTGCATTGGCTATAGACGAGCACGACGCCCAAGCTCTTTTGCTGAAGGCCAACAGCCTGCTTCAACAACAGAATCTCGACGAAGCCCACCAACTTTATCTCCGATATTTCAAGGAACATCCGTCCAATGAAATTCCTTATCTTTTCGACGGGGTGTGCCTCTCCGCACTCGAACGCTACGACGAAGCCTTAAGCCAATTACTTAAAGCCGAAGAATTATCCCAAGGTTATTCTACGGAACAGCAACACATATATGCCAACCTTTCGGAGGTGTATAGCAGGCTACACGATACAGACAAAGCCTTTGGATATATCGACAAGATAAAAGAAATAAATCCGGATTACGAAGCAGACTTATACAAAGGGCATATCCTGATGCAAAACGAGAGAGAAAACGAAGCCCTCGAATGCTACAACACATTTATCCAAAGCCACGAAGACCCTTCGGAGGCCCATTTTCTCGTCGGCTTGTCTTTAGTGGAAAACAAACTGTACGAAAGGGCGAGAGAACATTTCTTGTATACGCTGAATCGCGATGCTTCACAAGACAAGGAAAGTCAAAAAGCATACGCCTATCTGGCCTATTGTGCGCTGATGCAAAACCGTTATCAGGAATTTATCGTCTTTCTGAAAATTGCTTGTGAAAAAGCTCCCGAAGCACTGGAATACACCGTGGGACGATTCATCCCGGAAGAAGTGGAAGCCAAGGATTTCTATCAGTACGTCTTAACTCACAGCGACATATTCACACACTTTAATCCGGACTCATCCGCCCCTGTAAAACCCATGTGAAAAGAAGCTTTTGCACCGTCTCTCCACATGGGTATATTTCCTCTCATTCGCTGAACTGCTTGATGCGTTGCTCTTCCGATAATTTGCAGATGAGCAAAGTATCGTTCTTTTCTGCCACAATGAAACCATCCAGACCTTGTATTACGACTTTTTTCTCCTGAGTGGTATGAATCATACAGTTATGCGTGTCATACACCGAAATGTTCTTTCCGATACAGGCATTACCATAAGCATCTTGCGGCGTATGCTCATGCAAAGAGCCCCACGTGCCTAAATCACTCCATCCGAAGTTGGCCGGAAGCACGAATATCTCTTCCACTTTCTCCATGATGGCATAATCCACCGATATATTCTCACATTTCGGGAAATCACGGTTGATGGCTTCCTGTTCCTGCTCGCTGCCATATATGGGCATAAGCTGCTCGAAAACCTGCGCGATAGCGGGCTGATACACACGGAAAGCATTGACAATCGTGCTGACGTTCCACACGAATATTCCGGCATTCCAGAAATAATTATTCTTTTGGATATATCGGCTTGCCGTGGCAAAATCAGGCTTTTCCTTAAAAGAATCCACCCGATAAATTTCCTTGTTACGTGCCGATGCAAAGCCCAAGTCAGCCTGAATATATCCGTATCCGGTTTCCGGACGGTTCGGCTTCATTCCCAAAGTCAAAATAGAGTCCGTCTCCGAGGTAAAGACCAAACCGGAAGTTATCACACGTTCAAATTCAGCCACATCCATGACGATATGATCGCTCGGTGTGACCACCACATTGGCTTTCGGATTCAACTTTTTGATACGCCAACTCACGTAAGCAATGCAAGGCGCCGTATTCCTTCGGCAAGGTTCCTTCAATATGTTAGATTCCGGAATTTCCGGTAACTGTTCACGTACAATATCCGCATAAGCTTCGGACGTCACCACCCAAATGTTTTCCGGAAAACAAATCCTTTTAAAACGATCAGCAGTCAATTGCAACAACGTACGTCCGCATCCCAATACATCGATAAACTGTTTCGGGCACTCCGGAGTACTCATCGGCCAAAAGCGGCTACCTATGCCACCAGCCATAATTACCAAATGATTATTACTTCTTTCCATGGTTCTATATTCACGAGAATAAGTTAAGTCACAAAATTACAACTATTTTTCTAAATCCATGCATAAATATACACGATATTTTCATCTTCTTTTTCCCTGTTTTATTTGCATTCAGCCAAACATTCGCGTACTTTTGCACATACAAATGAAATATACCACCGTTTTAAGCATTGCCGGTTCCGATTGCAGCGGAGGAGCCGGTATTCAGGCAGACATCAAGACGATTTCCGCTTTGGGATGCTATGCCGCCAGCATCGTCACGGCCGTTACCGTACAAAACACATGCGGAGTGAAAAACATATATCCTATTCCGGCTCAAATTGTCAAAGAACAAATACAGGCCGTAACTGAAGATATGCAAATAGATGCCTTGAAAATAGGGATGGTGACGGACGAAGGTATCATTGCGGTCATTGCCGATTTCTTATCAAGCAATCGCCTTCCGGCCGTCTTCGATCCGGTTTTAGTCTCAAGTAGCGGCTATTCTTTGGTAAAACCCGAAGCATTGCATGTCATGCGCGACCGCCTAATCCCCCATTGTACTTTAGTGACCCCCAACCTGCCGGAAGCCGAAATACTGTCCGGTATCCCTATCCGGAACATAGAAGATATGGCAAACGCCGGACGGCATATCCTTACTTACGGTTGTCGGTCCGTATTAATTAAAGGAGGACATTTGGAAGGAGGCGATATGACGGATATTCTGGTCTGCGGCAATACTCCGGAAGACATTCACCGCTACCACTCCACCAAAATAAATTCTGCTAATACCCACGGAACCGGATGCACGCTTTCTTCTGCTATCGCGGCTTACATCGGCCAAGGTATCTCCTTACCGGAGGCTGTCGGTTTAGGGAAAAAATACCTCACGAATGCCCTGTTTTACGGAAAAGACGTCACCATCGGAAAAGGACACGGCCCGTTAAATCACTTTTTTAATCCCAAAAAGCTGATGATTAAGTAAGTTTTTATTAAATTTGCAACCAGATTGATGAACAAACATACATTAGATAAGATTTAAATTTTATGAAAGCATTTGTATTTCCCGGACAGGGAGCACAATTTGTAGGTATGGGCAAAGACCTGTACGACAACAATCCGTTGGCAAAAGAGCTATTTGAAAAGGCAAACGATATTTTAGGATTCCGCATTACGGACATCATGTTCAGCGGTACGGACGAGGAGTTGAAACAGACAAAAGTGACACAACCCGCCGTATTCCTCCATTCTGTCATTTCAGCTTTGTGTATGGGAGAAGATGTCGCTCCGGACATGGTGGCCGGCCATTCTTTAGGAGAATTCTCCGCGTTGGTAGCAGCCGGTGCCCTGAACTTTGAGGATGGTCTGAAATTGGTTTACGCCCGTGCCATGGCCATGCAAAAGGCATGCGAGGCTGCCCCTTCTACGATGGCGGCCATTGTCGGCTTGGATGATGCCACAATCGAGAACGTCTGCACGGAAATCAATACGGAAAACAATGTAGTGGTTCCGGCCAATTATAATTGCCCCGGACAGTTGGTAATCAGTGGCAATGTGGAAGCTGTCAAGGCTGCATGCGAAAAACTGAAAGCAGCCGGTGCCAAACGTGCACTCTTGTTACCGGTGGGCGGTGCGTTCCACTCGCCTTTGATGCAACCGGCCAAAGACGAACTGCAAGCAGCCATAGAGGCAACTACGTTCAATACACCTAAATGTGCCGTATACCAAAACGTAGACGCACAGGCTCATACGGATGCAGAAGAAATAAAGGCTAACCTGATTGCCCAACTCACGGCTTCTGTGCGTTGGACGCAAGAGGTGCAGAACATGATTGCAGCCGGTGCCACGGATTTCACGGAGTGCGGTCCGGGCAAAGTCCTGCAAGGCATGATTGGAAAGATTGCCAAAGGAAATGATGCCGTGACAGCTCATGGTATTCAAGCCTAAACCAACTCGAACAGCTATCCCCTTGCCTCAAAAAAAACGGCAAGGGGATTTTTATTGACGACTAATCCATTGATATATGAAAAACAAGATGATTATTTATCAGGTGTTCACCCGCCTTTTCGGAAACGACAAGACGGCATGCATCCCCCACGGTAACAAGACAGAGAACGGATGCGGGCACTTCGCTGATTTTACCCAAAAAGCATTAACGGAAATCCAAAAGCTTGGAGCAACGCATATTTGGTATACAGGGGTCATTGCACATGCCACACAAACAGACTATACCTCATACGGAATTCCGTCCGACCATCCTGCCATTGTAAAAGGGAAAGCCGGTTCCCCATACGCCATTAAAGACTATTATGACGTAGACCCGGACTTAGCCACAAAACCCGAGAAACGGATGAAGGAGTTTCAAAACCTGATATACCGTACGCATGATGCCGGTTTGAAAGTCATCATCGATTTCGTTCCCAACCATGTGGCACGCCAATATCAATCCGCCAGCAGACCTGAAGGCGTGAAAGATCTCGGGGAAGAGGATGACCAAAACCTATCCTTCTCTCCCCAAAACAACTTCTATTACATTCCCGGACACCCGTTTCAACCCGGCTTCGATCTGCAAGGCAGTGCACCGGTCCCATACGAAGAGTGTCCGGCCAAAGCTACAGGCAATGACAATTTTTCCCCCTCTCCCGGACGCAACGACTGGTACGAAACGATAAAACTGAACTACGGAATAGATTATTGTAACGGAGGGGGACGGCACTTCGACCCGATACCTTCCACGTGGTTTAAGATGCGTGACATTCTGCTGTTTTGGGCCGGAAAAGGTATAGACGGCTTCCGTTGCGATATGGCAGAGATGGTTCCTGTCGAATTCTGGGAATGGGCCATTCCGCAAATCAAATGCCATTACCCTTCCCTTGTATTCATTGCCGAAGTATATAACCCGAACGAATATCGTAACTACATCTATAAAGGAGGATTTGATTATTTATATGATAAGGTAGGATTATACGACACACTCCGCGGAGTCGTTTGCGGCTATGCCTCTGCGCGTCAGATTACAGGATGTTGGCAAAGCGTAGACGACATCAAAGACCACATGCTGAACTTCCTCGAAAATCACGATGAGCAACGATTGGCCTCCGATTTTTTTGCAGGAAATACAGAAAAAGGCCGTCCGGCTCTGTTGGTCAGTGCATGTATGGGGAGAAATCCCATGATGATTTACTTCGGACAAGAATTAGGCGAACGGGGAATGGACGCAGAAGGATTCAGCGGCAAAGACGGGCGCACCACGATTTTCGACTACTGGCATGTAGATACCATCAGGCGGTGGCGCAACAAAGGTAAATTCGATACCGATAAACTCACAGCCCAGGAGCTTGCCTTGCAGGCATTCTATACCCAAGTGCTTAGATTATGCAACAGAGAAAGAGCCTTGAGGGAAGGGGATTTCTATGACCTGATGTACGCCAATAACGGTTCGGACCTGTTTAATGCCGACAAATGTTATGCTTTTGTCCGACGTAAAGACAAAGACCTGCTGATTGTCCTTGTCAACTTCGAGGATTCCGAGAAACATACAGCAGTCAATCTTCCCCACCATTTATTCGAATTTTTCCAAATCCAAGAGAAAGGAGAAATCATAGCAACCGAGCTTTTAAGTGGAGATAAAGAATGTATCACGTTCAACGCTAATCAATGTGTACTAACGGACATACCTGCATATAGTGGCAAAATCTTAAAAATTAAGCTTTAGTAGCTAAAAAGTACCTGACGGGAAGTCCAAGGTCATTATTATAGAGTAAAGCGGGAACCTGCAAAATCACCAAATCCGGCGATTGCAGATTCCCGCTTTACGTTCTACCTTTGCAGTGACAGAAGAAAACAATATGCCATTAATAAACGATTAAACAAAACTACAACAACGAGATGAAAAAAATGACTATTTATTATGGTTCCACCACTGGAACTTGCGAAACCTTGGCCGCCAGTATCGCACAAGCACTGGGCATGAGTAACGACAACGTGCACAACGTAACAGAAATGACCAAGGAAGATTTGGAGAATAACGATGTGCTGATTCTCGGTTCGTCCACATGGGGATGCGGAGACCTGCAAGATGATTGGTACGATGGAGTAGAGATTCTGAAGAAAGCCGACTTGACGGGTAAAAAGGTAGCTCTTTTCGCTTGCGGTGACGGAGAGTCATACGGCGACACATTCTGCGAAGCCATGACCCATATCCACGATGCCTTGGCTGATAGCGGCTGTACCTTCATTGGGAAAGTCCCAACTGCCGACTACACGTTTACTTCTTCTACAGCCGTGGACGGTGATGATTTCATCGGTCTGGCACTTGACGACGTAAACGAGAGTGACAAGAGCGAAGCCCGAATTGCAAACTGGGCTAAGCAAATTGAAGTGGAAATGGCTTAAAGCATACTTAAAAACAAGTAAAGGGCTATAAGGTTGCGACCTGAATAATCATAGATTTTAGCTATTGCAAAACTTTAAATTATCACTTAATTTTGCAACCACAAACGAAACATTCACCAATGGACGCACTATCCGAGAGAAACAGACATACAGGGACTTCCGCCATGCGGGTCTTTGCCAACCACATCTACGAATACAAAAAAGGAGTTCGCCGGATGATTCTCTTTACCGTGAACGACCGATATGTCGGCGAAGCGGTCAAGCGCCTGAAAGCTGAAGATATTGATTTCGAACTACAAGAAGTCGGTAACGGACGTACGAATGTCTTTTTCGGCCGTAGTGAATGTATCGAGGTGGTGCGGAGGATGATTACCCGCCCTTTACAACAACTCAGCCCGGAAGAGGATTTTATCCTCGGTGCCCTGTTGGGTTATGACATCTGCATGCAATGCGAACGCTTCTGCAAGCGGACGGCATGCACACAAAAAGTATCATAATAACCACTTTTCATACAATTTCTTTATATCGTTTTGGATTTAAATTTGGGATCAGGCTCTCGTGAGAGAGCCTTTTTCTATGTCTGCCCGTCTGCAAAACTATTCCCAAACCGTATCCAACAGTTTGAACACAATCCGGAATTGTCCGTCCTTGTAGCTCGTGCTGTTGATATGGAACCGACCAATCTGTGCCGTATGTTCCACATGGGCACCGATACAGGCACAGACATCATAATCCCCCACTCTGACCAAACGCAAGGTATCCTCCGCAGCATCGGGTAATTTGTCGAGCGGAACGTTGTCGGGAACAGCATCACGCGATACATAGGCGTACGTCACCGGTAAATCAGCCGCAATGACTTCATTCACTTTCCGAGCTATCTCTGCAATCTGCTCTTCCGTCGGCTCATCTGCCAAATCATAGTTAATCTTACTTTTTTTCCGCTCTATATGTGCATTCCTCGACCGTTCGCAACCGAACATCCTGACCATCGTCTGGTTCAGGATATGCTCACAAGTGTGCATCGGAGGATATTCCGCCTTGTTATGGGCGTTTAAAGTCACTTCCTTCTCTGTTGTCATTCGTTTCTTTTAATATATTTGTCGAATAAATCCATACGCAGTCCACCACATTTTACCTTTACGACGTGATGCTCATCCGTTAAGAAACAAGTAGGTGTGGCCTGCGCACCATATTTTATTTTCATGGGGCTGTCGTCCAACTTAAAATCTGATACGAAAATAAAATCAAAAGGAAATACTTTTTTAACCTCTTGCAGGTCCTTCAATGACCTGCATGGCCAATAGACCACAATCTGCAAATCCTCCAAAGAAGTTTGCCTCCGTAAAAGTTCCAATTCTTTACGACCATCTTCTCCCATGCATCCCAATCCTCCATAAAGCAGCAACACTGGTCTGCCCTTCAGCCCATGCCAATCGAAGATATTCCCGTCATCCCGATAGCAAGGAAACTCCCAAAGGCTATCCCTTTCCTCAATCTGCCGCATCCGAATATGTTCCTGGATATTCCTTCCATAAAAAGACTCTCGCATTCCCGTGCCTAACGTATCTAAGATATGTACAAGCACTTTTTTAGGAATATCCAACCGACACATGTACAGGCGTTGCAAACCGCTGGGCGTAGAAGCATATTCCATGGCCAACTCCCGGTTCCTTTTCAACGTAGCATCATAAAAGGAATTAAAGGCCGCCTGCAAACTATCCTGCATCTCGGGATATTTGTCCCATAATGCAGCCATTTCCTGATGACGCTGTTCGTACGCTTCCCACAACATGCTATCCTTGCGCAGATACTCTTTCTCCCTCTCCATGTCCTGCGCAACCGAACTTCCCACCGAGAGACCCAAAAATCCCCAAAGGAACAACAAACTTCTTAACCTCATGATACCTCTTTACCTCCTCCGAATTACAGTTTTCCCCGTTCTTCCAGATAAGAATCCTTGAACCCCAGGAAGTACAGTACCCCATCAAGCCCCATCGTGTTGATGGACTGTTTGGCATTCGCCACCACACGAGGCTTGGCGTGGAACGCAATCCCCAGCCCGGCTTCGGAAAGCATGGGCAAGTCGTTGGCTCCGTCGCCCACGGCAATCGTCTGAGCCAGATGTACATGTTCCACTTGGGCAATAAGCTTCAACAATTCAGCTTTGCGGCGGCCGTCGACGATTTCACCTACATAACGTCCCGTCAACTTGCCGTCCTCTATCTCCAACTCATTGGCATACACATAATCTATGCCGTATCTGTTCTTCAGGTAATTGCCGAAATAGGTGAAACCTCCCGAAAGGATGGCAATCTTGTAACCATACTGTTTCAATACGAACATCAGGCGATCCACTCCCTCCGTGATAGGCAAATGCTGCGCGATATCCTCCATCACCGACACATCCAACCCTTTCAGCAAAGCCACCCGCTGGGTAAAACTTTCCTTGAAATCTATCTCTCCACGCATGGCCTGCTCGGTAATGGCTCTCACTTGCTCGCCTACTCCGGCACGGTCGGCCAGTTCGTCGATGACTTCCGTCTCAATCAAAGTAGAATCCATATCGAAACAAATCAGACGGCGCATGCGGCGGTACATGTTGTCCAACTGAAATGAGAAATCCATCTCCAGTTCACTGGACAACTTCAACAGTTTCGATTGCATGGCAGCACGGTCTTTCGGTGTACCCCGTACGGAAAACTCGATACAAGCCCGTATGTTTTCCCGTTGTTCATCCAATGGAATGCGCCCGGTGAGACGCTTGATGGCATCGATGTTCAGCCCCTGTTCGGCCAACACCGAAGTGACGGCCTGTATTTGCAAAGCCGACAGTTTGCGTCCCAACAAAGTCAGGATATAACGGTTCTTGCCCTGCATGTTCACCCAGTCCGCATATTCGTCTTTCTTCACCGGATAGAAACGGATGTTCACGCCCAGTTTCGAAGCCTTGAAAAGCAAATCCCGCATCACATGCCCGGAGTATTCCTCTGCCGCACGCACCAACAAGCCCAAGGTCAACGTATTGTGTATGTCGGCTTGACCGATGTCGAGTACCGTCACGTCATATCGGGCTAAAATCCCCATGATGGAAGAGGTCAGTCCGGGACGGTCTTCACCCGTTATTCTTATCAGTATCAATTCCGTATTCGAAGGTTCCATAGCTTTATATTCATTTAATGCCTGCAAAACTACACAAAAAAGGAGAAAACACAAAGGATACGGGCGGAATGCTTTCACATTACCACCCGTATCCTATATATAAAAGGTATAACCTTATGTCAGAAACGGAAACTGAGATAAACCCGGAAAGACTTCGTACGCATACGCTGCCTGAAGGTATCCACGAAATCGGACGCATCCATATCCTCGTTCTCATAGTCATAACCGTCACTTTCGTCGTTCACCGAAACGCCATGGTATTTCGTACCGCCCCAACGGCCTTCCACACCCAAGGATATGGCCTTCCATGCCACAGCCGCACCGAAGTTGAAGAAAGGCACAAAGCCATAGTACACTTCATCGTCCAACAACATGATGGAAGCCGAAGGCTGGAAACGGAAATAAGTGCTCACTTTCAGATGATGGATAGGATTCACCGTGATGGAAGGACCTATCTGCATGCCGTATTCAAACTGGTGACAGCCGAAATCCAAATCATAGTCCTCGTCCTCTTCCATGTCCCAACCGTTATCGAACGGATCATCGTATCCCCAACCGTTTCCGAAACCGTTACCGTCTCCGAAATCGTCATCATACGCAAATTTCTCCTCCACACTCGAATACTTCACATAGTTGAAATCCATCCAGCTCCAGTCCAAACCGATTTTAACCATCCCCCAAAGCGGCTTCTTGTGCAAGTAATACGTTTTACCCCACGTGATATTCACGCCCGCTTCGCTCTTGTACTTGATGTAATCGTCTTTAGAAGTCAGACTCTGTTTTACAAAGCCGATATTGAAGTACTTGGCACGGTCTTTCCAAATCTTCTGGTCCAACTCGGCCTGGTTGGCATTGTCCACTTGTTTCGACAAAGTCCCCACGACCGTACGCAATGAATCCACTTCGTTCGCATTGCCGTTATTTTCCGCACCGGTGCCTACGAACTGCGCCTTCGCAGCCCCACATGCCATAAAGGCGGCTAAGGCAAACACGCTCACAAACTTTTTCATTTTTTCTATTTTTTATTTGATTATAGTTATTCCACGGGCAAAGATAATAGTTTTTATAGTAAATAGTATTAAAATATGGAACTAAATGCAGAATTAATCAAAAAAACCGTTTAATTTCGTAACTGCACTTGCAATGCTATCGAATATCCCAAGCCATAATTAAATGTTACCCCATGGAGAAAAATACCACACCTTTCCATCCCTTCATCCCAGACGCAGACTCCTCCGAGCTTCCACGCCTGTTTACCTGTCCGTTCCACTACGAACCGCACCCTTTATCCGTACGCGCAGCCGAAGAAGTGCGCCGCTATCTCACACTCCGCACCGACTGGAAAACGGAACTGGACAAAGGAAAAATGTTCGGCGTATTAGTCGTGCAAAAAGAAGGAAGGACGGGCTTTTTAGCGGCTTATTCCGGTATACTTTGCGGACGCAACGACCACGACTTTTTCGTACCGCCCGTTTTCGACCTGTTGCAACCGGACGGTTTTTTCAAGACAGAAGAAGCGCAAATATCCCAAATAAACCACCGTATCGAAGCGTTGGAACACAGCGACTTGCGTGCCTCGCTGCTTCAACAGGCTGCCGATAGGAAAGCAGCCGGAGAACAGGTATTGAAGGAAGCCCGCAACGCATTGAAAGAAGCCAAACGGCAAAGGGACTTGTTACGGGCATCAGACCACAACGACTTCACGGAAGAACAGCTCACCCGTGAAAGCCGGTTCCTGAAAGCTGAATACAAACGGTTGGAAAAGCAATGGAAAGCCAAACTCGAAGAGGTCGAAACCGCCCTGAAACGGTCTGACGAAGAAATAGAGGCGCTGAAAACCGAACGGAAACGCCGCTCCGTCCTGCTGCAAAATCGACTTTTCGCCCAATTCCGCATGCTGAACGCACGGGGGGAGGAGAAAGACCTGTGGCAAATTTTCCGGGAACACGGGCGACCCGTACCGCCATCGGGTGCCGGAGAGTGTGCCGCTCCCAAATTGCTGCAATATGCCTACCGTCACGGCTATCGTCCTTTGGCCATGGCCGAATTCTGGTGGGGGGCTTCGCCGGAAGCGGAAATACGCAAGCACGGCTACTACTATCCGGCATGCAAAAGCAAATGTGAGCCGATACTCGGCCACATGTTACAGGGTCTGGATGTGGAACCCAACGCACATGAAGACAGCAAGCATCTCGACCACGAGCCGGAACTCGTCTACGAAGACGAATGGATGGCTGCTGTCAATAAACCGGCCGGCATGCTTTCCGTACCCGGCAAGGGCGATGCCCCTTCCGTATGGAGCTGGGCGCGTGCGCATTTTCCCGAGGCCACGGGACCGCTCTTGGTGCACCGCCTGGACATGGACACCTCGGGAGTGCTCCTCATCGCCAAAGACCCGGAAACGCACCGAAAGTTGCAACAACTGTTTGAAACGCGGCACATCAAAAAAAGATACATAGCTTTGCTCGACGGCACGGTAACGGACGACGAAGGCTTTATCCGTCTTCCCCTCTGCCCCAACCCGAACGACCGTCCACGGCAAATGGTGAGCACGGTATACGGCAAAGCCGCCGTCACGCGTTTTGAGGTCTTGTCTCGCAGCCACGGTCAAACCCGCGTGGCCTTCTATCCCTTCACGGGGCGCACCCACCAGTTGCGGGTGCATGCCGCCCATCCGGAAGGATTGGACACCCCCATCGTAGGCGACAACCTGTATGGCCGTCGGGCCTCCCGCCTCTTCCTGCATGCCGAGACCGTGACCTTCCGCCATTTCAAGACCGGACGTTGGGTCAGCATTACGGCACCTGCCCCGTTCTGACGGAAGGAAACGCGCCAACCGGTGCTCACTGTCCGCCGTCCGGCGTATGGCAAATGGCCTCTATCCGATCCAACTCCTCTCTAGAGAAATCCACTTTCCGCAAGGCCTTCAGGTTGTCTTCGAGTTGTGCCACGGAACTTGCCCCGATAATGACAGACGTAACCAGTTCGTCCTTCAAAACCCAAGCCAAGGACATTTCAGCCAACGTCTGCCCCCGCTCTGCGGCCACCCGGTCCAAGGCTTTGATTTTCTCCAAGACCGCCTCTGTCAATACCTCGCGTTTCAGGAATCGCCCTTGTGCCATACGCGAATCTTCGGGCACGCCTTGCAGATAGCGGGACGTGAGCAAACCTTGCGCCAACGGTGAAAAAGCGATAAACCCAACCCCGTACGCCCGGGCCTGTCCCAAAATGCCCTCCTCTTCCGGAGCGCGGTCGAACAGGTTGTAACGCCCCTGATACAACAGGCAATGCACGTCGCGCGCTTCCAAATAACGGTAAGCCTCTTCGGCCTTGTCGGCCGGGTATCTGGAAAGCCCCACGTAAAGCGCCTTGCCTTGGCGCACGATGTCCACCAAAGCCTGCATCGTTTCTTCCAACGGTGTCTCCGGGTCGTAACGGTGGGAATAAAACACGTCCACATAATCCAAGCCCATACGTACAAGACTCTGGTCGAGACTAGCCATGAGCGACTTACGGCTTCCCCAGTTCCCGTAGGGACCGGGCCACATGTCGTAACCGGCCTTGGTCGACACAAACAGTTCGTCGCGATAAGGCTTGAAGGATTTCTTCATAATGAATCCGAAAGTCTCTTCGGCACTGCCATACGAAGGGCCGTAATTGTTCGCCAAATCGAAATGCGTGATGCCATGGTCGAAAGCATAATGCGCCATCGCCAGCGAATGAGACAAAGGATTGACGTCACCGAAATTATGCCACAACCCTAAAGAAACTTCAGGAAGGAGCACGCCGCTACGCCCGCTGCGACGGTAGCGCATACCGTTTTCATACCGGTCGGATGCCGGAGAATAAATGGGATTCAACATAAATACTATAACTGTTTTAGAAGTGTCTGACGCAAAAATAATGAAAAAACCATAAATCCGCCTGCCTCTCCCGGTAAAACTTCCTATCTTTGTTCATTATTATCACATAACAGATTTATTTCACATGAAACACACCTTCAGCGCATGTTGTTGCGCCATCCTGATTTCAATTTCCGCACAAGCGCAAAAAGGCGCTTCCCATTTCGAAATAGACACCCGCGCCCCCTTGCAGACGATAGACGGTTTCGGGGCATCGGACGCCTGGAGCATGCAGCACATCGGACTGTGGCCCGACAGCGTGCGGTTGCAAACGGCCGATTGGTTGTTCAGCACCGAGAATGACAGCAAGGGGCAACCCCTCGGCATCGGGCTTTCGATATGGCGTTTCAACATCGGGGCAGGCAGCCACGACCAGGGACGCGAAAGCGGCATCGGCTCACATTGGATGCGCACGGGATGCTTCCTCCGGCCAGACGGCACGTACGACTGGACGCAACAACCCGGACAACGCAACTTCCTGCGCATGGCCCAAGAAAGGGGCGTAAGGACCTTCATCGGCTTTTTCAATTCGCCTCCCGTGTACTTTACCCAAAACGGACTGGCTACCAACACCGGACGGGGCGGGACGCTGAACCTGAAAACGAAACATTACGGCGATTTTGCCCTATTCGCAGCCCACGTGGTGGAAGGGTTGGAACAACATGACGGCATTAAGCTTTCCTACGTCTGCCCCGTCAATGAGCCGGACGGCCATTGGAATTGGGTGGGTCCGAAACAGGAAGGCACACCGGCCACCAACCGTGAAATCGCCGGACTGGCACGGGCATTCAGCCAAGCGTTCACCCGGAAAGGACTGGACACGAAAATCCTCATCAACGAATCGTCGGACTACCGCTGCATGTTTGCCACTCACATGACCGACTGGCAGAGAGGGTATGCCATCCAGTCGTTTTTCTGTCCGGACAGCACGGACACTTATCTGGGCGACACCCCGAACGTGCCGCGCCTCATGGCCGGACACAGCTACTGGACCAATACTCCCTTGGAAGCCCTGCGCGGCATCCGCATGCAACTGAAAGACACGCTGGACAAGTACAACGTACAATTCTGGCAAACGGAAACCTGCATCATGAGCAATGATGAAGAAATAGGCGGCGGAGGCGGTTACGACCGTACAATGAAGACAGCCTTATACGTGGCACGTATCATCCATCACGACATCGTCTATGCCGGAGCGCGAAGCTGGCAGTGGTGGCGTGCCGTGGGCGGGGACTACAAGGACGGACTCTTGCGTGAGTTCAGCAACCGCGAAGGGACGAACGGGCGCGTGGTGGACTCCAAACTGCTTTGGGCTTTAGGCAACTACAGCCGTTTTGTCCGTCCGGGCGCCACCCGTATGGGCATTACCGCCACCGACAAGACGGGACGCACCGTGATGGAAGGCGATACAGACCGTACAGGACTGATGTGCACCGCCTACCGGAACGCCGACGGCTCGTGGGTCATGGTCGCAGTGAACTATGCCACCGAGGCGAAAAACATGACCTTCCACGTGGATGACCGGAAAGTGAAAAGCTGGCAACCCTACCTGACGGCCGAAGGAACGGGAAAGAACTTACAGCCTGTCGACAAGGTGGGCAACGGAAAACAAACCGTCATCCCTGCACGCTCGATTGTGACGTTTGTAAGCCGGTAAGACGAACATTTTGTCAGTTTTTCAAGAATCTCCATCAGTCAAAATCCGACCTTATAGACCTGAAAAGAACGGCGTGATTGAATAAAAATACATCCAAACCGCATATATGCAGTAATGAATTGCATATATGCGGTTTTTTCTGCTGAAAGCGATTTTTCGTTTACAGCCAAATGAAAAAAAGTTCTCCGCAGATTGAAACGCCTGTGGCTTCTGCCTGAGCCAAAAACAAGAAGAAAACGGAGATAAAACATGCCGAAAACACATCTTTTTCGTCTGGTTGAAACCTTTTTGCCGACAAAAAAGAAAAGCAAAAAGACAATAAAACACACGTTTCGCTTACTGCCAACCGCAAACACAGGCGGCAAACATGCCGTTTCGCCCCGCCTTGTAAAGCCTCAAACAGATTTTCCTGTCCATTTGCCCGAAAGCCGATGCACGAGAATCGCGTATTCCGGCGCGACGTCCCTCTCGGCTGTATATAACGGATTCTCGCACGGACAGGTTTGTCATTTTGACAGCCGCCGCCTTTTCCCGAACCGTCCGCCGATTCTTCTTTTCAATTCGGAAAACAAAGTAATCTCCTTACGAATCGCCGAAGCCGAAAGCCACACGCTGGCACCTAATACGCATCCGCCTGCTGCAACCTTGAGCCATACTTCGGACTGCATGCCCAAAAACAAAGCTGCCGCCACGCAAAGGAACTGTGCTGCCGTGAACGGACGTGCCGCCTTGTCGGGCTTGAAGCCGTAACGTCGCCCGTACACAGCATAAATCATCCACCAATCGAACACTCCGGCCAAAGCCAAGGCGATTCCCGTACCCAGAATACCTCCGTACACAAAGCCGACAATCACGCACACGGCCATAAAGATGTCGTAGGCCGCCTCCATGCACAAATACATGACGGCATCGCCCTTGGCCAACGAAATGTAAGCCACGGGGAGCGTCATCGACTTGAAAAACATGTGCATGGAAGCACAGACAGCCATGCCGGTCATCGGCAGGAAGGACGATGAATACAATACCCTGATGGCCAATGGCATACATATCATGAACAACACCAAAAAAGGCGACATGAGCAACACGCAGACTTTTATCTGACGGTTGATGGTCTGGTTCATCCGCCCCACATCGGCATTCACAGACGACAAGCGCGGAAAATAATCGGCATCGACCGCCGTGAATACCACCCCGGCGTAAGTAATTACCAGGTTATACCCCATACCGTACAAGCCCACGTCGGACAACGAGCCCCAATTGGTAATGAAAAGCGAAATCCCCATCGCCACCGACATGTTCACCGCCGTGGCCATGATATAAGGCACGCCTAAGCGCACCATGCTCCATCCCTTGCGGAAATGCGACCGGTTCAGCAAGTCCACGCGCCAAGGAAAGACGGGAAGCGAAAGGGACAGATGAGCCACCATCACCCCCAACGTACTGACGACCAACGCAGGTACAACCCCCGACATTCCCCAAAAGTAATAAAAAGGAACCGTCAGCAACAAAGTGGCCGCTGCCCCCAACACGGAAATCAAAGCCACACGCTTCAACCGCCGAACGGCTTTCAAAATGGAAATTTCACCCACCGTAACAGCCATAAAACCCATGACGGGAGAAAGCAAACAGAGAGGCAGGATATGGGACGTATCGCCAAAAGCCCAATAACTTATGGCAGGCGAAAACAGCAGGCACAGCAACATGCCGGCCAAACCGGTCCATACGCTCCACGTACGCACTACTTCTACCTGTAGGAGAACTTTTTCCGGATGGTTTTCTCCGTAATATTCTGCAATCTCTTTAATGGAACTAAACGAAATGCCCAGATTCGACGTGTTGTGGAGAAAACCGATGACACTCTGGTACAAAGCCGAAAGCCCCACTCCGGCCGTGCTGAGCAAAACGGCCGCCAGCTTGTTGCGCACCACGCTGACCAGTATCGTAAGCACCTGTATGCCTCCCAGAAAGCCCGTGTATTTTACGATGTGGTCGTAGGTCGCGTCTTCCCTGCCTTCCGTCTCTTCCAAGACCGTCAAACCGTCTTTTATTTCTTGTGTCTCACTCATAATATGGGAGACAAAGATACGGCATTTCCATTTATTTTCTGTATCTTTGTCTAAAAATATCATGAAAGTCCTATTACTTGGCGAATATAGTAACGTGCATTGGACCTTGGCTCAAGGGTTGCGAGCCTTGGGGCATTCCGTCACGGTAGCATCGGACGGCGACAGTTGGAAAAACTATCCGCGCGACATTGACCTGCATCGAAAGTCGACAGGAAAAACGGACACGCTGGATTTCCTTTTCCGCGTGGCTCGGGCTCTCCCTTTCATGAGAGGATATGATGTGGTGCAACTCATCAATCCTGTTTTTTTAGAACTGTGTCCGGAACGCCTGTTACCTATTTACCGTTTCCTGCGCCGCCACAACCGGAAAGTATTTCTCGGGGCATTCGGCATGGACTATTACTGGGTAAAGGCAGGACTGGACTGCCAGACGTATCGTTACTCTGACTTCAACATCGGGACGGAAGTCCGAATGAATCCCGACAACGACCGTTTCATAGCCGAATGGCTCAACGGCCCTAAAGGAGAACTGAACCGCTTCATAGCCGGCGACTGCGATGGCATAGTCAGCGGTCTCTACGAATACGACGCTTGTTACCGACCGCATTTTCCGGAAAAAACGCAATTTATCCCCTTCCCCATCGACTTGTCGGAAGTCACGCTGCGCATCCCCCATCCCGAAACGGAACGGACGCGTTTTTTCATCGGCATACAACGCAAACGGGATGCTTACAAGGGGACAGACATCATGTACAAGGCATTGGTAAAATTAGCCACACGTTACCCCGACCGGATAGAAATCGTGAAAGCGGAGTCCGTTCCCTTCGCACAATACAACCGGATGATGGACCACAGCGATGTGCTGCTGGACCAGCTTTATTCCTACACGCCGGCCATGAATGCCTTGTGTGCCATGGCCAAGGGATTGGTTGTCGTAGGGGGCGGTGAAGAGGAAAACTACGATATCCTGGGGGAAAAAGAGCTGCGGCCTATCGTCAACGTACTCCCTTCTTTTGATGACGTGTACGCCAAACTGGAAGAGCTTATACAGCATCCTGAGGACATCGCCCGACTGTCTGCGGAAAGCATACAATACGTCCGTCGTCATCACGACCACCGGAAAGTAGCGGAACGATATGTCGCATTTTGGAAGAGTAGAACTTAAAACATTGAAGCCTTAAAAACGAAGCATGAAACTCACCATCATCATCCCTGTATATAAGGTGGAAGCCTACCTTAACTTCTGCCTGAAAAGCATAGCACGGCAAAACGTGGAGGACTACGAAGTCATCCTCGTGGACGATGGTTCGCCGGACAGAAGCGGAGCCCTTTGTGACGCATGGGTACGGAAAGACGGACGATTCCGTGTCATCCATTGCCCTGAAAACCGTGGACTGAGCGCGGCGCGCAACAGAGGACTGGACGAGGCGCACGGAGAATATGTCACATTCGTCGATTCCGACGATTATATCTCCCCGCATACATTGCAAGCCAATATGGAATTGCTGGCCTTGCACCCCGAAGCGGATGTCCTGGAATATCCCGTATGCGTCTACCACGGCACGGCAAAAGCCTACCGTTATACGCCCGGAACATGCGAAATCACGGATTACACCGGATGGGCACACCGCAAAGGCTACATACATAGTTATGCTTGGAACAAAATCTATAAACGCTCGTTGTGGAAGTCTCTCCGCTTCCCGGAAGGCAGATGGTATGAGGATGTCTTCACCATCCCGGCCGTATTGCGCCAAGCACGATACATCCTGCGTTCGGACAAAGGGCTATATTATTATTGCAGTCGACAAGGCTCTATCTCCAACACCTTCTGTGACAAGGGCATCAATGACCTTCTCCAGGCCAACCTCACGCTATATCGCACATTGTCCGACAATACAAACCTTAACGACAAGGATTTGGACGATGCTTACTTACACTTGTGCGACCATCAGATCATACGAATACAATTTGGTGGTACCCTTTGCATTCCCGAACGCAAAATACCATTGCGCCGCGCCTTGTTCGCCCGTCGCCCGCTGAACTACCGCATCAAAGCTATACTGAAGGCACTGAGCGGCAACCGCTATTGCGGTATTGTAGCACGAACCCGTAAAGTACTCAAACGATGAACAAACCGTCAATCAGCTTCATTATCCCTTATTATAAGGTAGAGCTTCCGCTACTTGCCCGCGCCATAACAAGTATCTTGCGCTTGGGACAAAAGGCCGATTGGGAAGTTTGGGTCATAAACGACGGTACGCCCGGACACGAAGCGGAAGACTACCTCGGTTCACTGGACGACCCGCGTATACACTACCATGTCCAGCCTAACTTAGGATTAGGAGGGGCAAGGAATACGGGCATGGAAATGGCTCAAAAGGAATATATTCAATTTTTAGATGCGGATGATTTTCTATTCCAAAAAGCTTTTTCCCAGATTTTGGATGTTTTAGGAGAAAAACATCCGGATCTTTTATCATTCGAGTTTAAAAAAGTCTATCATACGGGATTATGGGATACGAATGTCCCGGCTTGGCAAACAGTCTTTCAAGGAAGTGGAACTGATTTCATGCTCAAACACAATTTACACGGTTGTGCCTGGGGGTATGTATTCAAAAAGTCTGTACTCGACGGCCTGAGGTTCACATCCGGTATTTACCACGAAGACGAAGAGTTCACCCCACTTCTATTCCTAAAGGCACGGCATGTCATCATAACCAACCTACCGGCTTATGCCTACTTTCAGCGACAATACTCGATTATACACCATCCTGACAGGAAAATTATAAAAAAACGTTATTCCGATTTGCAGCATATCATTCTTTGCCTCACAGACAAAGGCCGACAAATGGAAGGTAATGCCGCCATAGCTTTGAACAGACGAATTGATATGTTGCGCATGTCCATGGTGTATACACTGTTAGGCGACAGCCCGGACACGGCTTTCCTGCTCGAAACATTGGAAAACATGAAACGGACGGGACTGTACCCCCTTACACCACGTTTCTACTCTTTCCCTTACACCATCGTACGTTGGTGTACTTTTAAACCATTATGTGCCGTCGTCCTCAGCAAAATGTTTCGCCTTTTTCAATTACGCCATGCAGGACATGCCTCATAACCGACCGATTGTTTGCACAACAACAAAATAACATAAAAAGAGTTTATGAAAGAGGTATATCACAAAGTATTTGACTATCTTTGTACTGTTCTAATTATAGAACTTTAGTTTAAAGGTATTAGAAAGGTATTTGGCAAGTCCTCGTACGTGAGTATAGGGACTTGTTTTTGTTTTTATAAACCGTACAATCCGCACTCTTATTCTTACTTGAACAGAAAAAACAAATAAAAAAAGCGACTATCCTTATAGATAACCGCTTGATTTTCAATTTGTAGCGTCTACGGGAATCGAACCCGTGTTGCATGCGTGAGAGGCATAAAGCTTTATCACATAAATAACTAAAATACAATAATATACAACGCAATAAATAATATACGTACAAAACACGTGCAAAACTCAACTTGTAATTTTTGTTATATTACTTAAAATACTCCAAAACCTCCTTCGATTGTTCTCTCAACCCGCATACAACATATCCTTCAGTCATAGTTACGGATGAATGCCCCATCATCCTGCTTATACTGTAAAGGTCGGCACCACGGAGATACAAATTCGTGGCAAAGCTTCTTCTTGCGGTATGGCTGGTAACGAACATCCATTTCTCCCCTGTTACCTCCTTCCCGGCCTTGAAGACTTTCACCCGTTCATTAATCCCGCATTCCTTACAGATATTCCGGATTATCTCATTAAATGCCATCTCTGATATTTCCCGGCTTATTACAACTCGTTCAATCAATTCCGCAACGATTGGCTTTAAGGGTACGGTTGCCTGTATTTTTGTCTTTTGGGAAACATACGATAAAAAGCCGTCCATCATATTCTCTTCGGTCATACGTGAATAATCGCTGCGCCTCATTCCGGAATAAGAGCCTATAAGGAACTGTGCTTGTACAAGTCGTTCATTCCCACTTTTGGCCTTATATCCCGAAAGTCGTTCGAGCTCACCATCGTTCAACCAAATAGATACGCATTTCTCATTTCTTAAATTGAGTATTTTAATATAGTCGTTCGGTATATGGAACTCTTCCGAATACAAATTTAATACGGCCTTAAACTTTGCAGCGTATTGCCTTGCCGAACTTTTGGCAACCCTTCCGGACATATAATCTATAAATTTCTGCAAACGAATTTTTGAAAGGCTTTCAAACGTACATTCACAACCGTTCGCCTCTTCATACATACGAAGTATTATTTCATACTTCGGGTATTTCTCCAAAAAAACTTTTCTTAATTCATATTTCATTTTTGCGCCTCCTCCATTTTACAAAGCATTTCACGGACTTTAATTCGTTCAACTCGTTCAACCCTTTCTTTCTCTTTCCGGATCAGAAAGTTTATTAATTCCGACTTATTAGGTACGGAATTTATAAAACGTTCCAAATCTGTATCAAAACGGACACTATAAACTTTCGTTTTACGTGGTTCAGCTAATTTCCTACCGGTCATTTCTTACCCTTTTTATTTTTCCTGTTTCTTATCTCGTTCCTCTTTTTCCCCGTGCATTGTTCTTTCTGATTTCTTCATTCATTTTTTCTTTCATAACATCTTTAAATTTAGGTGGCTGTTTTACTCCAGCCATGGCCATAATAAAGCCAATTACAGCAGCAAGGGCAATCCCCGCAAAAGGAATCCACAAAAGGCCCCCGAAAGTAACACCAAGACAAAGTAATATTATCAAAGCTAATAATAAAATAAAAGCAATAGGCATAATAAAAACCTCCTATATTAAATTAAACATTATTTTTCACCACCCAAATATATAATATATTCTTGGGAATCATGTTCTAAAATCCATTAAAACCCCTTAAACCCGTTTCCCCCTGTAAGTTGAGAAAATGAATTTATAACCATCCAAATAATACACGCTATTACAAACATATTATATAAATTATTTTATTAATCCTTATTCAAAAACTCATTTAATTTCTCCATGTCTATGCCGTCGGCTATCGCCAACACGACGCATACAAATATAATTAAATACATGTTTTATCCTCCTTTTCACTAACCCGCCGGCCGTATTACCGGCGGGGCATCATTGCAAGTAACGTTGGCCGAAGCCCCAACGCGCTATTATCGTATTGTCATGTGGTCGTTTTTATTAAACCATTCGAAATTATCGCGTACCTGTATAACGGGCTTTTGTTTATTGGCCGGCTTGCTCTTTGAGCTGGTGCGATTCAGTGGTTAATATTTGCAAACACTTCATTAATGCGTCTTGTACGGCTTGATATTCCGCCCTGTAATGTGCGTTTAACTCATTTACGGGCAAACCTTCGTATTTGTCATTTAATTCATCAAATAGGGCATTTTTTGCGCTTACTATTTGATATATAAAGCCGTCTAATAGTTTTGCTTGGTTAATCATAGTCCTAACTGTTTTAAATAGTTGTTTGGATTATCAATAAATCGTTTTTTGTGAGTCTTTCGTACAAAGCCAGGCGGCGCAACCTTTTCGCCTTTTCCTTTTTATTGTATTCACAGCAATACGCCAGCCCTTCCAATAACAGGCGCAACCGCCACGCGCTTTTTGCCTCGCTTTTCTCGTTGTCGGTATGGGTTCTTATATTAAAACTCATCTCGTCAACTTCTTTTTTGGTGAATCTATATTTAATCATTTCTTCACCCTCCATCAGTTTAAAAACTCTACTTGTGTACCTCTGTAAAAATGGTCTGTATAACAGTCCGTCCCGTTTTTGCTTTCATAGTCCGGGAAATTAAACCACTTATCCAGATAATAGCGGCTTATTTCCTCCGGTGTTCCGTTTATTCTGGTAGTTACTGTATTAGTATTGCCTTGCTTGTCCTCGAAATGTACTTTTATTGTTGTCATAGCTTTCTATATTGTGCAGGGCTTCCGCCCTGCTGGTTAAACTTAAATATACTTATCTAATTCCTTTTCAAGTTCCGCGCGATCTATTTCCGGAAACAGTTCCAAAACCAAAGCTAAAGCCTTGCAATAGTTATTTGCATACTCGTCCGTATCCATCAGACGCAAAACCATTGTACACGGAATACTTTTATAATGGTTGCCGCTTTCAATTTTATAGGCTAATAAATTGCGCTTGTCTATAATTATATTGTTCATATTCTTGTCCTCCTAATTGATTATTAGTTTTTAATATCCTGCATACACTTTTCGTGGATATTGTTTAGATTCACTTTTATGCACGCAATACATATCAGGGTATAATCCCTCCGACTTGTTGATATTGCTTATATATGAATGTTGTGTTCTTCTTATGTATTCCAATCTGGAAGATGCAACAAAGTTGTATTCTTCACTACATGGATCGCTATATCCATAACCTAAAGAATCCAACATAAAGTTTAGCATCCTATTTACTTGCTTTTCAATATCATTATAGCTTTTCGTTCTCATATTTATTTCCTCCTATTATCTTTTAATTAAACCGCGTTACCTTCCCTCCGACATTGTAGGGCGCAACGTGTATAAATTCATTTCCGTATTTTTTCCATGCCCCAACGGCAAAAGGTTCTTTATTTGTTATGTCCTTCCACTCTTTGCCGTCCCATTCCTGCACCTCGTCCGTGCGAACGTGTGTACACTTCATTTTATACTCAATCGGTTCACCCTTGAAAAAGGCGGTATCTACTTTTGTTAAGTTCAAATAATACTTTGCAGCCTCCAGCGGTTCCAGGTTTATAGCCGTTGTAATCTCGTCATACATTGTAAACCCGACACCTTCAAAATAGGCGGTTAAAATCGTTCGTTTCATAGCTTTTTTATTTATTATTATTACCCTTCTTGTTTGCCCTCTCTGATTTGCGGATGTCCCAACGTAACAGTATCATGTTTTTACGTCTGTTTGCGCCGCCTTTACTCGCATTGTCATAATACGCCTGAAGTTCTCTTTTAAGCATTGTAATTTGTTCGATTGCTTTCATAATGATAGTTTTTTATGTTATTAATTTGTGCGTGTCCCGGAACTTGCACCGGGTGAACGGCGTTAAACCGTTCACGCTTTGACAAATTCGGAAAATAACGGCAATTTGTCTAATGACATTGCGGCGGTGTGTCCTCTTTGCCATCCGTTTTTGCTTTCCAATTCAATACAAAATGTTTCTCCATCTTTATACCTGTAAAGAGTGAATGTATAATTATTTGCGCGTTTCTTAAGCAGCTTTAAATTATTCATAGCTTGTTTCCATTCGCTTTCCTTTCGTTCAAATTCCCACCCCGTTTCTAAATCAAAGTAGATGGACTTATTTAACAGCTTCTTTACGCACGACAAACCAACATTGTACGTTTTCCCGTCGCTTTTTCCTTTTATAGTAGCAATGTTAAAGATTGTACGTCCGCAATCATCGCACGTTAACGGCGTACCGCTTTCAACGGTTTGCATACACACATTAATTAACTCGTATTCCTGTGTAGGTAGATTTCCCTTTTTCATAACTGTAATATTTAAATTGTTAATAATTCATTTTTCCGTATCCTCTGTATTTCCCCGGGCTTGGAACCGGCCGCCAAAAAGCGGGCTACATTACACGGAATGCGCGCCCGCCTTACCGGGACTTTAAACTACATTAGTACGCAAACATGCAGCCGTATTATGTGCCATAGCACCCGGACACGTCTACGAGTGTTTAGTTCTATCCCTCAACTTATATACCGCTTTCGGGATCGTGCGGCAATGGCTGTATGTTTTTTCGGATTCTTTTTTGGAACTTTCAAGGAATAAGGCTATATTTGCAAAGGAATGGAAAAACCGTTTGCGGGGCGGTACTGTCAATTTGCGCCCCGCGCGTGTCAGAACTTAACCGTTATAATTAATAGGTTTATTCTCCACACGCAAACAACGATTTTTAAAACCATTGCCAAACGGTTTATTTGGCTGATTCAAGTCAACCGCTTTCCCCGGGAACTATCCCCGGGGTTTTTGCTTTATAACCGTTTCCCTCAAAAATTCAAAGAACACCGCTTTTTTATCTCGTCGCATTAAAATGGCTACCAGTTCATAAAAATTTCGGTGGATTATTTGGAAGTTCTAACTAAACAAAGTACCTTTGTCCTCCGCCAGGGGGGTACTTTATTTAGTTATCCCTTTCTTTGGGGTTGTGAGTATTGCTAGTACTTGCAACCCCTTTTTTAATCCATCATTTCAAAACTCGCTACAGGTGAAGATCCTTCTTTTTATCTCTTTCCTGTATTACAAAGATACGAAAATTTCGGGGAACTGCAAAGAAAATATCACTTATTTTTCAAGAAAATACAATTTATTTTTATATTATAATTCACTGACATACAGAATAAATAAAAGACAAATACAAAATTATATTTGTATCTTATTTTCAAAACAAAACAGAAACAAAAGCCACAAGAAAACAACAAAGAGTAAAGGCGGGAGGAATCACGCCGAAAGCAAAACGGAACTTTTTTTGTGTATTGCCGTGGCTACATGGATACTTTTCTTTTCTGCTGATGGAGGAATACAAAAATACATGTATTCTTTGTATTCTCATTAGTTTAATAAATAAATTGATTTTATTATAAAATACTTATATTATAGGTATAATATAACGCCCCTCCCCCCCCCTGAGAGGTACGCCACAAGCGCAGATTCATTCCATCTAAAAATTTTTTCTTTCCGATTTTTCATTCGATTATACACACATTCGTTCATTATAAACCATTATTAACACATTCCAACAAATATAAAATCAATAAATGTCTTTTGATATACATTTTATGACGCGTCCATATTCCCTTATACATTTTATCATATACTGATATACATATAATTAGAAAACAATATGAATATAATGAAAATAAATGATTATATTTGTAGTGTTTAATTTGTTTCAATGAAATGATGTCTCGCGGTTAGATATAAAGTATATATTATGTATAGGGGTAAAATAAAGACGGAGGTAACAGATGAGAAGTTGGACTACGACAAGGTAATAGAAGACCTGGTTGCTTTGTTTGAAAATTGTTCGGACAGAGGTACGATTTCGACAATATGTGCAAGCAAGGACTGGCATGACAGGATAGAAGGTTTGAAAGAGATTTTGCACGGTGTAATCAAGAAAAGCACATTGAAATATTTCCATGGTAGCGTATATTGGTATAATGGCAAGATATACGTTCCAATCATAAACGATGTGCTTTACCGTGCTTTGAACCTTTACCTTCGTAAGATAGGCGTTGGAAATTCAGACATACTACAAGGATTGAAATATTTGATTTCGGAGGTTTTCAGGTCGTTGAAGTTATGGTGTATGCTGGATCCCACTTTTCACATACAAGCCTACCGTAACGGCGTGTTGGACCTTACGACGAGGGAACTTCATCCTTTCAGTCCGGATTTCCATGTGATATACCTTCATGATTTCGATTATGATCCAAAGGCGAAGTGTCCTTTGTGGATGGAGTTCCTGAAGACCGTGTTGCCGGAGAAAGAGAGCCGCCATATTTTGCAGATGTACCTTGGCCTTTGCACGTTCGACAGGGGGAAGATGACGGACAAGGTAGAAAACTGCCTGATGTTATATGGCAACGGAAGCAACGGGAAAAGCGTGATATTCGAGACCGTTTCCGGTATATTCGGGAAAGAAAACGTGAGCGGAATCGGCCTGCTATCCTTAATAAAAGGAGGGGACGAACGGATGCGTAACATAGCAGCCATAGACGGCAAGGTGGTGAACGTTTGCCCGGAGGTACAGGCGAAGGACATATCGGGCTACGAGGATGCCTTCAAGGCCTTGTGCAGCGGTGAGGGCCAGTATGGCCGTAAGATAGGCGGCAATGTCTATGCGGTAAGGAATGTGCCATGGCTGATATTCAACATGAACGCTTTGCCCAAGAGTACGGACGGGAGCCATGGCTTCTTCCGCCGGTTCCTATATGTGATATTCGGCTATATCGTTCCGGATGAAATGCAGAACAAGCATTTGGCTTATGACTTGCGTCAAGAATATCCGGGCATATTGAATTGGATTATCCGTGGGGGACAATATCTGAAAAAGAGAGGGTTTATTTTCCCTAAGAGTGGAAACAGTGAAAAAGAAAGGCTCATGGCCATGGGCGAAAGTAATGTGACGATGTCATGGGCTTATGCTCGTGGAATCAGGTGTTCAGCTTCCGTAAAAGGTGAGCTTTTCACTTGGATAAAGGCTTCGGAGTTGTATGACGACATGGTAAAGTATGCAGAAGCGAATGGGTTTGCTCCGGTGGACATCACTTCATTCGGGCGCGCCATGAGCAAGTTGGGTTTTAATGGGGAGAGCAGGAAGCGGACTTCCACAGGGATGCTGTACAAGGCTTATTGCCTGACGGAAGAGGATTTGAATGAGCCTGTTCCGGTTGTTTCGGATATGGAATTGACGGCACAGGACTTGCTAGACCGTGATGTAGAATATGACGAGGACGATTTGTAGGAACACATAAAAAACAAACATAAAAACGCTTATATGAACAATAAGAAGACCATAGCAAGAGTGGGTAACTTTATTGTTACCAAAGAGAATGGAAACGGAATGGATTGGGTGTCTATAAAGGCTGTTTCGGGGTTCTGGACGATGAGGTTCAGGCAGGACAACATGATGTTCCGGATGGTGAATGAAATGGCCGGTGACGAAAACCTGCATGCGTATCTGGAAAGTTGGGTGAAGATGTGTTATCTCATGTCGAACTGCATGCCGGATTTGGACTTTATGGAGGAGTTTTACAAAAGTTATTCAGATTGGTCCGAGAGACAGGCGAAATCAGAAGAGGTTTTGAGCGATGAAGAAGATGCCAAGATTCTGGAGGAGGAAAGAAGAAAGTGGGAGATGAAAAACGAACTTTCGGGAATGAATGATGGGAAGGGATAATATAAAGAAACTCCTATCCCACGTGATGTGACGAATATAGTCAGGCATTACCATTTATTTTGGAACAACATCCGTAATTTTTTTACGGATATTGTTTTTTTTGCTATCTTTGCCGTGAACCAAAGTGATTTATCATGTTAGTAAAGTTTGCTGTTACCAATTATCGTGGATTTTCAGAGCGTATAGAATGGGATTTGTCTCGTCCGAGCAATTATTCTTTTAATGAATATGCCATAAAGGATGGCGTGATAAAAAACGGGATTGTGTATGGTTCTAACGGTTCGGGAAAGTCGAATCTTTCATTTGCACTCTTTGACATAGTGAACCATCTTTCCCAAAAGATGAAAATGGCGGATTATTATGTAAATTTTGCATATGCAGGCCATCAGGATTCTCCCGTTACCTTTGAATATACTTTTAAGTTTAACAATCAATTACTTGAATACATTTATTCCAAACGTCCTAACGGCACTTTGATTACAGAAAAGGTTTCGGTGGACCATCAACAAGTGTTCGAGCGCAATGAGAGTGCACTGTCCATAGATGAGGAGCAATTTCCGATGGAATCGTCCATGAAGGTAAACTTGTCTAACAATGCCAACCATGTGTCTATTATTAACTTCTTGCTTACTTCGTATCCATTGAGTAAAAACCATTATCTTATCAAGTTGCAGAATTTCGTATCGGGAATGTTATGGTTCAGGGGATTGAAGGTTAATGAATACATGGGGTTTGATTCCATTATCACGAACCTTGACCAGTATATTATCAATCATAACCTGTCGGGGGATTTCGAGAAATTCTTGTATGAGGTCAGCGGGCAGGTTTTCCGTTTTGCCGAACCACAGCCTAACGACAAAATGCTGGTGTGCAGATATGGGGATACCTTGATTCCATTCGACACCGTAGCGTCTACGGGTACCCTCTCCCTTATGTTGCTTTATTTCTGGCTCACCCAACTTGAGAAGGCGTCTTTTGTGTTTATTGACGAATTCGATGCTTTTTATCACTTCAAACTCTCTTTTGAGGTATGCAAACGGTTGTTCAACTTGTCATGCCAGGTTTTCACATCCTCCCATAACACTTACCTGATGACAAATGACCTTCTTCGTCCTGACTGTAATTTTATCATAGGAGATAACAAGATCAAGCCATTGAATGAATGTACTGACAAGGAACTTCGTTTTGGCCATAACATAGAAAAGTTATTCCGTGGAAATGCCTTCAGCCTATGATCCTATTTATATTTGAAGGGAACAAGCGTGAACCTCAGCTTTTCTCTTCCATGCAGAAATTGTTTTTCCCAAAAGGCAATGAGGCTATCATCTGTTCTTTCGGCAACAACATCTATGAGCTTTACAGGAAGATGCAGGAAATGGATGGGGTTGGAGATGTGGTGTCAATTCTTCGCGAGAAATCGAAAGACAAGGAGGACAATCCTTTTAAGGATGTCGTATCCTCTTCCGATTTCTCGGAGATTTATCTTTTTTTTGATTATGACTTCCACAACAGGAATTATACGTTGGAGGAGCTTAACGTGAGGATTACGTCCATGTTGTCTGTTTTTGACAATGAGACGGAAAATGGGAAACTTTATATCAACTATCCCATGGTGGAATCTATCCGTTATACCAAGTTGCTGCCTGACAGCCAGTATTGGAGTTATACGGTATCCCGTGATTCTTGTGCATCTTTCAAAAAAATATCGGATTCTTTTTCGGATTACCAGAGCCTTGACTTTATCTGCCTTCCATCGAGGCGTGAACCGACAGAAAGCGAACTTCTGAGATGCAGGAATAACTGGAGTCTTTTGAAGGTCCAGAATGTTTGCAAGGCTAATTATATATGTTCCGGCCAAAATTGCCTGCCGGATACGAAGGAAAGTATTTCACAGAGGTCTATTTTTGAAAATCAAGTCAAAAAATTTGTGAATAGTGGAAAAGGTTGCCATGTGGGCATCCTCAATGCTTTTCCTCTTTTCTTATATGAATATTTTCCTTCTTGATTCTTTCTGTCGGCGTATGCTTTCCGTTACATCAGATACGAGGTATGATATATTTGTTTTTTTCGACATGTGGAAAGAAATTTCCGGGGGTGTTATGAGGTATCAAAAATAATACCTATATTTGCAGTGTGATAGAAATAATATAAAACATGCCGGAAATATTCAGAGCCTTTGGCTTTACTTTTCTGTTTTTCAGCCACGACCACGAACCTATACATGTTCATGTGATTGGAAAAGGTGGCGATGCAAAGTATGTGTGGAACGGAACAGAATTTGCGTTTTATGAACAGCATAACATAAAAGCAAACGATTTGAAAAAGATAAAAATGATGATAGACGAAAACAGTGACCTTATCATAAGGCATTGGAATAGATATTTCGGAAAGGAGGAGAACAATGAAGATTAAGAAAATTTGGTTTGACGGGGACTATATCTATGGAATGGACGAGAGAAACAATACCTATCGCCAGTCTCTATTATGGTACTCTAAATTGAGGAATGCAAGTGCGGAAGAACGCGAGAGGTATACATTCAGCACAATAGGCATCCATTGGCGTGAGCTTGACGAGGATGTCAGTTTTGAGAGTTTCGGGTACGAAGATGCAGAGCCGAGCAAATTGCAACGTTTCTTCCTTACCCATAAGGAGATAAATGTGTCTGAATTTGCAAGGCTGATAGGCATAAACGCGGCCCTGCTCCGTAATTATATCAACGGTTTCAAAAAACCATCAAAAGAGCGTGAGGGACAGATATTGGAACAAATACACAAGATAGGAGCTGAATTTATGGAAGTGGTGTTTTAATTTCGAGACCTTTGACAGCGTAGAGAGTTTGATGGAGGAGTTGCAGAAATGAAAAAGGAGCTGCACCCAACTATTATTTAAATTTCATGAGTTTATGTGCCTTACAGCAATGTTTATTTTTCTTTTGGATTATATTACGGATTGGACAGTATTGGAATGGATGTTGGTTGTTTTTTTTGCGTTATTTTGCATTTTTGGAATAATTCTCAATGAGAAAGAAGAAAAGAATAAAAAGTCAAGAAAAGAAGACTACAAGAAAAGGATCGTAAAAGAGCAAGAATATATCAAGAACGAGTATGAAAAAAAGAAATACCTTTTAATAAAAAAATATGGAGAACCAGACAAGGATGTTATTATTAAGTACAGAGGTTTGCAATCAGATATTATGTCTTTCAGCAACTTCAACAGGATATGGATATTAGGCCATGATTATTCAATGGATGATATAATCGGATGTAGCTTACATGACGAACAAAGCATTCAACAAGGAACTGTTTCATTTGAGACTAAGGTCAAAACAGGAAACATGGTAAAACGCGCAGTTGTCGGCGGCCTTCTGTTCGGTGGTGCCGGTGCCGTTATTGGCGGTGTTACGGCAAAGAAAGCATCCATAAGCAAACAAGATGATGACAAGGTTGTGCATAACTATACAGTGTTTATTAATGTAAACAGCATGTCTAATCCTGTCATATCCGTAAATGTAGGCAAGGATGTTCATAAGGCGAATGAAATTGTCAGCCTTATAAATGTAATTATCTATAATAGGGACAACAAAAGTTAAGAATACTGTTGTGAATAGTGGAATATGAATATTGTCCTTCTTAACTCGTTTTTTAGCGGTGTATGCTTTCTGTTACAGTAGAAGAAGGGGAATGCCCCGGGGCTTATTGCCCGGGGCTCTGTCTGTTTTGTTTGCGCTTGTGCTTCTGGTAGAGTTCGCAGTTGCGACATGAGAGGGGGAGGTAATAATGCACCGTCCTGTCTTCTTCCTGCACTTCGTCTTTTTTCATTTGCTGTAGGTCGGCGTACTTGGCAAGTATCTCCACACGCTTAGGGTCTGTCTTAGGCAGGGCGAATGCGGTCTTGAGCATTTGTTGGAGCACGTCTTCCTTGGTGAGCAAGCGGGTCTCTTCGGGGGATTCTCCCTCGCTTGCAGTTTCTGTCTCGGTTCCTCTCTTTACGGCTGCGGAACGTAGTTTTAAATATTTGGCAAAAGCCGTATCGGTAACGGTCTTCATCAACTGGTCGTTGTTGTACTGGTCAGAAAGGACGGGTTTGAGCTGCCCGGTGACGATATAGGCATCGGTTTCTTTCCACCCCAGTGCCATGAGGTCGGCCATGGCTTTTTCAACTATGGATATTTTCGCTTTTTTGGCCTCGGTGTTGAGCTTACGTGAGTATTCTATCATGACGGTTTTATGTTTTGTTTTCCGGAAGTTGAAGAATTGTTTTTCGCGGAAGCCAGTAACGTGACTTTTTTCTTGGCTATCTCGTCAGCCAAAGCGGCTTCACGATTCTCCTTGTTTTCTTTGAGTATACGGTCATACTCGGCATTGGTGGTATAGATGGTTTCGAGTTTTTCGGCGGCAGTCTGCACGGACATGAAACCATTTTGTACGGCCGATGCGAGGTCGGCCACGACGGCTGAATTATTGATATGGACGTAGGGCTCGATGTAATAGCGCATGTTGAGGTTCCCGAATGCGATGGTGTTTTCCGTTTCCACACCATAACCATATGCAAAAAGCTCTACCATATCCCTCAAAACATCCTGATATTCCGCAGCATCAATCATTGCCTTTTCGTAGGCCGGGGAATATAATATCTTCAATGCGGCTGCGGGCAAATCCCCGGATTTGAGTTCAGGGGGGATGACTGAAAATGATTGTTCGTATATCATCTTGTAAAGTGTGTCTATCTGCTTCATATAGGATTCAGATGCACTTTGAGAAGAAAGATATGATGCCTTGTCATCGGTCCCCATAGAAAGGGTCTTGATGGTTCCGTTAAGGTCGTGCTGAATGTCCACGCTGTCCCCCTCACTTTGCAAGATAAGTATAGGTTCGCCAAACGCCTGGTTGTTGTGGGCCATCTGAGAAAATGACATCTCATATCCGTCGATGCTGCCTTGAGAGTGAGACCAGCATGCCCCCTCTTCATCCCTCTTGTATGCCACAGGTACACGTTGGAATCCATGCGGCTTTTTCTCACCGACTTGTACATACCCGTCAAGTCCGAATATTCCGATGACCACGTCGTAAACGGTACGCCCCTTCCCCACTCCTTTTTTATAACGGTACATGTATTTCTTATCCCAAACTTCAAGCCATTCAGCCGTGGTGTTTCCCTCGTCGTCATAGTCGTAGTAGGAACGTGCGAAAAGCGTCAGTTCCCCCGTTATGGAATCATAGTGCGGATAGAGCGTATCCCCGTTCATGTAAGAAAGTGACTTGCACCCCAATACCCTATCGGAAAGATAAAAGACCAAAGCCCCGTCGCCAGTCTTCTTTACGGAAGAGGCCAGTTTGTAAAATTCCACCTCCATGTCTTTTTTAAGCCAGCCTTCACGGAAAGAGAGGAACTTCTCCTGTTCTTCGTCCGTCGGACATGCCGCACCCAGTTCAAACTGTATGTCATTCCCGCAGAGATGTACAAGTTGTTTAATCGTAATAATCTGCTGAAAGGCAAAAGCATATCGTGGAACGAGTTCCTTGTATATACGCCTTATCTTTTTCCCCGTATCGTCTCCGTTCTCGTCGTACACGGTTTCTTCTTCCTCGCGATAAATGTCGGGATAAAAAGCCGGATCGTTAATGGCATGCCCTGTGGGATAGTACTCACGAATGAAGTCTGCCTGCGTGACGATATCAAATTCCATATTGTCTGCCGGCATAAGGGGTTCTTCAATGGAAGAAAACCTCCCGTGCGATATGTATCCGGACGGACGTATGCGTTTCCACGGACGTTTTGCCTTGATTTCTCTTTTCTTCATATTATCTGTAATTTAATGGGTTCACATATCTCAAAAGTCCTTTCGGGCGATGCCTTCCCGGCTTTTTTATCTCGAATATCATCCGCATAAAAAGGGACTCCATATAGTCGGGAGAATGGCCAACGAACTTTTTCATATCCTGCTTTTTTATGAGACAGAATCCTTTATCGGATGTTTCCTCACTGGCCCGGATACATTTTCTCTCCTTCATAAGAATCTGTTTGAGTTCCCATTTCTCAAACCCCTTTCCGGAGTATTTGCGTTTGAGCAACCTGGGATTGATGGAAATTTCCCCGTCAATAAGCTTATGGGCAAAAAGGTAGGCACACTGCGACTTCACGTTGTCGTAGACATAGCGGTATTTGTCCTCCACGGCCTCCCGGTTGTTGAACGGCACGGCCCGCCGGAAGAATCCCTTGAAAGTCTGTCCCAACCCGTTAAGGTCATAGGTGAAGTTTTCCTCCAACACCCCCCACTCTTCGAGTTTGGCTTTCACGGACGAAAGGGAACCTTTGCTATCGTGACGGCAAACGAAAACATCTTGTATATGCCATCCACACCAAAGCCATAGCACGAGGCTGTCTCCTCCCTCGAAGGCCACGTCGCATGAAGCATAACGTTTCCCTCCAGTAAGTTCCGGCATGGAGAAAAACTGCTCCATGTCGTGCATCTTGATGATGTCGTCACCCACGTTCTTGAAATTCCAGTTGCCTTCCAAGTCGCGGGCACGCTGCTCTTCGTCCTGCTGTGCAAGGTTGGCCACATAATTGGGGTCGGATTCGGTAAGTTTCTTGTTGTCTTCCAACCTTGCACGTGTAAAAGTGACGGATTTGGTAAACATGCGTGCGCGGTCGTACCCCATTTCCTCATATCCTCCGGCTTCATACAAGGGGTCTATGATAGACTTGCACTTTTCATACACCTCTTCCGGCGTGTCTCCCCAATAGATAGTCTCTACCGTATTGCCATCCATGAAGCAATAGCGTATGACCCCGTCGCGTTCCGGTATGGGAAGTCCATCCTCCCCAATCCACCAGTCTATGAATTTCCGTACCCAACTATCAGGGTCAGGGTTGCACGTTCCCCAAAAACGATTCCGCAATCCAAACGCATTACGGTTGTTGGTAATAAGGTATTTAAACTTTTCATAACTTACATGAGTAATCTCGTCAATGCCTATATAGTTATATTGGCGGCCCTGAAACCGTACCCTGAAATCATCGAATCCTCCGGAAAAATAAGAAAACTGTAAATTCCCTCCCTTATTGAAGTTCCATGTCATGTCATTGATGGAACGGTTATAATTACCATGCTGTGAATAAAGCATATAAGAGGTTTTTACCAAATCCCGAAGGTCGTCTTTCTCATTTCTTAGAAGAAGTGCGCTAAAACGGGGATTATACACGTCTTTCAGGGCTTCCATAAGGAGGGTAAAAGACTTTGCCCCTCCTCGGTTCCCGCCAGTGATGAGTATGTCTACGTCTTTGGCAAGATTCTGCTCCTGCGCACCGGGCTGCGCCACGATGCAAAGAGGGTTGTTTTTCCCTTTGTCCCTTTTCCGCAGTCCTTCCACATATTCGTAAGCGAATATCTTTTCTCCTTCTACCGTATAAAATCCTTCTTCGTACATAATCAAAAAAAGGCCTGCAGAACATACATGTGCATGTCCTTGCAGGCCTTGTCGGCTCTTTTCTTATTATGGCTTGTGCAAATATAGTAAAAATCATATTATTTTATACTCTTTCATATAAAAATATGATGATTTATTTTGTATATTCCATTTTCATTCTTATATTTGTGGCATATTCGGAAGATGAATGTTGAAGATACGAAGCAGAGTGAGTATCCGTCAGGATGAAATGGCGCACCAAATGGCCACCTGCCCGCTCTGCGGACAGAAATTAGGAGATGTGACCTACTTGAAAGGCGTATTGATATTACGTGTCAAGTGCCGAAGGTGCAAAAAGTATGTCGATATCGAGGTAACAGGAACAGGAGAATAAAAATATAATAACCGATAAAGGCCAAAGAGCCGTATGGATGCAAAAAGCGTCTGTACGGCTCTTTTTTTTGTTTGATACTTAAAAGACGAAAAGAATGGAAAAAGAACAAATCTTATCCGAGATGGTTGCGAAGCTTGGAAAAACCAGTTTGTCGCAGCGTACAATTTCAGGCTACGTGGAAGGTAACCTGCCGACTGATGGCGTTGAGCCAGACGATGCGTATTGGCAGAAACATGTGGGGTTTCTGAAAAGCCTTGACGGGAATTTCAGCCATGACGTAGCGCATGCCGTAGATGAGTTCAAAAAGAGCTACAAGGCAGACGGGACGGACAGTGGTGACAGAGGCACTAAAGGTGGCTCTAATGATGATTCCGGAAATGCGGGAAGCCATGAAGATGCCTTACTGAAACGCCTTGAAGCCATGGAAGAACGGCTCAAGGAATCGGAAAACCAGGCAAAGAAGGAGCGTATGCGCAAGGAAGTATCAGACAAGGCCGAAAGCCTGAAGGTAAGCAACAAGGCTTTGTGGAAAGATGCCGTAATGATGGTTGAACTGAACTACGACACGGATGCCGGGAAGTTATTGGAAGAGACCAAAAAGGTCTATGAAAGGAAACTCAAATCGTACATCGGTGAAGGGGCGACACCTTACGGCGGAACACAGAGACAAGTTGGCGTACATCAGGACACGGAAGAAGCCAAAGCCAAACGCGAAGCTTTCAAAGCCCGCATGGAAGGCATGGGCCGTCTTCCGAAAAGAGAGCATTAAAACAGGATAACAAACTAAAAAAGGTAAGAAGATGAGGTTTCAGGAAGGAACATTCAACACCATCGGCCAAAGACAGGCACAGTTTGGCGGGAATTTCCCTGTATGGGCTCGTGTACGCGAACTATACAAGGGAGGCGGCAAGATAGACGCTTCGCAGTTTGCCCCCGGCACTGTTATCGGTGCCGGTACGATGGTGAAATTCAACGGGTCCGGCCAAGAAGTCGAGATTATCACCGCCAACGGTGTAGAAGGCGTGAAGGAAGTGGACAAAGTTACCGTAACGAGCGGTTGTACTACAAATGGCAACGTCGGCATCAAGCTTAACAACGCCTCGGTGGTGAACATTGCTGTCACAACCGCAGAAAACACCCCCGAATCCGTGGCCGCAAAAATCGCAGCCGGTTCGTTCAGCGGTTGGACAGCCAAACAGGACGGTGCAAGCGTGATTTTCACCAAGTCGGCTTCAGGACCATGCGCTGCCCCAGTCGTGGAAGTCAATTCCACAGGCGTGAAAGCCACGGCAGAAGTCGTAACGGCCGGTGCGGCAGCCAACGGTTCATTGGATGACGTGAACGGGCTGATATTCGAGGACGTATGTATTCCGGAAGGTTGCATACTGGCCACTTGCGCCGTAGTAAGAGCCGGACGTATTTATGCGGACCGGGTGAACGGAGGCGGTATTCCGAAAGCTGTAGAGAAACAGCTTCCAATGATTGAATTTGTCCGTGAAGATTAAAAAAGGAGGCAGATTATGTACACAAGAGGAAAAGAATTTTATGACATTGTGGCCAAAGGCTTGGCCTCCATGGGGTATGTAGACAAAAATGGCGTGAGTGCACTGACCTATTTTATCCAAGACATGTTCGCGGACAAGTACAATGCGGAATCGACTTTCGCGCAGATGGGCTTCCCATTGAACCCCAACCTGCCTATCCGCCCGACTTACGAGCAGATAGAAGCCACCATCCGCCCGTATACCATGGGTACCTACGTGGACATCGACAGCGACGGCAACACAAAATCGACAGATGGGCTGAGCCTGAAAATGGGCGGTATCCCGACATTCAAGCATGAAGTTGTACTGAGCCGCAAGATATTGCGCGAGAAGATGATGCTCATGGACAGCATCGGAGGCAGCACTCCGGAGATTGAAAACACCATCATGGACTTGCTGTTCAACGGTTTGGACGATTTGTTGGGCGGCAACTACAACACTTTCCGTTACCAACGCCACCAAATCGTGTCGAACTTCGGCAAGTTGGTGATAGACGCAAAGAACAACCCCGGCGGCATCCCGTTGGAGATAGATTTCGGTGTTCCGGCAAAGAACAAAAAGGTATTGAAATGGTACACGAAGAACGGCAGCGGAGAAGTTTCACAAGACTCAAAGGTGACGAGCGGAGAAGTCGACCCGATAAAGGAAATGCGCAACATCCGTTTGGACAGCCGCAGAAAAGACTTCGCTCCGGAAGGTCATTGGGAGTGCTCGCTTACCACGTATGAGGACCTTATCGCATTGCCCTATTTCCGTAAGATGTATGTGATGTACGCTCGTCCGGACATCACGGACGCGGACAATATCACGGCATTCGGCGCTTTGGTAGACGACGACACCATCAAGACCTTCATCGAATCACGTATCGGAGCGAGAATTGAAGTGGTGGACAGCATTTCCTCGGTGGAGAAATTCAACAAGGAGAAACAGGCCATGGAATATACGTACATGGACAGCTTCAACGAGGGCGTGCTTGTCTACGTACCGGACGGTGCGATAGGAGACGTGCAATGCGGCAAACCGATTTACATGGAAACACCGGGTGCGCGTGTGGCATTGTATGACGGAGGACGTACTTTAATCCGTCAGGTTTTCGAGGACGAGACCATGACGCAGGTCATCAAGAGCGAAGTGACCGGACTGGCAGTGCCCAACAAGGTACGTTGGATGTATTATCTCACCATCAAAGGGTAAGGCATGACGAGAGAAACGTCCCATACGGAAACCCAACGCACCGTGGAAGAATACCTTCGCGGTTGCGTAGGGTTTGACATAGAGGACAATGCCATCGCCACTATCCTTGAAGACCGTGGAATCGCCCCGGGAACCCCGTCAAAGGAGTTGACACGAAAGCAAAAGGAACTTTGCAAGGCAGACCTGTATATGTGGTGTGCCAGCACGCCGAGCATAAAAGGAAGCGTGGAAGAGGCTCACGGGACTTGGAAACACAAGGAGGGTTCGACAGAAAGCAGTGCTTACGACAAACGCAACCTGCGTATCATGGCAAACGAAATCTATAAGAAATATGGGGAGAACGTGGCGGGTTCCACGATAAAGTTGCACGCAAGAGGAATGAGGTTATGGCCAAGAAGGTAGAAAATCCGGAATTTCCACACCTATGTGTAATCTATAAGGTAGAAGGAGAGACTTCGTTTTCGGACGGAGAAAAGGAAACCGTATATGCAGGTAAATGCATGAAATACGGAAACAGTTCCCTCCGCAGCTTTAAATCAAACGGAGTTTACAAAGGCGATTATGGTCTTGACATTCCCGGACTGATAGATGTATCGGAAGGTGACTTGCTGGACTATACCGCCTTCGGGAGAGACCACAGGGAAGGAATACTTGTGACAGGCGTGGAGCATTGCGGATGGGGGACTACGGTATATTTCAACCTTTCTAAAAACTAAGGATATGAGTACGGATGTAAAGACAATGAACCGAAAAGTGTTTAAGGCCGGTATGAAAAAATCCCACCGGATTATCCATACGCACGTTCAGGACATCCTTTCTTCCGCTTGTGAGCGTTTGCTTGCGGATGCAGTACAATCCAAGGAGTTCCAGGGTTTCACCGGAAATACTCAGACTTCATACGCCTGTGGGATATACATGGACGGTAAGTTGGCCTATTGCAGTTTCCAGGAATCATGGAACCGACCTCCCGTAAGACTTAAAGTGGAGAAAGGAAAGTATGTGTATCTGTCTCATCCTTACGAGGGGCATGCCAGAGGCGTGAGAGGAAAGACGGATGTGGACAGCCTTTATGGCTCGGACACTTCGTTGAACTTTCTAAAAAGCTATACAAATGTCCCGAAAAAAGGTTTCTCAATAGTGATGTGTACGGGTACGGAATATTCGGAATATATCGAATCGTCACGTAACCTGAACGTGCTCACGGAAACATGGCAACGTGCAAGACAGATACTGCTGCAAAACCTAAAACCCATACCGCAATGAGCCACGTGAGGAAATATTACATTTCCGAAGTCTTGGAAGAGGTATGCCAAAGGTTGGGCGGTATTTCGGAGCATGTGTTTCCTGAACATCGTCCTGCGGCCGCAGGGAAACAGATGGATGATTTCATCGTGGTTTCCCTCCCTGTATCCATTGAAGACCAAAACGCCTACCAGAAAACCACCCTGCGCATAGAAATAGCAGTAAGGAACAGAAGCCAAGGCGTAGCACATACAAAGAAACTTCAAGAGATGCTGGACGGAGTGGCCGGAAAGTTCCCTATTGTGACCGAAAGGTTCTCGGCATTCCAGCCTTTACTTGTCTTAAAAGGCGATGACGGATTAGGCTTCACGATATGGAACATACAAGCAAAACTTATCGTAAACACCACGGATTCTTATGAGCAAGAAAATTAACAGGATAACACCATTAAATGAAATTAAAAATATGGCAGGATTGACAGTAACAACAGCGTTGACAGACTTAAAAGTATTGTTCAACGACTTAAAAGAAGTGTATTTTAAAGCCGGTGAAATCAAGACCTCGGATTTGGGTTCCGAAGCCCTCACCATGGACATGGAGCTTCCGGCATTGGATGATGGGGTGACGTTCGATACCGGTTCGGCCGACGTGACACGCGTAAGAATCACGACCAAAGCAGTATGGACCTCCAAGGCTTCAAAAGGAGACCCGGACATTACGTTCCAAGTGGCGAGCGTGGCGGGGGTGGTTAACGACCTTCTTATGGAAAACAAGAAGACCATTGCAAGTGCCACCAATATCATCAACGGAAAGACCTATAAAGGTGCGGCCTACAGTCTTTCTCCGAAGAAGGTTACCGGAGCCCTCCTGATGCAAAGCGAGGACCGGCAGACCATCATCATCCTTCCCAATGTGGAGATGTATGCCAACTTCGTAGCGGCAGACGGGGACAATCCCGCTTATTTCAACGTGGCCGTGACCCCGTTGGAAAACAGCGAAGGTGCCGACATCTTTATTTTGAGTGAAACGGTTGGCGCATAACCTTCATAGGGAGGGAGAGGATTACGGGCGGTGGCAATATGAGCCGCTGCCCTTTTTTGTTAAACTTATCATGACTTGACCAGATGAAAAAGAAAAAGACGGTAAATCCCCCTACGGAAAAAGAGGAAGCACTTTTGGATTCCATTGTTGAAAACAGCAAAGACACGGTTGAAATACGCGGAAGAAAATGGCATGTGGCATGGATGAGGAACGGTACGAAGCGTAAAGTAACCCACATCATGCTCACGGAAAAAGAAGACGACAAGGTGAACAGCAAATGTGCCGCCGCCATCGTATTGAACGGCTATTGGAAGATTCTGTTCTTTTACTGGTTCTTGTGGCGTTGGTTCTTCTACGTAATGCAATACAGTGACGAAGAACTTCTCCCACTTATAGAAACAGGTAAAAAAAAAGTACGTGTGGAGGGATATTGCGCCTGTACAATATTACTGACCGAGATGAAGGATACCGTAAAGTCGATGACGAGGGAGGAAGTAAATCGTATCCGTCAAGAGAGTTTTATGGCTCTGCGTGGTCGGCAGGAGAAAAACATCCCTTCCTGACACATCCCCTCAACCTGTTTTTCGGAATATGGGTTGTCCCTATGTGGGGATACTATTGGGTCCATACGGCTGCCCAAATCGAACTCGGACTGATAGACTGCCCCATCATAGTTTATGAAAGGGGAAAGAAACGGAAAGGTGGAAAAGGAGAGGGACCGGAATTTGAAAAGGCGGATGCCTTGGATGTAGTTAATAAGGCTGACGAATGGCAAAAGAAATATGGGAATGCCCCCAAAGGAAAAGGTGTAAGAATCAGCCTTGAAGGACTAAAAATGTTGAAAAAGGATAACGGAGGAAAATAGAATGGCGGATTTGGGTCAATTATGGTTTTCATTGGGTATAAAAGACAATACCCAGGCAGGTATAGAAGAAGCTATGAAGCGCTTCGACAAGCTAAATGCCAAACTTAAACTGGGTATAGACAAGAATGTTTTCAGGAATGCCATCACGTCGTACCTGAAGGGACAGGAATTCAAAGCCCGCATCACCCCTACCCTTCCCAAGAATACCGGTAAACTTTCCATGGAGGTGAACAAACAGACTTTGAGGGGAAGTATCAATGAAGCCTTGAAAGGCAAGGAGTTCGAGGCAAGGGTGAAAATGGTAGTTGAAAAGGCAAGCGTGCAGGATGCCATCCGGCAAGCCTTCTCAAAAACCGGACTGAATTACAACACCACGGCCAGCGACGTGCGGTCACAAAGAATCTTGGAAATACAAGCACGCATGGCCCAACGTGCGGCCCTATCTCAAATACAGCTTGCCGCGGCACATTCCCGTGCCCAACGTGCGGCCGACTTGCAGGCCGCTTCGAGCGAACGCCTGAACCGTAGTATGAAGAGCGGAACTAACATTTCATCCCAACTAAGAAACCAGATAGCCAACCTGTACTCATTGTACACCATTGAACGTTTTGCCACCCAAATCGTAGAAATCGGCGGTGAGTTTCAAAAACAACGCATAGCCCTGAAATCTATCCTTGGTGATGCCGGAAGAGCGGAAACGATATTCGGAAAGATTCGGGACCTTGCGGTAGAAAGCCCCTATACTTTCAAAGACCTGACCGGCTACACCAAGCAGCTTGCTGCGTTCTCCATTCCTTACGAAGAACTTTATGACACGACCAAGAGACTGGCTGACATATCTTCGGGACTTGGTGTTGACATGGGACGCCTTATCCTGGCCTACGGACAGGTACGCAGTGCAGCATTCCTCCGTGGACAGGAAGTAAGGCAATTTACGGAAGCCGGCATCCCTTTGTTGGATGAGCTGGCTAAGAAGTTCAGCATGTTGGAAGGACGAGTTGTAAGCGTGGGAGAAGTGTTCGACAAAATAAGCCGTAGAGAGGTCCCCTTCCAGATGGTAAAAGACGTGCTTTGGGATTTGACCAACGAGGGAGGAAAGTTCTATAATATGCAAGCCGTCCTGACAGAGAGCCTTTCCGGAAAACTGGACAAACTCAAAGACAGCTATGAAATCATGCTTGCCGACATCGCCCAAGCCAATAACGGAATCATCGGAGGAAGCCTTGACTTGCTTTCCGAACTTACCGGACACTGGAAGGAAGTTGCTGAAGCCATCGGATCCCTTATCATAGCTTATGGGTCTTATAAGGCTGCCATAATAGCCGTAACTACTTACCAAAAGCTGGATATAGCCTTGTTGCGGCAGGCGGCAGTGGAGAAACGACTTGCGGCAGCAGCGAGCATATCCCTTTCAAACGCGGAAGCCGTGTCCGCCGCAAGAACCAAATTGCTGACATTAGCAAAAAAGAGGTTGATAGGCGTACTGAAATCATTATGGTCAGTGACCGCCGCAAATCCATATTTTTGGGTAGCAGCAGGCGTAACCACATTAGTATACGCTGTGTACAAACTGATTACCGCCGCGAGCGCGGCTGAAGCTGCCAACGAGAATTTCAACCGTTCTATGGAACGCATAGGACAGACCATTGACGATCAGAAGAATAAAATCAACGAACTCTTGAATGTCATCCGAAGTGCAGATTCTTCTTCCCTTCAGAAACAAATGGCCTTTGATGAGCTTTCTGTTGTATCTCCTGCCCTTACACAAACATACGATTCTTTAAGAAAGTTAGAAGAGGCCGATCTAACAAATGTGAACCAACAAGTCAGTGAACTGGCCGATACCAACCGTATAAGTTTGTTGAAACAACAAGCGGAAGAGTTAAAAGAATATATGTCCATATTAAAAGACACCCAAAAACTCAACCCTGTATCGGCAAGATATGCCATATCCGGTCTTGAAAACCTTGGGATTCAGGGGGAATTCGGTTGGAACAATACTGATTGGACAGAAGCCATACAGGAACAGTTGAACCGCATTGCATCTGAGCTATGGAAGATAGAAGATGCGAAAAGACGTATTTCCGTGCCCACAGAAATGGATGTGAGGCTTTCAGAATCCAGTTACCGGAACGCAAAGGAAAAATTCGACTACCTGAGTGACTTTGCCACCGCGATGAAGAAGGAGGTGGAGGGCACGATGGCACTCCACGTGGACGGCACGCACGCGGAACGTGACACGGACAGCATCATCGCCGAACTAGAAGGAAAACTGAAGACGATGGAGGGCATTCCCCTTTCTGTGGAACAGCAGAAAGTGAAGGACGGCCTGCAAGAGACGTTGGGGTACATGAAACGGTGGAAGGAAATGGGCATAACGGGCGGTACGTTCACCATCCCACTATTTTTCGACTTGAAACTTAGTGATTTGGAGAGCGAGACGGAAAATGCCAAGAAGAAGTTCAATTACATTACCGGGCAGTGGGAGGAAGCGAACAAGGAATTCGGAACCTTTGCAGAAAACCGCATGAAAGCTATAAAAAAATGGAAGGATGCGGAAAAGAAATACAATGAGGCCAAAAGCGCAAAAGACATCACGGACAAAGACGGTTCTATCATCAAAGGCTATACCGAACAGCAAGAACGTCTCAAAGAACTAAAGAATAAGGTGGAATCGGCCAAAAAGGAGGCGGAATCTTTCGGCGCAGACACGGGCAAACCAGCACAGCCGGACAAAGACCCTATGGCGGACTTGTGGAATGAACGTATCAGACTGATAGAAAAGGCCATTTCCTATTATAAGGAATGGTCAGAAATAGAAGGCAAGAAAAATGCTTCCGAACGTACCCAATCCAGTCCATTATTCTCCTCCGTAAAAAGCTATCTTGACCTCGGCATAGAAAGTCCTGAAAAAATCTGGGAACAAATACGGGAAGAACTCGGAAACAGCAAAGGTCAAAGGAAGCTTTTCGTAGACCTCGGATTCAAAATAGAAGATTTACGTCAAGGGGAAGAAAAAAAAGAACTGGACCGCAATCTGAAAGAAATTGAGAAATATATCTCTGAAAGTACAAAGAAATGGGATTTGTTCAAAGATTTATCCGATGCAACAGGTAACCGAAGCCTGGCCGGCCAAATCGTTTTCGGCGGTCTGATGGAATCAGAAAACCTTGGAGACGAACTGAAAAAGAAAATCGAAGAAAAACTCAGTGGCACAACCTTTTCTTTTGAAGACGTACTCGGCATGGACGAAAAAGGGCTGGAGGACAACGGACTGAAAACACTTAGCGGGCTTGTGTCCGCCTATCGTGAAAATTCGGAGAAGCTCAAAGAAGAACAGGTGAAAAACCTCAGCGAGCTTATCAAAAACCACAAGGACTATGCCGCAAAGATAGAGGAAATAGAAAGCAACCTACAAAAGGACTTGAAGGACATTGAAGGGCGAAGAGCAGAACTTGAAACAGGAGGTGTGGATGTTGAAAGCTTGATTTCGAGCCGTAAGAAAAAAGCAGAAGAAGACAAATCTTCCGTATTGTTGGAACAATTCAAAAAAGAATCCGATTGGGCGAATATCTTCGACGACTTAGGGCGCATGTCTACGAGGACGATAGACGACATGATCGAAAGAATCAATACGTTCTCCCGTTCACAAGAGTTGTCTGTGGAAGAGACAAAAGAGCTGATAGAAGCCATGCGCAAACTCAGGGAGGAGTCCTTGGAAAGAAACCCGTGGAAAGGCATCTCCAATGCGGCCAAAGAACTTGCAAAATGGAAGGAACTTCAACATTATCTTGGTAATGCTGAAGAACTTTCATTCTTTGACAAGGAATCAGGAAAAACCGTAAAATACACCCGTGCACAGATTGAAAACGGGATTGTCTCCTCACAAGAAGACATGGTGAAGTCTATAGACCATGTAATAGACGGATTAGAGGCCATGAATACAGCCGTATCCTCCGTTTCAGGCATGTTGGAATCTCTGGGAATGGAAGGCGCAAGTGATATTACCAATCTCATGGATAGCATTTTCAGCAGTTCAAACTCAATGGGCGGGAGCTTCCAATCCATAGGCAAACTGTTTGGGGTATCAGATGCCGGAATATTGAAAAACCTTGGGTTCGTAGGCATGGGTATCGGAGCCGTGACGGGAATTATCGGAGGAATTGCCAAACTTCATGACAAGAAACTTGACGAGGAAATACAGAAAAGTCAAAGACGCGTAGAGGAATTGCAAACCGCATACGACCAACTTGGGAAGGCCGTGGAGCGTTCTTTCGGTGCAGCCACAGATGCGGCAGAAAGAGCGTTGTCCTCGTATGAACAACTCGCCGAACAAGCCGAACGTGCCGGAAGCAAACTAAGCGCAGCCTATTCGATGCCATACGATGTGCTGAAAGACGGAGGACGCAGCATGATGAATGACCTTCTTCCGAAGAGTAAAATGGGAAAATTTATTTGGAACGGAGGAAAAGCACACGGCTTCGCGGCTTCACTGAACTTCACAGTGGGCATCGAGAGAGAGGCATACGAAGCCTTAAAAGCAGTGGGAGCCGGAGAAAAAGGTAGTGAAGACAATGTCTACATGGCCCAATATGCAAGCCTCGTAGGTCAACGTCTGGAATTACAGAAACAACTGAGTGCAGAGGAAGATAAAAAGGATTCAGATCCGGCCAAGATACACGACTACCAAGAGCAAATTGCTGAACTGAACGACCAGATTACTTATTTTGTACAAGACACGGTGGCCTCTCTTTACGAGCTTGATTTACAAGACTGGTCGAAACAGTTGAGCGATGCACTTGTAGATGCCTTCAGAAATGGAGAGGATGCAGTAGAAGCTTTCGAACAGACGGCGAGCGACCTCCTTTCAAGGGTAGCAAGCAACATCCTGCGCATAGGCATCCTTGAACCGGTGATGAAGAAGCTGCAAAAGGCGCTTTTCGGGGAAATGGACGAGAATGGGAATTATCAAGGTGGAATCATCAACCTGAATGATTTGAACGGAACGATGGATGAAGGGATGAAATATCTTTCAGACTGGTTCAATACAGAAGGGAAAAATATTGTGGAGGCCATGAACAACGCTTTCCAACTGCTAAACGAAAAGAGCGGTGGCCTTTTAAGCAAAACGGAAAGCGGAGGCAGCATGCGTTCAAGTATCCAAGGCGTGACGGAAGACACAGCCGACTTACTGGCTTCCTATATCAATGCCATGAGAGCCGATTTGAGCGCGCAGCGTTCTGTCATAGAGAAATATTGCGGAGAACAGTTCCCCGAAATGACCCATCTGGCAGAAGCACAGTTGCAGCAACTCCAGATTATCGTTAAAAATACGGGAGAGCACACAAGGATAGCATCAGAAATCAGAGACATGCTACGCAGTGCCAAACAAAGCAAGTCTTCTGGTTTCTGGATTCATTAAAAAATATCATCATGAACAAACTGAATGAAGAAATAATGTCCGTGGCAAAGGCCTGCGGTATTTGTGAAGAATGGTACAATATGATGAAGGACGCTGACAAGGACGGCCTGCTCGACATGTACAAACGAGGAATAGACTTCGTAATCAAGCATTCATTTCCTGAAAATTCATACCTCCTCTCCCATTCCACAGATGAAATTCGGCACAAACATCTGATATTCATTGACGAGACTGTACCGGAAGGAGGGGAAAACGGGACTTATGTATTCAATGGTACATGCCGAGGACAGATTTCATTCGACCGGTATTCTGCGTCTACACTACATATACGGGACAATAGCCAAGTCGTTATCTCGGCAAAAGGGCTTTCAAAAGTTTTTATAAACGTGTATGACCATTCACGTGTGGAAATCATACAGGAGGATGCTGCTAAAGTATTTGTTTACTTTCATGGAGAGACATGCCATATTTCTTCCCATGAAGAAAGCTGCGGAAATGTTTTCATCCGCAAGAAATAAATCATATAAAAATATGATTATTTAGAAAATAATGTTATATTTGCATTCGTAGAACAATAGTAAATCATTTGAAGGCCACAGAGCCTGCCCCATAGGATAAAACCTTTATGGGACAGGCTCTGTTTTTCTATTCAGACCATGAGTAAGGCTTACACCATATTGATTCAAAAAGAGAAAGAAGGCGCAGCGGTGAAGGACACGGTAAGGGACTGGAACATCGCCTGCACCGACATACCTTTTCTTCCGGAAAACGAGGCCAAAGAACTCCCGTCACGTGACTGGCCGGATGAGGACGGTGAAGATACGTACCGTCCTGAAACCATAAAGATGAAAGCATACGACCTGGATATCTCACTTTGTTACAAAGGAGACCTTGGAAGTGCCTATACCCAAATAGAAGAATTCATGGCATACCTTACCGGGAGGGACGGAGGAGGTACATTTTTCAAAATCTACAGTCCCCATACACTCATCGGAAGAGGCGGTTGTTACATGAAACAATTTGCCCCTGACGACTTCTGGAAGGGAAACGGAGAAGACGTGTTGGAGTTTAAAATCACCGTAAGGGTAACAGAACCTTGCGGTAACATTATTCTATCTGCATGAAATACGAAATATTAGACAAGACAGGTAAAAATAAACGTTGTACGGTAACGAGTTTGGAATACAACGGAGAGTTTATGGGTGAAAGCTATGTACTCTGCAAGGTGGAAAGCGAGGTGCCCATAGATTTTCAAACAGGAGACTATCTGGAATACCGAGGAGAAAAATATGAAATAAACTACGATCCCTCTGTCCTCAAAAAATGCCGTGCAAATTACAACAGAGACGCCTTTACATACGACAGCATCAAACTGAACAGCGCAAGCAATGACTTAGTAAAATGCCTTTTTCTGGACTATGTAAAAGAAGATAACCTTATACATTATTCTTCCCTGCCGAAATTCAGTTTTTTCGCCTCCAACGTGGAAGACCTCGCGGAACGTATACAGGCCAATTTGGACCGTTTATACAGCGGAGACAGAAAGTGGACAGTCAAGGTATCCCCCGGCTGCGGAGGAAAGACGGATGTTTATGTTGCGGCAGAACAAATCAACGTGTGGACCGCACTGGGATATTCTTATTCAAAATTCAAGGTACCTTTCATTATAAAAGGCCGCACCATAACTATCGGTGCTGCATCAGAAACTTTAAACAAGGTTTTCAAGTATGGCAAAAATAACGGACTTTACGAAATAGAGTCCGCAACAGAACAAGATGCGGACATCATCACCAGACTTAAAGTTTATGGAAGCACAAGGAACCTGCCCAACCGGTATTATAATAACCTACGAGAGGCGTACGCCATAGTAGAAGTCAGCAGAATAGAATATGAGCGTATCGACAACACCCATGCCAAATGCAAGATATTCAGCGACAATGCACCGGAAAAAATCGGTACCTGGAGCGAAGTGCGCATCAATGGAGAGGTGCATAAGGTGGCAAGCCGACAAGAATTCGATGACAATGTGCCCTCTCCTAAAGAGTGTACGTTCATTGAATTATCAAAAGGGAAATACGAACTCTTGTCTGTTCCGGTAACATACGAGGAACACCATAACGGTCTGAACTACGAAATCAAAATGCTTTGGCATGAAGCGATGATCGGTACGGAATGCGAAGTATACGTAGAAGGTATGCTCCGTTCAACTTTCGAGGTAAGAAACAGCAATAACCGCAGCCTATGTTATGACAAGGCATACGCCTACGTACGCGACATACTTTTAATCCCAGCAGAAGAAATACCTGATTTCAATAGTTTCATGTCTTCTGCGAACTACACGGACCACGGTGACGGAAACCATGAATATGACTTGAAACTGTACCATGAGACGAGCGTGGAATATGAGCTCGTTGACTCTCCCTCTCCTACACGATTTGAAATCTTGTACGCATCGGAAACAAGCAAAATCGGAGAAAGTTTCCTCACCGGAAACCATAACGGTTCATTGCTACCCAATAATATGTATGCCCCCAATCTGATGCTTCCCGATTTTCCTTCTATCACACTCGACCCCTATATAGACAGCGACAACATTGAAAAGTACGGTATACGTGAAGGTTGCGTGTTTTTTGACGGAAGCAATGATGAACTGGAAGAGATATTTCCCTCCATAGAAGGCATGAAAGCGGAAGACCTACGGGATGCGGGTATAGATGTGTCGTTGGCAGAAGGCGACAACGGGAATTTGGATGAATTGGCCGATGCCGAAAAAATACAAGACGACGGAGCCATTACGCCGGGAGATATTATCCCAACCTTCACTGTCACGCTGAAAGACGTGGGATTCGACCTCGCCCAAGAGATAGGCGATGATTCTTCCATTAGCATGAAAAGCGGATATTGCAGCGGACGTGAATTTAAAATCAGGAATTGTGTTCCCACAGAAAAGAACGGGGCAAAGTGTTACCTGCTAAGGTGTGAACGCGCGGAAGATGAATCCAATAAATTGTATTATCCTTATAAATCATACCCCCTGCAAGCCGGAGACAAATTTGTAATTTTAGGAATAGACTTGCCAGACGTATACGTAAAGGCTGCTTCACAGAGGTTATTACGGGCAGGAAAAGAATATCTTTCCGAAGTAGACCATATGAAACATACCTATTCCCCCAAAATAGACGAGATTGCGATGGCTCGCCAACACGACGAAGCCATACAATCCGGAGGTATAAGTCTTCACGACACCATCAAGGAGGGCATGCTGATAAGGATTTCCGATGAGGACCTTTTTAATGAAGAGCTACATATCACTATCGACACCCTCACCATAAAGGAAGGGGAAAGCCTGATACCGAGTTACGAAATCACCCTCAAAGAGGCCAAGGAGGAAGGCACACTGGAGCGCATGCAAAACAAGATTGACGCTATTGCATCCGGAAACTCCGTAAATCATGCCGGCGGGACGATCGTCAACCTGCAAGGGAATTACCTGAAAAAAGATACGGAAGATGCCGCTACCGCCCTTATCAGCTTCTTGAAAGGCTTATTATACGGGAATTACAAACCAGGAGAAAGCGGAGGTGCACTGAAAGAAGACGGAAGTGCAGAGTTTGATAGTGCCACGATAAGAAAAGGACTGAATATCGGCGAGTTTTCAAGCATAAACCGCATAGGAGACGCTGTTCTCAACTCCATTTCATTGCGCAACCTTTTTCAAATCGGGAAATTCTCATCCGGCGAATCGGGGGGCCAAATCTCGGACAATGGCGCGGCGGAGTTGGCCTCTTTGTTGCTGAGGGGCGCATTGGAGATTGGAAAGTATTCCGCAGGGAAGTCGGGCGCGAAGATTGGCGAGGACGGAGCTGCGGAGCTTCTGAGCGTGTTGGTACGTGGACTGGTAACGGCAAAGGGCATACAGTCGCCGGGATTCTCGACAGGGGCATTGGGCACGGGACTGTGCCTGAAAATGGACGAGAACGGGGATTCTTATATCGAGGTGGACCGCATGCTTGTGCGCAAGGTGGCCGAGTTCATCCAGCTTGTGATTCAGGAAATCAAGCACGTGGGCGGTCAAATCGTGCTTACCCCGGCCTCGATGAAGTGCATCCGCGTGGAAGACACGGGGAGTGCCTACCGTTGCTATTTCGAGGCGACGGACGGGGAAAAGACGGTGGAGAACCAGTTTGTCGCCGGTGACCAGGCACGCGCCCAGACGTTCAACGTGAAGGAGGGCGTGAACGAGAACGTGAAGAACACTTATTACTGGCGTCTGGTGACGGGCGTGGGGGACAACTACATAGACCTCTCGAAGACGGACTGCGACGCGGGGAGCACGGTACCGTCCGCCGGTGACGAAATCGTCCAGTTGGGAAACCGGAATGACGTGGCCCGACAGGCGGCCATCATCCTTTCGGCTTATGGGAACGATGCCCCTTATTTCAAGATGTACCGGGGCATCAACTCTTACAAACTGGAAGGCAAGGAGTTTGTCAATCTCTCACGGGAAGATGTCATGATTATCTCCGACAATATAAAATTGTCCACCGGAGAGACGGTGAAGGAATACATCAACGGCGCGGTGGGAGACGTACAAAGCAAAGTGGATGAAGTGAGCGGAAAGGTGGAGGACGCGGTGGAGCGTCTGGCGGAGCAGCAGAATTACATCGCCGCCCTACAGAAGACCGCCGGGGACTTGCAGAACCAGATTGACGGCGCGATAGAAAGCTACTTTGAGAAAACCGACCCGACAACCTCCAACTACCCGGCGAACGAGTGGACCACCGAAGAACAGAAACAGGCGCATTCAAACGACACTTATACCAATCTCAGCACGGGCAAGAGCTGGAAATGGGTGAAGGACGGTGACACGTGGAAATGGAACGCCATCACGGACACGGCCACGGAAAAGGCTTTGGCCGCAGCGGCCAAGGCTCAGGATACGGCTGACGGCAAACGCAGGGTATTCGTTAGCCAACCCACCACGGGGCAGGCTTACGACGTGGGCGACCTTTGGGTGAACGCGACTTACGGGGATACGTACAAGAACGACCTGCTGCGTTGCAAAACCGCCAAGAAAGAGAATGAGGCTTTCTCCATCTCGCATTGGGAGCTTGCCTCACGCTATACGGACGACACGAAGGCCAACGAGGCGGCAGAGGCCGCACGGGAGGCTGCGGAGGCCGCGAATGCGGCACAGGAAGCCGCCGACGAAGCCGCCGCCACGGCAGGGGAAGCCAAGACGGAAGCACAAGCCGCCAACACGGAACTGGACAACCTGAAATCCGACGGCACGATAAGCCCGGTGGAGAAAACCGCGCTGAAGCAACAGCATGCCGACATAAAGGCGGAACACGGGCAGATAACGGCGGAGGCCGGAAAGTATTCCATAAGCGTGACGGACTATGAGGCCGCGTACAAGAAGGCCGATTCCGCGCTTACCAAATACACAGCCTCCACTCCCGAATACATCACCGTGGAATCCGACTATTCGGACATCTCCGCCTATTATTCCAAACGGCAGACGATATTGGATACCATCGCCGCAAAGGCCAAGGAAGCATCGGACGCGGCGAAAAAGGCGGCAGACGACGCTGCCGCGAAGGCAGAGGAGGCGGCAGAATCGGCGAGCGAGGCGGCACAAAAGGCCATAGAGGCCAAGACTGCCGCGGACAATGCGGCCAAGGCAGCGAAAAACGCCCAGACCGATGCCGACGAGGCGAACTCCATGCTTTCGGACATCGCCAACGACAACAAACTCACGGCGCAGGAAAAACAGCAGACCAAGAAGGAATGGGACGTGATAGTGTCCGAGAAGCCTAAAAACGACGCTTCGGCCGACAAGTTCGGCGTGTCTAAAACGGCCTACGGCTCCGCTTACACGGCATTAAGCACGTATATAACGCCTCTACTTTCGAACTTAAGTTCTACAAGCAACATCACGGGCACGGAATTCAGGGCGAAGTTCAAGGCTTACTATGACGCACGCACGGACTTGCTGAACGCCATATCGGCCAAGGCCAAGGAACTGGCCGACAACGCGCAAGAGGCGGCTGACGCGGCGGCGGAGAACGCCTCGCAGGCCATAGAGGACGCGGCGAAGGCGAAGAATGCCGCCGACAAGGCGCAGGCGGACGTGGACGCCGAGAAGGAGCGCATGGACGAATGGGCGGCTGACGGCAAGTTCTCCCCTTCTGAAAAGAAGCAGTTGAAGGAGGAGCTTGCCCGCATCGACGGGGACAAGACGCAGGTCACGGACGGTTACACGAAGTACGGACTTGGCACTCCCACGGCCTATAACACGGCTTACACGAACTACCGGACGGCTATCAACGGCGTGGTGTCTTCCTCTTCGGAGACCGTGGCCATCCCTTCGGACTTCGCCACGAAGCGCACGGCGTACTATACGCAGAAGAGTACTGCCCTGACGGCCATTTCGGACGCGGCAAAGGCGTACGCGGACAAGGTGGTGGCGGGGATTGAAGTCGGGGGGCGGAACTATGCGCATGGGACTGCCAATGAGAAGAAGGTGACTTCGGTGGATTATCAATCAAACGAAACAGTTACGCTCGGGTACACGACGACCGGATTAAAGAAAGGTGACAAGGTTGTGGTATCATTCGACTATGAGGCGAAAGACATTGTTTTTGAGAGCAACTCAAAAATATCTGCACAGTTTAACGAATATTACGCCTACAGTGGATTTGGGCTTGACCTGAAAAGTAATGGGAAAGGACACCGAAAGTCTTCCATCATCACGCTTAATACCCATTACAATTCATCTGACCCCGTTGTCGAGACGGACAAATCAGTCCCTTTTATCCGTTTTGACTATATCAAGATAAACCCCGGCGGTTACTTCCGCGTGTGGAACTTCATGGTCAACAAGGGGACGGTGGAAGCGGACTGGACACCCGCCATAGAGGACGTGAACGGGATGATAGAGGATGCCCAAAAGGCGGCAGATGACGCGGCGGAAGCAGCCAAGAACGCGCAGGCAGACGCAACGAATGCCAACAAGGAGCTGACGAACATCAAGAGCGACAACCTCATATCCCCCATCGAAAAGACAGCCCTGAAACAGCAGCAGGCGGACATCCGTTCGGAATACGGGGAGATTACCGCCAACGCCGCACGCTATGCCGTGTCCACCACGGCTTACAAGTCGGCCTATGACCTTGCCAACGCTGCCCTGACGAAATATACGGCTTCGTCACCGGAATATATCACGGTGGGAAGTGACTACGCGAACATATCGGCCTACTACGATGCGCGGAAGACCATCCTTGACGCGATTGCCGCTGCGGCCAAGAAAGCTGCGGACGATGCGACGAACAAGGCGAATCAGGCTGTGGAGGACGCCGCGCGTGCGGGGCATTACTATCTGGACTTGGACAACGACGGCGGCCCGGTGTCGTGTGACGCCTCGGGGAACGTGACCGGCGGTTTCCCGAGCAGCAAGGCCACGGTATATTATGGCACGGAACCTGATACGGGTTGGGCGTTTACGGGTGCATTCTCCGGATGTTCCGGAAGCGTGAACTCATCGACGGGACAAATCACGGTCACGGGGGTAAGCGCGGATACTGGCACGGTGACAGTCACGGCCAAGAAGAGCGGAAAGACAGACCTATCTGCGGTATTCTCTGTATATAAAGTAAAGGCGGGAGCGGACGGAGCGGACGGCACAAACGGAGTGGGCATCAAGTCCATAACCAACAAGTATGCCGTATCCGCATCGAACACCACCGCGCCGACATCATGGAGCGACACGGTACCTACAATGACCACCACGAACCGTTATCTGTGGAATTATGAAATTGTCACCTATACCAACAGCACGACAAGCGAGACCAAAAAGAGGGTCATAGGTGCATACGGAAATACAGGCAACACGGGCGCCACCGGGGCAACGGGTGTGGGTATAAAGTCCATTACGGAATATTATTTGGCCTCTTCGGCATCGAGTGGAGTGACAACTTCAACGTCAGGATGGACGACTTCGGTGCAGTCCACTTCATCTTCCAAGAAGTACCTTTGGAACTATGAGGTGGTGACTTACACCAATGATACGAAATATACGAGCAGTCCGGTGATTATCGGTACTTATGGGGATAAGGGTGATACTGGTCCACAGGGAGTACAGGGTCCAAAGGGTGCGGACGGGACGCCCCGCTATACTTGGATACGCTATGCTGACAACGCATCGGGTTCGGGCATCAGCAACTCGCCTACGGGAAAAACTTATATCGGGTTTGCTTATAACAAGACCACCGCCACGGAAAGCAACACGCCTTCGGATTATACATGGTCACTTATCAAAGGCGAAAAGGGCGACCAAGGTGTTCCGGGGGCAAAAGGGGCTGACGGGAAGACCACTTACACATGGATAAAGTATTCCGATAACTCGACGGGCAGCGGGATGTATGACACTCCCAAATCCACGACACAGTACATCGGCATAGCAGTAAACAAGACAACGGCCACAGAGAGCAATACTCCATCGGATTACACGTGGTCTAAGTTCAAAGGTGACGACGGTGCGGACGGGAAAGGCATCAAGAGTACCGCCGTGACTTATCAGGTAAGCACATCGGGCACCACGCCGCCCACAGGAACGTGGAACAGTTCTATCCCTTCCGTGGCTGCCAATCAGTACCTTTGGACGCGTACAGTGATAACCTACACGGACAATACCACATCTACATCGTACAGCGTGGGTAAGATGGGGGCTAACGGGGCAAAAGGTGACAAGGGCGATACGGGACCCGCAGGAGCTGACGGTGACGGCATCGTATCGGTATCGAACACTTACCAAATAGGCAGTTCCGGCACGACGGCACCGACAGGAAGCTGGAGCGCAACTGTACCTTCGCCACAGAAAGGTAAATACCTTTGGACGAAAACGGTGACGACTTACAAGAAGAGTGACCCGACAACGGTATATTCCGTGAGTTATTACGGTACGGATGGTACGGCGGCCAAGTATGTGAGGGTTGCGGGCGACCAGGTGTTTATATACACCAACAATTTTTCAGGGAATCCCACTCCTACTTCCATTACGCTGACGGCCACCCTCACGGGGACATCCGGCTACCAGTGGAGCTATAAACAGGCGGGACAGACTTCTTTCACGAACATATCGGGAGCCACTTCGCAGACTTATGCCTTGGCACATAACAATTCGACGGTTTGGGGTAGCGCGAAGTCTGTGACCATACGTTGCACCTCGGGCGGTGTATATGACGAGATGACGATAGCCAAGGTTTCTTCGGGTACCAACGGGACGAATGGCAAGGATGGCACAAATGGCACGAATGGAAAGGACGGTGCCGCCGGTAAGAACGGCGCGGATGCCTACACCATAATTCTGGGCAATGAATCGCATGCCTTCCAAGGGACAACAAGCGCGGCCATCGCTGCATCCACGAAATGCGAGGTTATCGCATACAAGGGTGCCACAAGGGTGGCGGCAACAATCGGTACTATAACCGGAGCACCGTCGGGAATGTCCACGAGCATCTCAAGTAACGGAACCACATCGGCCTCGTTCACGGTGTCCGTCACTTCTTCGTTGACTACCGGACAGGGCGTGCTGACTGTACCTATCACCGTGGACGGGAAGTCTTTCACGAAGAATTTCTCATTTTCCGTGGCTTTCAAGGGCAACACGGGCGCCACCGGGGCGACGGGTCCCAAGGGGGATGCGGCTGTATTCTACATCATAGAGACTGACGTGCGCATCGTAAAGAAGTCTTGGGACAACAAGCTGACCCCGACGTCCGTGACTTGTACGAAATACAAACAGACGGGAAGCAATGCGAGGGCAACAACTACGGAAAAGACATTGAAATACCAGCGTGTGGGCACGGACAGCAGCGTACAGACCGCTGCAAGCGGAAGTTCGGTAACGGTATCCCCTACTTCTACGACGACCTCCATAAAGTTCTGGCTTTATGACGGGAGCACCATCATAGACAGGGACGAAATCCCTGTCGTGGGTGACGCTGTGGATGTTTATGAAAAGGTGCATGCAGAAATAACGGCTGCGGAAGGTGAAATCGGTTTATTGTCTACCAAGGTCACTACCGTGACGGATTCCGTAACGGGTCTTGAAAAGGAAGTGGAGACCAATACCGCCGAAATAAAATCCGCCAAGGGACAGATTTCGAGCACGGCATCGCAAGTGAGTTCTTTGGGCACGAGGGTAAGTACCGTGGAGCAGACGGCCAGCGGCCTCACTACTACGGTGAACGGCCTTAACGGGAAGGTGTCGAAACTGGAACAGACGGATTCGAGCCTGACGAGCAGGATTACCTCGGCGGAGGGAAAGGTGAGCACCATCGAGCAGAAAGTGAGCAGCATTTCACTGAAAGTAGACGGCATAGAGCCTGTGAACCTTTTCAGGGACGGTTCCTTCGAATCCGGGTATAACACTTTCAGAACATCGGGAAGCGGTAAAGACGACGTGGAGGTCGGCATATCGGCCAACGGAAAAGTGGGAAAGAATGCCATGATGGTGAAATGGCCGGGCAAACGCACAACGGTCTACCTTGAACAAAAGCCCTTCGTGAATCCCAATGCTACCTATACCGTCTCGTTCTGGATGTACACCAACGTAGCGACGAATTACCAGGCTTTCGTCGTCAATGCATTAGACAAGAACGACAACAACCTAAGCGTGAACGACTCTACGTTAAACATTGAAATCCCCGGAACCAAGTGGACACAGTTCATCCATAGGTTCACGACCCCGGCCAACACGGAACGCCTTGAATTTTACTTCCGTGCCAGTGCTAATGTAGAGAACGGAACGATTTCATATATTGACGGGTTCATGCTACTGAAGGGGGATTATCTGGACAATATTCCCTCTTATTTCATTCCTAACGACAGTGTGAACGGTGACACCCTTCTTTCTACGGGAATAGACATAGAGAACAAAAAAGTCATTGTGACGAGCGACCAGTTCGTCATACAGAACAATGACGGAGAAGTGACGGCGAGCGTGAATGAGGATGGTGTGCTTTCGGTGGGAAGCGGGGAGTTCTCGGGTTTCATCCGTACCATACCACGTATCATAACGAAGAATACGGGCGATAACGGAGATGTGGAGTTCAAGGACAATTACTACCAAATCAGCTTAAGCAACTTGTACAAAGGAGGCTTCATCTATGTGGACGTGGAATCGAACAGCTATGCCGGTGACGGAATCAAATTACCGTTGGGGCTAAAGTACGCCGGTGCGAGAGTGACTATCGTGAACAAGTATCCGGCCAAACGGCTTATCATAACTACAAGGCATGAGGCTTTGGACCCGGGTTACGGAGATTGGAGCGATGACGAGAACAATGCAATGCGGCTCGGTGGCGTACAGATAAGCCACGTGGAGATGGGAAATGTGAGCACACAAGGAAACAACCGTTTTGTGGAGCTGCTTGCCGTTCCGTATTATCTGGACGAGACAATAGGCAGCGTAAAGTACCAGGGACAGGTGGAATGGGTGGTACTGAACAATCAGGAGTTCACGACGGCCAACAATACGACAGGGGGAAAATATGCGAAATTCAAATAACATTATTCATTTATTAAAAACAAAAGGTTATGGAGATTAAGACAAACAGTACGAGGGTGATTTACAACGGAGAGACCACAACGGCAAATGCCAAGTACAACATCGAGTATGAGACGGACGGTAAGGAACTGAAACGCGTGAACGCCTTGGTGAACAAGGTGGAGGAAGTGGAGCTTCCTATGGAGGAAGGCATGCAGAAGGGCGTGCAGGAAACCCTGTTGGGCAGTATCTATTATGAGAACGGTTATTACACGATGTCGAACTTCCCGGAGAGTGAGGAACTGCCGAAGTACATATCGGATGCCATCCAGATAGTGAAGCAGATAAAAGAAGACGCTTCTGCCTGACTATTGAAACAACGGGTATAAGGCGGCGGTGCCTGCCTTACCCGTTTGCCGGGGTCTTGTCTTGTGGACCGGGGGGCTTTGGCATTAATTAGAAAAATGTATTGTAATGGAGAAAGCTATTATTGATTTTATTGAAAACCACATGATGAACCACATCATACTCATAGCGTTATGCGTGGCGGCCACGATAGGTGCAATGGCCGTGGATTTGGTCTCGGGGGTACAAAAGGCCAAACAACGCGGTGAGGCACGGACTTCTACGGGATATAAGAAGACGGCCACGAAGGCAAAGAAGTATTTCACGCCTTTCCTGACGTTGTGTTTTATCGACATCCTTTGTTGCGTGGTGATTCCCATTCCGGTGTTCTCGATGTTGTGGACGGCTTACTGCATTTTCTGTGAGTTTGTGTCCGTAAGGGAGAAATCATGGCAGAAGGAGGAGCTTCGGAAGGCGGAGAAGACGATGAGAGTAATCATTGACAACAAGGATGAGATAGCCAAGATGGCGGCAGAGCTTCTGTTTCAAAGGGAGAATGAGAATAATACAGTAAAGAAGGAGGAAAAATAAGATGGCACTTAGGAATTTGAATTTCACCCTTCAGGGTGACAGGTATGTGGCGGAAGAGACCGTGAATGCGGACTATGCACTTCATCTGGAAAGGAAGGCGGGCGGCGGGTTTTATATTTTGCAGCGCAGTTCGGACGATGGCATGTTCGTGTCGTGCCCGCTCCCGGCGGGCTTGTACAATCCCGGCCAGTTCATAGACTGGTGTTTCGGCCATGGCGTTTATCCGATGCACATCAGGATTGAGAGCATGACGGAGGTGACGAAGGGCACTATCAGGGAGGCGGAATGATGGAGAGGATGAACTTTTCACGGTTGAATATGACGGGGCTGGGAACAGCCCGCGTCAATTCTTCCGGTATCACGGAGTGCGGGGATTCGTATGAGCTTATTGACAATGCCTTGCTCTTGGAGAATGGGAAGGCTTGGCTTTGGACTGACGGAAGTCCCGTAATGATGGCAGAGGTGACGAGAAGGACAGTTAAGAAACAATTAAAACATAAGTAGTTATGGCAGTAGAAGGAAAAACGATATTACAGACTACGGAACGCACGGAGCTGACGGGGAAAGAAGGTATCCCGTTTCAGGAGGGGACGCAGAACGGGCACATGCTTCTGGAGAAAATCAAGGAATATATTAGTAGTGACGTCTATATTTGCCCCGGTGCTTTTCAAACAACAGAAGGATGGTCTACAACAGACGTAGAATCTATTGTAGGGAATTGGGATGAGTTTACAAAAGCTGTCTTAGGTAGAAAGGCAATTATCACCAGTATTTACTCACAAGATGCAGCCTATACAGGTATAGGCTTAACTGCCCAAGCAATTGAAGGCTACGCTTTATTTATTATGGTACAGGATAAGTATTTTGCATATTTAATTAGTGAAGACTTGGTAATCCTTCTTATTAGTGATACTGTGCTCTTTGCGAATTCTGTTGTAGATAATTTGAATAGTTTAGAAACTAAGCAGCCTCTCTCTGCCAACCAAGGTAGGATTCTTAATGAAAATATTTCGGAAATCTCAAATCCTGCCTCTGCGGAAAAGGATGGATTAATGTCGAAAGAGGACAAGGAAGCCTTTGACAATATGAAAGACGGCGGTGCCATCGAATATAAGGAGATTTCCGGGCAGACGGTGGATGCCGATGACCTTATCGTGCCGAAACTCACTGTAAGATACCTGAACAAGAACGCCTCCACAGCGGGAAACATATCGAATATACCGGCAAAGGGAGGCTTCGTTTTGGAATCAATGTGCGTGAGGTATGTGGATAAGGATAATTGCGGGTATATTCAAAGATGGGTTTCCCAAGCTACTGATGACAATCTCCTTCCATACTCTTATATAAGACAGTATGCAGATGGAGAATGGACCGAATGGCGTAAAGAAGTAGATACGTACATCTCTGTCAATGAACCTTTTCAAAAAGTGGGATTATATTTCAACACGTCTGGATTCCAAGTGGGAAACGTATCCAATTCTTCGGTAGTAAAAAATGGGTCTTTTGTCATTTCAATGGGTTATACAGCACTACACCTGACAGGAATTAAAAACAGTACCACTTATAAGGTTGTGTCGAATGCTTCAGTGGGATATTGGATGATGAAGACCTGCCCGCAACAATTCTTCCATGCCGGAAAGGTCGCAGTAAGTGAAGATAAAACAAGCGAATCGGCTGAGACAAAAAAACAATACGTGGCCGAAGTGGTATCCGTGAATGCGGAAGAAGAGACCGTGACGTTCTCAAAGACTCTAAACCCTTATACGGATTTCAATGATTATTCCGCGAAATTTTATGCTTATGTGGATAAAGCCTCATTTTCACTTGAGGCTGGAACCACATTCAATTATTCCATATCGGGCACGGAATGTGTGGCAGGCGGGGACGAATCCGGAAATTGCGTGGCTATTGGAGCCCGTTGCGTGTCCATCGAGGACAATTCAGTTGCACTCTGTTGGCAGACTGTAGCATTAAACTTCGCCGAGACGGCATTGGGGATATCCAACAAGTCGCACAAAGGGGATTCTGCGGACAAGCAGACATTGTTTTCCATCGGCAACGGGACGCAGTATTTCAACGATTGGGGGACGGCAAAACAGAAGAACGCCATGGAGGTGATGAAGAACGGTGACGTGTACATCGAAGGTGTCGGTGGATATGACGGAATCAACGATGGTTTCACAGCCCAATCCGTGCAGGACGTAATCTCCGGTTTGCTGTCGGAGGTTTCGGCATTAAAGGAGGAAATAGAAGCACTAAAGGGAAGCGGGGCATGAAAAAAGGGAGGCCGCCGCCTCCCTACACATTAACCTTAATCTTAATACTTTATGAAAACATATTAATTACATAAGCGTCCCTCGCGGGAGGCAGAAGCAAAGTTAAACAAAAAAGTGGAGATATGAAAGCAAGTAATTCATTGATCGAGGCGATAAAGAGGTTCGAGGGATTCCGGGGAACGGCTTACCGTTGCCCGGCGGGGGTGTGGACGATAGGCTACGGACATACGGCGGGCGTAAAGCGTGGCGACAGGATGACGGAGGGCGAGGCGGAACGGCAGCTCAGGCGTGACTTGGCGGAATATGAGGCATTCGTGGACAAACTGGGCGTGACAGAGAGGCAGAACAAGTTTGACGCGTTGGTGGATTTCGCGTATAACCTTGGGTGCGATGCGTTGGCCGGTTCCACACTTTTGAAGAAAATACGGGCTTGCGCGCCGGATGCGGAGGTGCGTGGGGAGTTCATGAAGTGGGTGTATGCGACTGTGGCCGGGAAGAAGCGGAAGCTGGAGGGACTGGTGAAGCGCAGGAAATGGGAGGCTGACAGGTTCTTTAATATCGCGTGAGGAAAAGGATGAGGTATGAATGGGGAAAAGGATGAGGAATACTGGCCGATGCTTGACGATGGCGGAGGAGACGACGGGAAGGGTTTGCCGCCTTGGTTGGTTTTCCTCGTGTTGGCCGTGGGTGTCTGGATGCTGGCGCGGGCATTGGCGATGTGAAATGAATGATTATTAACCCGGTGGCGGGGAAGCGGTCTTTGACTTGGTGGGATTGCAGTTAATGAAGATAAATAAGGCTTAACAAGCTTGGAAAAATGGACAAATTACTCTACTTTTGTTCCATTCAAATGTTAAAATATGAAAGATAATGCACTTTCTGTGGCTAATTATTTCATTGATTTAGCGAAAAAGGAGAATAAGAATCTAACACAATTAGGTTTGATGAAACGTGTCTATATAGCTCATGGATTCTCTTTGGCGATAAACAAGGAATCTTTGCTTGACAAACGTTTTGACAAGGTGGAAGCATGGAAATACGGGCCTGTAATTCCATCTGTTTACCATTCTTTCAAGCAATACAAGGCCGACCCGATAACAGAAAAGGCCGTTGTGATGGATTGGGACGAGAATAATTGTACGATTTCATTTCCGGAGCCAGTGTTGGAGGGTGACAAGGCAAAGAAAATTGTTGAGATGGTATGGAAGCGTTACCGTGATTTTACGGATGCTGAAATGGTAACTTTGACGCACCGAAAAGGTACGCCATGGTCTGTTTGTTATGTACCGGAACAAAATGTTCCTATTCCGGATGAAGTAACAGCCCTGTATTATGAAAAGCTTGTTGAAACGGTATTAAAGTCGCACAAGTCATGAAAGGAAAGTTTGAAGACCTTATGCGAATCCTTTCTGATGAAGGCAAGGACAAGGAGGAATCCGAAGAATCACAGGTGAATTTGTTTGAACAAAAATCCAATGAACTGACAATAGATTACCTGCGTGCACAGATGGACCGCCAAAGGGAGGAAATAGAGGGACTTAAACAAGACCGTGAGCAACGGAAAATATTCAGTTACGTGATATTTGGATTCATGTGCATATATATGTTGATTTCTCTCGCTCTTGTGTTCTTGGACGGATACGGGATAATATTCTTGTCAGACAAGGTACTTATAACCTTACTTACCACATCGTTGGCCAATGTGATAGGGATATTCAATTTTGTTGCAAAATATTTGTTTCATCCTAAAAAATGAAAATAGTCCCTTGCATCAGGGGAATAGTAGTCAAGCCATACGAAACCATTTCGTTAACCAAGCGGCAATCCCACATAAACAAGTCGGGGTTGCCGCTTTTTCGTTGCCACAAAAGGAATGGAGAGATGAATAGATTTTTTAAAGTGTTCTGGCCTTGGCTGATGGTGCCGGTGTTCTGGCTCGTGGTCGGCCTGTTATTGTTTGCCATGTGTGGATGTGCACGGGTACAATATGTTCCGGTGGAAACGGTCAGGGTGGACAGCGTGTATGGTGTACGTTGGTTTTCGGACAGTACTTTCCTCAAAGATTCTATTTACATAGAGTTGAGGGCGGAGAGGGACACAGTGTATAGGACAGAATATAGGTATCGGACACATTGGAGAGACCGCGTGGTGCATGACACATTGGAGACGGTCAGGGTGGACAGTGTATCAGTACCGGTTCCGGTGGAACGTAAGCTTTCGCGGTGGGAGGAAACCAAGCTGCATTACGGAGGATTTGCGCTTCTGGCTGTGGTTGTTTGTATCCTTATCGGATTCGGAAGGTTTGTGTACAGGCTGAAAAAGTAACGTTTGCTCCTTCGGGGACGGGAGTATAAAAAAAAGCCCCCAACGTTCCTTGCATTACCACATGACAAGACGCGAAAATAGCTCGCGCGTTGAGGGCTTTATGTCTTCATCGCGAGCTATTGTTGTATATAAACGCCTTGTCATGTGGTTTGACAAAGGTATGAATAAAAATTGAATATTGTATGTGTAAGGCAGATATTTTTAATGAGATTATTCAGGTTGTCAGCAGGGAAACGGAGATTGCACCCAAAGTCATATTGTCGGGAAGCAAGGAGGCGGAGGTCGTCGATGCGCGTTACTTGCTTGTGTATTTCCTTTTTAAGGAGGGCTTCTACCCTTCCCAGATTGCATCATTGGTCGGCAAGACGAAACGGGCGGTAAACTATATGCTGTCTAACTTTTCTTCACGTGTGAGGTGTGGGAAAATGATGGGAATATATCGGGAAAGAATCGGGAATGAGTTGGGAAAGAATTGATTTTGAGTGACATAATGTATTTGTAGTTTTGCAGGGTCAGGATATGCCTGACCTTGTAACTATTAATTAAAAATACATTATGGAGAGAACTTATGTTTTTAATCAGGAGCCTTCGAGCGGCGGGGGCAACAAGTTTGACATCATGGCCATGCTTCCTAACCTGATGGGCGGCAAGGGAGTGGATCCTAACCTGATGGCGCTCCTTTCTCAGGGACGCAACAACCAGGACCAATGGGGAGGCTCATGGTGGTTTATCTGGATTATCCTGCTTTGGTTCTGCTGGGGCGGTAACGGATTCGGTTTCGGAGGACGTAACGGAGGAGGATTACCTGCTGAATTGAACGGTGATGTGGGTCGTGAATACCTGATGAGCGCCATTCAGGGTAACGGCAATGCCATTAACCAGCTCGCTTCTTCTTTGAACTGTTCCACACAACAGTTGCAGACGGCTTTGTGCAACATCCAAGGCTTGATTCAGGGTGTAGGGAACCAGGTGGGCATGTCCACGCAGCAAATCATCAACGCTTTCCAGAGCGGAAACCAAGCCATTCTCACTCAGATTGCCGACTGCTGCTGCAAGACGCAGACAGCTATTGAACGTCAGGGATATGAGAACCGTTTGGCAAATTGCGAAAGCATGAATACGCTCACCCGTACTATGGAGGGTAACACTCGCTCTTTGGCTGATGCTTACCGTGACGGTTTTAATACGCTTGTCGCCAAAATGGATGCGGCAGAGGCGCGTCGTCAGCAAGAGGCTTTGGCAGCCAAGGATGCGGAGATTTCCACATTGAAGGGTGAGATTTCACAACGTAACCAGAACGCTACCATCCTGAATGCCGTAGGACAGCAGATTGCGCCTTTGGCGGCAGGCTTGCAGGCTTTGCAGGGGGATGTGGATGGTATCAAGTGTAAGATGCCTCCCACAGTAGCGGTACCGTACCCGCAGTTGCAGGTATATAACCCGGAAACTTTCCGTGCGGCAGCTTTCGGTGCATACGCCGGAGACATGGCTTATGGCCGTAGCGGTTACGGTTGCGGATGTGGTAACAACTACTGGGGTTAATTCCGGTAAGAAAGGAGGTAGCTATGTGGCCTAACTTTTTTACAGGACTTCCCTTTCCGTTCCCGTCACTGGGCAGGGTGAATTTCAACACCCTCCCGACGGTGGCGGTCACGGTGGGCACGGAGAATGTGACGCTGGAGCTTCCCAACCATGCGTTCCGTAACAGGGACTATGTGGGGGGATTCTACATCAACCTCCGTCAGGCGATACCGGCCGGTACGACGGGCACGCTCCCCATACTGATAGGGACAAACGGTGACACCCGTCCGCTTATGGCTTACGGGGGTGAGCCGGTGACGGTGGCCAACCTTGCGGGAACGGGCATTTATGAAATCCATTATAACAAGTACACGAATGAGTTGTTCCTTGTCAATGGAGGATACAGGCCTACGACCGCCACGGCGGCACAGGCAAACGTGAGAACGGCTCCGGCTGGAGTGAACAAGTAATTAACCGGGGCATCGCAGGTTGCGGTGTCCCTATTTAAACAACAACAATCATGTTTCAGAATTTAAGGGCAAACAATCAGTTATTCATCCTTCATAAGGAAGCCAAGCATTATGTGGAGATAGGTTCGGTGGTGAGCGTGTCGGCTCCCAAGCCCAAATATCCCATGACACAGCCTTTCCCGTCACCGCAGATAGAAATGGTGGTGGACGTGGTGGCCAGTATCAACGGGCAGAATACGACGTTCCAGAACCTTCCGGCAGGCGGTGACATCGCGGACTTCGGACAGAACGGGAATATCGTGGTCTCATGTTCGCGGGATGCGATGAACAATGAAATCTCGATGATAAAACAGAAGAGTAGCGAGATTGTCAACAGCCGGGATTACCATCTTAATGTGATAACCGCATGCGATGAGATGCTGACCATGCTCAACCCTGAATTTGCGGAGAAACAAAGGCAGGAACAGGAGATTTCAAGCTTGAAAAGCCAGATGGCCGACATGAGCAAGAACATGTCCGACCTTATGGCATTGAACCGGCAGCTTATGGAACAGTTTGGCCTGAATGCTGAAACATCTAAAACCAAGAAATAATTATGGGAATGTGGAGTATTTTGGAAGAAGGGCGTGACGATTACGGACGCGGCTTCGGAATGAGAGGCGGCAGTGAACTGGAGGAGGCTTACAGGGAAGGTTGCCGGCATGGTTATGAAAAGGCCATGAGAGAGATGCACGGAGGAATGGGGTTCCGTGGTGAAGGCGGTTACAACGGTGGAGGAAGTTATTCCGACATGGGAGAACGCCGTATGCCGGGCTACTTTCCTGAGTATCCCCGAATGGATGAGATGGGCGAACGTCGGCGCAGACGTGCCAACGGGGAGTTTTATTAACATGGGAGGGGTGGAATGCCCCTCTTTCACTAAATCATAAATGGGTTATGGGACAAAGATTGGATACATACGACAGGCTTCCGTCAGGAATGAAAGAGTATCTTTCACAGTACGGGTGGCATTTCTCAAAAAAGATGTGCGAGTGGGCCGTATCGAAAATGAGGGTGTCGGATGATTCTTCATCTGCCGCATCTACAGGTAAGACACGTAAGCTGGAGGCAATGAAGAAGGATGAAGTCGAGGAACTTTTGAAGAAATACGGTATCAAACTGGAGAAGGATGCCGGATACGACTGCGTGTACGTGGCCAACATGGCGAAGGCGGATTATTACAAGAGCTCGATTGCCGACGAATCACATCTTGCGTTGTTCGTCAAGGATTATATTGATGATCCGGACGGATATGAGGGGTTGCCTTTCACGAGGTTTTACGCGGATTGCATCGGAAGCGGTACACCGATTATGTGGTCGGATATGTTATGATAGTGCAGGATTTCTACATACCGGAATATGACTGGAAGGTTCGGGTTTACTATGCCGTGACGACGTACTGGAAGTATGAGATTCTTCATGAGTTGAAAAGGATAGGATGCCGGGGTGGACAGCTTGAAAGGGCTGCCCGGAGCCTTTCTGAGGGCAATCCGGACACGGGGCTTACGTATTCTGACTTTTACGGGAGAGAGACGCTGGTGGTGATTTCGCTTACGTCCACCCCTGAGCAGTTCCAGAACTCATGGGACCATGAGAAGGGGCATTTGTGCCGGCATATCTCACAGGCGTTCGGGATTGACCCGTATGGGGAGGAGGCGCAGTACCTTAGCGGGTATGTGGGCCAGAAAATGTTTCCGGTGGCGAAGAAATTCCTTTGTGAACATTGCAGAAATAATTTAATAAAGAATCATGGATAAATTAAACATAAGAATTGAAGCAGCCCGTCTTGCCGTAGAAAGTGGCGCAGATAAAGAAACTTTTGATGAAATGGCAAAGGTTATTGAGAAATATATCATTGGAACATTGGATTTATCGGAATATGACAATCCGAATGCGACAATGGAGAAGGCTATGGATCTTTTTAAAATGAACCGTCATGAAGAAGAAAAAGCTTCCGATTTGGGAAAAACGGATGAAGTACGGATACAATGACAATTCTTTCTCCTGGATTTGGATATATTTGCTCACTTTAATATTCAATAGAACATGGAAGTAATGAAGGTATTGAAAGCCGTGTTCAGCGGCAAGAGCCGGGAGGATGTATATAGTATGCTTTCTGCGGATGAGAAGAGAATATTGAATGACATTGCTGCCCGTCATGGTGTGAGCCGGGGAATGCGAAGAAAACTTGAACGTGATGCGAGGAAGGGAAGACATTGATGAGCTGATTGACAGAACCGACAATATCCCGTATATGGATTATTGCCGGTTGCTGTCGGTACTGTATTGGAATTTGTGAGGACCAATACTATTGTTCATTTTATCAATCCATAAATTTTCAGCCATGACAGAATCTTATTGTAGATGAACTCCACATCATTACGGAAGTTCATATAGTTGTACTGATAAAGAAAGACAAGATCCGCACTATTATTAGAAATTGTGCTTTTAGCCTGAATGCCTAACACTTTGGATAACTCGTTACGCAACCCGGAAGCCATCTTATCGCCTGCCAAAGAGGATGGAGAGTAAAGATATAATATAATGAAGATGAACTTTTTCCGTTGCATTACTGTACTTATGCCTTCATCGGACTTTTTGCAAATGATATTGGTGAACGTTTTATAAATTAGGGGAATAAGCTTCTTGTCTGATAGTATCGGTTTTATTAAGATATTTTCTTCTTTGGACAAATCCGATTTTACGCTTCTGATTTTCCTAATGCGTTTGATTTTATCAAAATCCAGTTCCATGACACGATTATTTAATTAGAAATCCGTATATTTGTACCTAAATAATCGTTGGGGGCTGCTTGGTCGTGCGGGCTGGCTCCCTTTTTATTTTCCATTTGTCTCCCGTCCCCACAGCATTGCATTGTAAAGTGAGGTGGCATAGAGTTTCACTTCCCAATTTTTGGTAAGATATTCGTTACCAAGGGCTGCAAGACTGGCTTTGTACCAGAGGTATTTATTTCTTTCAAGTTTCATATATTCCTTTATTTGTCCGGTTCAATAAATTCGACATCGTAGAGTTCACAAAGTTGCTCGAATGTAGCTTCCTCTAAATCATGGTCGAAGATGTGGAAACACCCAAAGTTGTAGTCGAAGTTCTGACCGTCACAGAATGTTTGCTTTTTCGCGAGCGCACATTCTTTGCTTTCCAAAGAGAAGCATACGATTTCGTTTCCTTCATCAAGGAGTTGTTTAAGCCAGGAATAGTCCCGGCTGGTTTTGTAGGGTATTCTTGCTTTTTCCATGAACAAATTGATTTGCATTCAAAAAATTATAAGTCATATCCTTCAAACAGCATCTGCTTACCATAAATCCTTGCGGCTTCGTGCTCCAACATACACCCTTTGCTGTATTGCCAGTCTTTGCAGAAGTACACGGCATCGCACTCCAGCAGGGCTTGTATATCACGTCCCATGTGTTCCGCGTAGGTGGCATCAGGGTCAGGCGACACATCTAGCGGAGAGACAGGGATATACCCTTTGTTTTCCAGTACGGATGAAACGAATATGCTCTTGGCTTCAACTTCATCAATGTCGCACCCGGTGATAGGTAGACTGATATATACTTTCTTTTTACTCATATTTTATTTACTGTTTTAGTTCTGCCACCAGAGCATCGGCACAAGCAGCCGCAAATCGAGCAACAGCTATAGGTATTGTATGTTTCTCGTTCTCTTTATATGTTGCTTCGGAACAAGCATAACCAACTTCATCTTCATCGCTTAGTATTCTTTGCATGGCCGCTATGGCCGCCTGTATGCGGACTTGATTCCAGTCGATGGTGTCTTCGCCATTGGTTTGTAAAAATTCAAGTTCCGACAGGGAATAGTAAATTCCACTGCAATCATCGCTTATATATGTTCGTTCGATACCGTTTTTACTAATCACGCGTTCTCTCGTTTCGTGGACATTCACTATATGCCCGTTTGATTTTATTCTTGCTTTCATATCCATTTTACTAATTCAAACTCATATACCCACACATAAGGATTGCTTTCCCATGTGCCTTTGCCGCTTATCTTGTCTATCAAAGCAGCGTAGGCTTCACGGGGTGTATCAAATAATTCCCCTGTTGAACACCAAGAAAAACCTTCTTGCTCATAGTAATTAATCCCCTCTGCCATACAATCAACATCAGATATATCTTGCAATCTCTGTATTCTTACTTTGTTGATGCGGATGCGGTGAAGCATATAATCTGCCCTGACAAACATCTTGTTGTTCCAACCTGCAAGTTTTGTTGGTTCAACACCTTCAAACTCCAGACAATCGTCCCATAAAGCTCCATAAGACATGTCTTTATAGCTTCGTGCAATGGCAACGATTTTCCCCTCCTTATAATGGCAATACTTGGATTTTCGTATATCAATAAAATCCCCATCGCTGTTTTCGTACACTAAAGTATCTTCCCTCTCATCCCAAACTAATGAGAAAAATTCCTTAGATATAATTCTTCTTGTCTGCGTCTTTCTTCCTTCCAATACAGCTTGTGTCAAGCCGTATTTGTCATTAAACATTATCTTTTTCATTTTCAATACTTTTTATTTCCTTGTTTGGTAACAAATCTTCAATGTATGCCCAACGTTTCGGTTGTATTTTATTTATTCCGTCCATAAATGAGAATCCGCCGCTGTGATAAAATTGACTGAGGAGAAAAAAACTACTACCTCCCGATTTTACCTCCACGAGGCATTGGGCGTTCCTGTCTTTGGGTCGTTCGCTTGCGTCGTGCCACACGGAGTTGATGTACCAGTTGGCACCATCAGCAAAAGCACGTTTTACATCTCTAACTTCTGCATAATCGCTTTCCTCTGCTTGGGCGGTATATATTGCCGCTGCTTTTTCAATCTGTTCTTTTGTCATATTAATCTCCTTTCTCCTTAATTCGTTCCAAAACATCCCTATTAGCTTCTAATATTTCATCAAAAGAAGGAATAGGTTGCCAGCATATAACTTTAATATCTCGCCTTGTAAGTTCCTTTCCCGGATAGGATTCCCCATTATCACTAACCCACACGCCATTTTTATATGTAAATGTATCTATATATCTGCGTGATTGTGCCTCCCTATCATAATATTTATAGTAAAACAAGAATCCTACTAAAATACGCTGTCCTTCTTCCGGCAAACGTTCTTCTACACTTACCCACGAAAAATATTTTTTCATCCATTCTGCACCAGCTTTGAAAATATCCGCACCAAATTCAGAAAGTGCATGTTCTCTCCCTGCCTCATAATTATCTTCTTCGTTATTAATTATGGTATAATCTATATGGTAATCTAAAAGGTTCTCAATATAGATTTTTCCCGCTTTTTCAATATCTTCTATTTTCATTGTTTTATCCTTTCATGCGTCCTAAAAAGCACAGTTCTAATACATCGTGTTGCCGACCTATAACAGCAAACTCCAACATATCATTATCATCCGCAAGGTCGTTTATTCTCAATAGCGAATAATAGCCCCCATAGGGGCTTACATATTTTTCTTGTGAAATATCATCCATAATACGTTTATTATCTTGTTTGCCAAAATAGGAATTAAGGCTTTTCAAAATATGCTCCGTCACGTACTCCGGACTACACATGGCTATTTCTTGTCTTCTTAATGCGTACTTCATAATTCAAATAGTTCTTTTTGTTTATATACATTGCCGTTTTTCAGTCTCACTTCGCCCAAACACTCTTCCCGAAAGCGTTTTTCCTGCGCATCGAAATATTCTTTGTCTATCTCGGTTCCCCAAAAATCAAAGCCCATTTTGTAAGCGGCTATCCGGCTGCTCCCGCTACCCAAATGAGTGTCAAGGAGCCTATTACCGGAACGAACGAACTTTTTCAGCAAGAAGTGATATAATGCAACTGGCTTCTGTGTAGGATGAATCTTTGTTTCTTTGTTAGCTCCACCGGTATTGGATAGACGGATGAGGGAAGCCGGACAATCGAAAGATGTCCATGCCAATTCAACTTGGGAGAAGTTTTCCCACGGTTGCATCTTATCCCAACAGACAATTCCACGGCTCGGTGGTAAATTGAAGTAATTGCCTCCCCATATTATCTGGTTCCGGCTGACCCTGAACAATTCGTCAAAATACTCTTTGGAAGGGGGAGAAAAATCCCAATCACATGACATCATGTTTAATGCCCGGCTTTTTAACTTTCCGGCACCCCTATTCAAACGTCCCTTCTTCAATCCCTGCGCAACGCTTTCACCATTATAACCTCCATGTTTACGGTTCATGTTGGTACCCATATTCATATTCGGGGCATTAATCCCATAAGGAGGATCAACGATGGCCAGGTCAAAGAACTTGTCAGGAATAGATTTCATGTATTCCATGCAGTCCGTGTTATATACTTCACTTATTGGCATAATTCTATTGCTTTAAATATCTCATAGGCTACCTGCGGAACTATTGCGTTTCCGTAGGCTTTCACGGATTCTTGCCTCCATTTAGAAAAGGTAATACCGTCCAATCTACCGGAAATCCCATCATCTCCGATACAAATCGGGGATTGAGTTGGGAAGTTTTGCCACGTTGTGCGTATACATCCGAAAGATTGTTTGTTAAATGATTCCTTTTTCGTCTCTGAATGCTTTCCATAGATGCGCTCCCCTTGTAATCCCTTGCTGTTGGTGTCGGTAACATCCCGTGAAAATCCATCCAATCCGTTAAACCGTTCGCACCGGCCTCCCCTTTGTCCCGACATCGCAGCCCTTTCGCGCCTCTCTTTTTCAATTCTGCAACTCGTTCCGCATGATGTATATCGGTCGCCATCGGTGTGGGAAGAAGTTCCAACGGCATAAATTCCGTTTTCCCCTGTGAATTGCATCGTTTCAGTCCCTGCGTTTGTACGGTGGGCAATAAACCAAATTCTATCCCTTCTGTGCGGCGCTCCGACGGCACAAGCCGGAATAAGTAACGGTTGGACGGCGTATCCTTCACGTTCAAGGTCTCGACAAATGGTTTCGATAACATATTCTTGTCGGTGCAATACTCTTTTTCGGTAATCCTCTCCGAATAGAGAGGCCTGACCTCCCACTTCAACCTCCGCACCGGGCTGTACCATCGTGAGGATTCCAGCAACATTCTCACCAACGACCCAAGTTGGCCGGATTTCCCGTATAACCCGGAGCATTTGAGGCCAGAGGTAACGGTTATCATCCGCTCCTTTTCTTTGTCCGGCCAAGCTGAAAGGCTGGCAAGGGAATCCTCCGGAAAGCACATCGATTTTCCCCCGCCATTCCTTAAATATTTGTTTTGTAATATCTCCATAATGCACACTATTAGGGAAATGATACTCTAAAACCTTACGGCAAAAAGCATCTATTTCGCAATCAAAAATATTAATCCATCCCAATAAGGCGGCAGCATAATCAAAACCACCAATTCCACTAAATAAACTTGCATGTGTCAAGTGCCTATCCATCGATTCCAAACTTAATCTTAATCAGATTGATGATGGCTTTATATTGCTTTTCATAGATTGTACCGGCATGTGTCTCTTTCACTTTCCTTTCAAACTCTTCGATGCTCCCACGGAAACAGCCACACCTTATTTCGACTTTATTTTCATTTGTCATATAAGCATGCGTATGTCGGTTGCATGAACCGAAACAATCAAAGCCACAATGCATATGGTCATTCTCAACCCGAGCATCGCCGGACACCCAAGCATCGCCGGACACCCGAGCATCGCCGTACACCTGAGCATTGCCGTACACCTGAGCATTGCCGGACACCCGAGCATCGCCGGACACCTGAGCATTGCCGTACACCTGAGCATTGCCGTACACCCAAGCATCGCCGTACACCCAAGCATCGCCGGACTGAGAAAGGTTCTCTTCTTTTTCCACATACCCACCTAAATCACCCTCATTAGCATTTTTGAAGGCTTTGGTACACTTGATTTGGAACAGTTTGATTCCAAGGGCATTTATCACAAAGTTGTCTGTTAATTCAAATTTCTTTTCCATCACTGTTTCTGTTTTTCGTCTAAAAAATCAAAAGCATCGTCCACTTCAAGCCTAAGCCCAAGTTTAGAAGGAAAGGACTTGATGTAGTTGTAGAATCTGAATGCAAGCTCATCATCGTCACCGCACCTGTCTATCAGCGTAAGAAGGAGTGCATTCGTAATGTCGGCATCATGCCCGAAATTTTCCTGGGTTGAAGATTCCAAATGGGCAATATCCCGTTTTATGCACCTGATGGCATGAATGGCGGTGTTATAATTCCGCTTCACATCGTGACGCAGGGCGCAACCTTGCTTCTTGAATGCTTCCTGCATATCCATGAGGTTGGTTTCCAATACATCGGTCAGTACGTACACGATGTTGGTCAGTGTATTTAAGTTGTCTGTTCCTTGTTGCATGTCAAAATAATGTTTTTTTGGGGATTTTGGATAATAAGCGGATGCTTGGGCTAATAGCTTTCACCGCTTGACGTGGATGCGGTGAGGGGGATGAAATAACGGCATGAGGCATCCTTCGGGCGGACTTCCTTGTAATCCCCGTGGCGGCCTTTCACGTGCCAACAGCGGCATTTGTACTCCCCTGCGGAATAATGCACGCATTCGTTGCAATGGCAAGAGGGGTCATAGGGGCCATAGTAACTGGGCTTTTCTTTCTCCCGTGGTTCGTGCAACGTTTCATCCCGCTTGACGGCCTTCTCCGGTTTCCGGTTGGCTGGATTCCTTTTCTTTGGCGGGGGAGTACGGCGTTTAAGACCGATCGAGCTTGCCTTTTGGTATATCCCTTGCAACGTGTGCTTGGACAGCCATGCGGAAATCTCGCGTACCGGCATGGTACCGTAATGCGCCTGAAGGAACTCCAGTTCCGCAGGTGTCCATTGGTTTTCTGAATAGTTCATGTTAAAACGATTTTTTGAACCTGATTTGTATGAATCCCCTCCGTTCCACCTCGCGGAGCAATTCCATATCCTCATCCCGTATTTCGACCTGCGTTTCCTTGTTGACGGTCATGCCCCAAGGGATGCCGAAACGCTTCCTGATGCGGGCGCGTATGGATTCGTCTTTCGTTACCCAGTAAATAGTCAGTTTCATGGTGGAGTGAGTTGTCTGAGGGCTTCTTTGTCGCCCATGGAGGCACGCTTTTTCAGTTCCAAGTATTCTACATAGGAAATACGATTGTTCCCACGCTCCTGAATCTCCCTTTCCCGTTGGACTCTGTACTGTTCCCTTTCATAGCGATCCATGTCTTGCCGTCTTTCACGAACATATTGCATCAAGGCGTTGGTTATTTTCATCGGGTCAATCGTTCCGTAGAACGTGCCGTAATATCCCATTTTAAACCGACCGATAAAGAACAGTATTTCAGCGGAGTTAAGGTAGTAGTATTCGGAAAGTACCAGATTTGCAAGTTCGTAAATCTGACCGTTGCTGATTTTTGATTTCACCTCTGCAAAATCGTTAAGACTTCCGAATTGTATAACCAACCATTCAACAGGTGTTTCGTCACCATAAGTGGAAGAAAGTAGTCCCAATGAGGGGATATTATGATTTATAGCCAGTCCTGCGTGTGTAGCTCCGACTAACAACAACTTTCCTTGCAAATCCTGATTGTAATCCATCATAAAAATTTCGGGAGTAGGGTATTTAATCAATAATGCCCTCTGCTTGCAGTTCAGCTCGCTTTTTTGCGGCAGCTTCCTGCACTCTTGTTGCGACTGCAACAGCCGAATTAAGTTTTCGCTGCTGGCTATCTCGTTCATTTTGGTTAGTCCTGTTTCCATTGTAATTTCCTTCTAAAATTTTGATGAAATTTGTCGGTCTGAATATCCAATCAAAGTCACACGACCAGTTCTTATCGTTATGCCCCATAAGAAAGGCTGATTGAAGTACGTTTTGAAATACGGTCATTATTGCATTTTTTCCGTGTTCTGACGCTCTTGCTTTTACTGCTTTCTTCCTTTTGTCGGTCATGGAAGTCACTTTAGGCAATTTCCCCTCAAACATTTTATTGAATGTTGCCATAAGGGCGTTATAGTCAATCCTCTCTTCATGGGGTAAAGAATGTCCGTCGTCCCCTTGGGGGACTTCAGGGGGTATATCTTCCTCTCCTTTTCCTCTTCCTATTATAAGCACTGATTGTTCCGTGAATGGTACGGTATTGTTCCGTGATTGTTCCGTGATTAATACGTGAATATCATCTTTATTGCTATCAATCAATAGTTTAGGTATGTTCAAATCCTCGTGATTCGGCTTGTTGATTACTTGATGCCGAGTGAAATTAGGCAGATATATGAATCTTTCTTCCTTATAAGAAAGCAGACATATAAATCCATTTGTCACAAGCTCGTTCATCCATTTTTCAAACTGTTGCACTTGGATTTGGTCATACGGAAATATTTTTGATTTCAGCCAGATGGTATCACCTATCACCACGCCTATATCATCAGAAAAACTCCATAACCCCATGTACAGAAGCCTTGCATCCCTGCTTATACGACCTATTTTTGTATCATCCCAAAATTTAGGTTTGATAGTGCGTATTCGTGCCATGTTTGTTCATATTTAATAACATATTAGAATCTTACATTGGTTAATTGTCTGTTATTGGAATACACAGCCCATTTACCATTACCACCATCTACCAAGCGTAAATCCTTGACTTCGCCGAAACGCTTAATATTTCCGCAGAGGTCAACAACCCATCCTGCTTCTTTATTTGGGTGGGGACGGATGGCACGACCGACTATTTGATACCATAGGGCTAAAGACATCGTAGGTCTTGCCATTACAATAGTATCAAGTTCTGGATAGTCAAATCCGGTGGTCAATACGCCCACATTGGCCACGACAGGTATTTCGCCGGCCTTGAACGCTTCGAGAACCCTTTCACGTTCTTTTTTCGGTGTTTCGCCAGAAACGATGGCCGTGCCGGGGATAGACCATGTGAGCCGTTCGGCTTCTTTCAGGAAACGGGTGAATACCAATATACCTTTGCGCCTTACTCCACTCTTCGGATTCATAAGCCTTTGGACAATATGGACAAGAAAACCGTAAAAATCTATCCGTTCATATTCTCTGATTACCGATTTATCGGTATAGTCGGCGCCGGAGGTGTTCACTTTCAGGTTGAGTTCGTTCCATCCGATAGGATTCATGGCGTAGTAGTCCAGTTTCGCCAGATAGCCCATATCAAGCAGGGTAGATATTTGTACCTGATAAATGACTTCCGAAAAGATACATGGACGTGTACGGGTGATGAACTTTAACATAGAGCCGAAATCACGGCTTGAAGAAAGTCTATATGGTGTAGCGGTCAAACCAAGTACTTTGCATTTCAGAATCGAAAGGAATGATTTGTACATCCCTTCTTTGGGATTCACCAAATGACAATTCCCAGATATGAAAGTAAACCCTTTATGTCTGACTACAATAGCTCCAGAAGGAACCTCTACACAATAAACGTAACCGTTGTAATAATCTGGTTGCGTTTTCATTTGTTGAGTATCTTTCAACTGTGTTTTTGTACGAATGAATAATCGATATATAGGCATGTGATTTTTGCTTCGATTATCATCCTGCTGTGAAACATAGCAGCTATTACCAGAAATTACTGCTACGGCATTATAAAAGTCCACCTTTTTCTTGTCTGTAGAAGAGTAGTAGTATAGCCCTTTATCATTTATAACAGAACCATCCCATAAAACACACTCTTCAATAATCTGCATGGCTTTTTTAGAAGACATTGGAAAACAAATATGATTTGTTATATCTTTTGTCGTACCTTTAGGCATTTTCACCATAAATCGTCTACCATGATTACACTTGACTTCACTAATTGGTATATTAACAGAGCTGCAAAGGAGAATTAGCCGCTTTATTTTTCGATCCTTTTTTAAGGTAAATGATATAGTAACATAATCCTCATAACATTTATGTATGCTTCCATCTGCCTGTACTGCTATATATAGCCTTTCCAAATCACTCAAATCATCTGAAACTATATCACACGTACCAGATACAGGAATTTTTCTTCTATTGCCAAAATATGCTTCGGAAATCCTTTCTTTAAAGAAACCTATTCCTTCTTTCCAAAAGACTTGCATGTGACCGTTTGTCATCGGTACATCAATACCGTTCTTAATATGAAAAGACACTATTTCACCGTCATGCAATCGTTTTATATGTCTTAGTGGATGTACGAAAGAAATAACCCCATTGTTAAACTCAGCAACTTTTAAATCAGAATTTAATTTGTCAAACCTTACAAATCCTTTTTCTGTGAGAATCTCTGTCTCACCAGTAAAACATTCATCTATGATTATATTCTGAAAGTGCTGAAAAAGTTCAGGATGATTAATCACACTGCCTATGGTGGCAAAAGTTATTCTTGAAATCTCCTTCCTGCCGAACGATGCTGAATAGATAGAGCAATCGAGTACGCCATACGAACATATCTTCAGGTAGTTTTGTTCCAAAATCTCCTTTGAGGGCTGGAACACCAGCGTATGTCCGTTGAGCCTTGCGGCTATGTCGGCAATCACAAGCGATTTTCCCGCGCCGGTGGGCAGCACCATGATGGCATTGTTCTTCTTCGCTTTGTTGGCAAAGAAACTGACTGCTGCATCACTGGCTTTCTGTTGATAATCACGTAGCTTGTACATATTAATCGTTGAAATAGGTCAGTTCAAATTCCGTATCGGTAAATTTTTTCATTCTTGGCATTTCAGGGTTTTCACGTAAATGAAGTCTCTCGTAAATTTCTTTTGGCTTCATGTTAGGATGCTTTCCTCTTATTCTGCAAATAATGCTGCTACCACTTGCTACATAGATATAGCCAAATTCACCATCTTTAAGTTCATTAAAGCGTTCTTCCTCTGTTTTATGCTTATACACAAACGGTTCTTGTTTCCTATTCAGATGATATTCGTATTCTTCTTCTGATGCACTCCAGCCACACTTTGGGCAATATGAAGTTTGTGTGGTACAATAGGAGCAAGGAGGATTAATGTGGCAGGTGCATTCTCCTTCTTTCTCATGCTCGTCAATGATTCCATTACATCCGTTCCTATTACATTTCTCTCCTTTGAAATATCCTAAATCTTTCATATTCCTTTCTCCTTACTTAGTTTATCTCCCAAAGCCTTGTAATACTTGGTGAGTTCGGTTAATTCAAAATCAGCATACTTGCGCATTTGGTTTTTCATGGATTCCAGTATAAGGACGCGATTTTCGCCATATTTGGCAATAAGTCCTTGACGGTATCCCTGCATGTTACCCTCCATGAAGCGGTTGCACTTACGGCATTGGGCGTTGCAGTTCATTTCATTGAACCGGGTAATCATGTGCTGCCTGTTTATGTAATGGCCACAATCAGCCTGCTCGTATGGCTTTATCTGACCACACGAGATGCAACGGAAATATCCGTTTGGCATTGCATCACGAAGCCGGATATAGCGGCTGAAGACTTTGTCGAGTTTGGCTACCAAATCCGGCTTCTTCTTTATCTTGATGCCCGCCTTGTCGAATAAAGGCAAGGGCTTTTCTTTTTTCTTAGGTTTACGCTTTATGTAGTATGGCATAGCTGTTTCATTAAATTCATTGTTTCTTGTATAACGGCTTGCTTACCCCAGTTATATTCATTGTCTCCATAGTGGAAAGTGTCGAAACCGAATATCCACCAATCATCACCTATTTCTGTATTGTCGGTGATAAATTCCGCATCATCCAATATAGGATTTCTTTTTCCGACATACTTGGGATTAATTTTCCTTTTGCTTCCGATAGATTCTTCACCGCTCATTACCGGTTCTGAAAATGTGATGCCTCCATGTACACTTATATCATCAATATCAAAATAAGACATTCTATGATATTTGTTACCTGGAGGAACAGCCACATAACCGTTATGTGTGCCATGCCCTACCATAGCGGACTTAAACCATTCGTTTGATTTTATAAATGCTACTGCTTTATTTTCCATATCTTTCTATTATTGGTTTACACAGTTCAACAACTTGCTTACAATTCTCCACATCAAACATCCCTATGTGACAAAGTTCACGTGGTACGTCCAGTTGATTGGATAGCCATAGGTAGGCTTTGTTTCTGTTCGATGTATTCGGGATATGCTTCTTCCAAATCTTGTTTATAAGGTTTGTCTTCGCTATCTGGTCAAAATAGAAGTGGGCTTCTTTCTTGGCTTCCCTAAGTTCCGCATTTGCCAGACGTCCTAATGCTTGGTCCGTGCCCTTGTGGACACCAACGTATGCCTTGCAATCACGGCATAGGTAAATCATACCGTAGGAACGTCCGTAAATGATGGAACTGTCAACGTATTCGGTAGGCTTGCCACAATAAGGGCAAATCTTACCTGTTAGTATTTCATTCATTAAATTATAATTTTAGTTTGTGATACCGGCAGGACTTGAACCTGCATGAGCTTTCTGCTTTGAGTAACCCTTCCGGCTGGGTAAAGCTCCAGTACTCATCGTGCGTCTACCAATTCCGCCACGGTACCGTTTGCCCGTCCTATCCTCACAGACCGGAAGGGCGTTGTTTTAACTAATACCTAATCCTAACCAAATAAGTATAACTATAGCGGAGGCCGTGCCGGAATCGAACCGGTTTCTTTACCGTATGGCAATATCCTTCCATGTGGACGAACGGCCTCGGGGAATACTCGTACTATCCGGACTGGTGGTTTTTGAATTTATCTTCCAAAAACCTCCTTGAACTTTTTGTCCAATGCCATCAATATCCTCATTCTTATAGCAGGATCCTCACTTTGGTCTATGGAATAAATGCGTGAAAGCAACATCTTACGGGAACCACAAAAACACCCACAAGTATAGAATGGATCGACATTGGGATAGTTGTGTTTATACCAGATGTGGTTTGTTCCTTTGATTGCCACGTATGTTTCGGATACGATAAATTCATCTTCTATTGGTTTATATCCAGGTGTGTTCGGGTTTCCTGCGGCACTTATGCGGACATCACAATCGCTATCCTTGGCAAGCTCAACCAACGTGCCGACAGGTGTGTTCGGGTTTCCTGCGGCACTTCTGCGGACATAACAATAGCTATCCTTGGCAAGCTCAACCAACGTGTCGACAGGAGTATTCGGGTTTCCTGCGGCACTTATGCGGACATAACAATAGCTATCCTTGGCAAGCTCAACCAACGTGTCGACAGGTGTGTTCGGGTTTCCTGCGGCACTTCTGCGGACAGTCCAATCGCTATTCAAAATATCATTCTTTTCCATATTTTTTTTAATTCGTTTTGTGTTTTCTATTTATTCCGGTATCCACCAATCCGGAATGAAATCATTCTCCATGGGATGCCTCCGTCTCCTTGTAGTGGAACACGTCCATGATGGCCGTTTCGCTGACAGACACAATCTCATAGTCGGCCATGGTGCCTTCCATTCCTTTATCAAGGCGTTTTACGGCACCCCGCAAGTCGGAAGCTTGTACCATCATGGTTTGCATTTTACGCTTTTCTATGCCACTCCTTTCATCCAACGTGACGAATGCGACCTTGCATTTAAACCATTTGTCGGCAAGCTCCTTGTCGTCTTCAAAAAGCTCGCTGATTTTCCGTTTGGCCACGGCCTTGACTTCGTATTCACCGGCCATGAACGGCTGTATCTCCTCGATGAACCGCTGTTCGGCTTCGGTGAAGCTCATGGCTTCCACCAAGTAAGGTTCACTCACATATTTCTGCATTCCGTTTTCAAGCGTCTTTTCATATCTTACGCTGCATTCAAACCATTCGTTCATTGCTTGACTCCTTTCTCCCTTTCGGCTATCATCGCATCGGCGATATCATAAGCCGCCTCGGCCACGTTGCCGGGATTGTGTATGAAAAAAGAGCGAACTTCGTATCTCAGCCCTGCCAATTTCCTGATGCGTTGGACGGGAGTGATACGTTGTTTTATGCTTTTATCCAGTATTATTTTCATCGCTTCAAGCGCGATGTGGTCTCGTGATATGTTACTTTCATTCATAATCAAATAAATTCTTTATTACGTTCTACTTCTAATTCCATTAATTGTATCAGCCTTTCTTCATCGGGGCTTGGGATATAGACACCGGCATTTGATGAACACCAGTTACGGAAACGGTCTACCGTAAGGGAAAATTCCGAACTGTCCAATTCGGAGGAACTTCGCAGGTATTTCACACGGCCAAGGTATTTGTCTTCCCTCTCCCTTATGAAAGTATCGGGGTTACAAAGTATCTTGTAGTAGTTCCTCTTCACATACTCCATGGTTTCGCCGATTTGGCATCCGAAGTATGAAAGGCAGACGTGAAGGTATTTGTTGGCCTGAATGCTTCTTTGGGGTTTCTTTTCAGTCAAGTCAAATATCTTTTTGTCTTTGATGAGCTTTTCTAATTTTGCCCTCGCCTGCCGGGCATGAAGTTCATTGGAACCGTCGTACCTCATAGGCTATCAGAAAGGCAAGTCATCCTTTGTTGATGAAGGTAGCGGAGGAAAATCCGCTTGTGTGGGCATATCATTTTCTGTAATCGGCGGCTTGGCGTTCGGGCTGTCGTTTTTCCCGTTAAGGACGATGTCGTATGCGACAATATCTGTTATATATCGTTTGACACTATCCTTTTCATATTCTCGGTAATTTATCGTACCGAATATAGTCACCTTGTCACCTTTGTGAATGAACTTTTCAACTAATTCTGCCAAAGAACGCCAACAAACAATATTGTGCCACTGTGTCTTTTCCGGTACTTCCGTGCCGTCCTGTTTACGGTATCCTCCGGTAGATGTGGCCAAGGAGAATGTGGCAACTTTCACATTGTTTTCAAGGGTACGGACTTCCGAGTTCTTACCTACATTGCCAATAAGCAAAACCTGATTAATGCTTTTACTCATGTTATTTCACTTTTAAAATTACACTTCCTGAAACTTTGGTTTTGATGAGATAAGCTTTGTAAAGGTCGGGATGGTCGGCGGCAAAACGTTTCTTGTCGAAATCTTCCCTTTCGCTGTCTTCCTTGCGTGTAAAAGATACCCTGTCACCGACCCACTTGCTTACACCGGCATTCTGCATCTCGAATTTTACGCCATCGGCCAGTTCCTTTTTCTTTTCCGACCAATATTTATATTGCCGGTCGATTTCGGCTATGGCATCTTCCATGGCGGCATATTTTTCCGGAAGGCTTTTGTCCGTGACGGAAGGTGCATAAGGGTTGGTGAATTGCTCACCGCTCACTTCGTGTTCCATCAATGACACCACCACGTCATCCGGAATGCGTTCAACTTCCACGAGTTCATGTCGTTCTCCGCGTAGCCAGATAGCATAAAGGTGGAGGACTTTCGCTCCGGGGTTTTGACGTTCAAAAAGGTAGGCGTAGATGGAAAGCTGCCACCTGACGTATTCCTTGTCAAGTTTATAAGTAGTCTTTATGTCAGCCAATATAAATGTTGATTCACCATCCCTGTAAACTTTGTCGATGCAGCTCGCAAAGTGTACATTGTCTGACACAAGGTATTCGCTTTCCTCATGCCGCAAGCCGTATGTATCTTTTAACTCCTTGTAGCCTATTGCCTCTGGGCTTTCATGTTCCACACCCAGACTGTCCACCAACTCACAAACCGAATGGATGAATGAGCCGCGTTCAGCGGCGTTACGCATCGTTTCCTCATCCACACCGTCATACTTACTGGGAAAAAGTTGCCGAGAAATCATTCCGGTTATCCCATCAAGCATCCGGCCATCCGGTGTTAAGTAGGTGTGGGTGGCCGGATAAAACACGACCTTGGACTTTTTAAGCTTGTACATAAGGCACCTCCTTTTTCCTTGCACCCATACGCTCCATGAAAGCCTTGTCGGCATGGAGCATGGTATATTTATTGTATATCTTAGAAAGTTCTGCCGTGTCTTTGGCGGCATCTATCTCTTGGAAAGCCGTGTCCCTGTTGTAGGAAAGCCCGTCGTCCTTACCATCAGTGTTGGTGTCGTCGCTGTCTTTAGTGTCGTCGCTGTCTTTAGTGTCGTCGATGCAAAACATTCCGTTCAGGGCGTACTTCCGAGCGTATGAAGAAGCCGCGCCCGTCACCTGTGAGCCGTCCATACCTTTCTTGCTTTCTTCTTCACGAGCATAAGCAGTAGTCGATACGATTTCACCGTTTTCATTCTTTAATGTAACGGTGGCCTTTACATATATGCGCGTGCCCACAAGAACCATGTCGTCGGCAATCGTAAGTTCGCACTTATGTTCATACAATAGGGGCTTCAATGCCTCCAGTATGTCCTCGCAACTCCGGTACTTATACTTCCCGAAGTTATTCCATTGCCCTTTGGGGGCTTTCAGGTTGTATTGGATTTCTATTAGTTCTTTCATTTTACTTCCATTTCTGATTTGAGGAATTTCTTCAGGTCACGTCCATAATAAAACGGGCAACCATCCGCACCTGTGATAATTATTTTATTGTCATCTATACAACGGACTGTGGTCCAATGCCCACTTCATATCCCATTCGCATTCTTCCTCACGTTCCATTACGGATTCTTCCAAATGTACCTCGTTCATTACTTTTTCAGTACTTATGGAATCCTTTATTGATTGGGACAAATTAAAAAGCTCCATATTGGATAAATTTCCCAAAATGTCTACATCCAAATCTCCGGATAGGCTGTCATAAAAAACCTCAACCGAATAATGACCGGATTCAAGCCGGACGACAGACCTTCTTGTGTCATAGTCGAACATTCTAATGAGTTCATCCTCTATGGACGATGCCAGGTTCTGTATTTCAGTCCTTTTCATTGATAATTTTCAATATAGAAATCCGCTATCATCTCGTCAGAAGGCTCATGCCCTTGCATACGAAGGCTGTCCACGATGTCTTCGTAAATATCTTCCGGCATGGTATATATTACCTGTGAAACCATGTCGGAATACCCGGCACGCATGAAAGCATATACAATGCCCAAAGAACATAGTATGTAAAAAACCTTTTTCATGACGCTCCATTTATATTATACGGTTACGCTCGAAAAAACGGTCTAAACTTTGTAACTCATACCATATCATCCGTCCCCTCTTGGCAAATTTCACTTCGGCATTGTTTTTCAATTCACGAAGGAATCTTTCACTACATCCAAGATAAGCCATTGCTTCCTGCATCGAGAGCCATTTCTTTTGAACCGGCTCAACTTTCATAATTCTTCTTTGTGCCATAATTTTAGCTTTTAAGTTTTAGTTCTCCTCAACCCAACAATAGGTATTTAGCGTTTCCGCATACCGGAATTTTACCGGAGGAGATTGGTTTGAAAGGCGCACTTCCAATGAAGTAAAAGAAAAATCGTCACACTTAAAACTTACTTTGATATTGGAGGTGCGCCGGAATTATTCTATATTTGCAGCGTCACATTTAAAACTTATGATTACAAATAGAATTTCAACAAATTTATACGTTGCGGAAGACCCTCGTTTTGGCAACTACAACAAGGATATTGTCTACCGCCTATTACAACAAGTCCAAATTGATTTCTCAAATTGGATAGGAAATGATGTATTCCATACAAGTGATTGCATAATATCATACAAGGATGAATGCCCTACCATATATGATAATGGTCAAATTGGCCATAAGATATGCTTACATGTAAGTGGTGACGACTGGTGGCGTTGGGTTTACCAATTCTCTCATGAGTACTGCCACCACCTGATTAACGGCACAATGTCCGGTGATATATCAGGGATGATATGGTTTGAGGAAGCTATTTGCGACCTTTCGGCAATCGCCCATTTAAAAAGGCTAATTGTTCTTTGCGATGTTCTTCGGATAGATAGCCTTCTTTCGTATAAAGATTATGTAATCCTCTGTCTTCATGCGAACCTTGGTTCTGCTCAAAAAAACTGTCGGGAATATCTAAGGTCAAATATGGCGACACTCGAACAACCCGTGTACCAACGGGAAATTTACTCAAATCTATCCGCGACAATTCTTCCGTTTTTTGAAGAGAACAATCATCTTTGGAAGATAATCCTCCATTTTGGGGACATGCGCAAGTGGGATTCCCTTGAAGATTTGTTTGACCATCTTCTTCATACTTCTGACGATAGCTATTCCGTTTCATTACGAAAACTTTATAATCTGTTGTTATGAACTTAATTTGCTGTGTTCCACCGCGCCAATCCGATTGACGGCATCACGCCTTTTGCGGTGGATTATGTGTATCATGAGTTTCGGCGGTAGCGTGCTCGCGCCCCAATGCGATATACTTGATGGGATAAGGTGAAATCCCGCTGTCCGCTTTCTCTTTCAGCCTTCCGCTTGGGTGGTTTCTCCGCGTTTCCGCTCGCCACCATTCCGGCATGACTGATGTTCGCAATATGTCAAAGAACTGGATTTTGTGCACCCACAGGCCAATTCGATTGGTAGCTTCACGCCTTTCTGTGAGTTTTTGTTTGTTGGTGCAAAGTAAATAGTTTTATTGTCATAAAACAAATTATTGAAAATAAATATATTTACTATTAACCTTTATTAGTAAATAATTCTGTTTACATCGCTAAGAATGGTTTATCTTTGCAAAAAATTGCAGTCATGACACGGATAAAAGAAATATTAAAAGAGAAAGGTATTACCGTACAAGAACTTGCTGACATGCTTGAAATAAGCAGGCAGGCATTAAGTAAGCAAATACAAGGTAAAATGCTTGTTGAAACAGCCCAAAGGATTGCTTCAAAGTTAGATGTACCTTTATGGCAACTATTTGCTTCTCCAAAAGATGTAAATGGAGCATCCGGTGTTATTTCGTGCCCACACTGCGGAAAGCCCATCACCATCAAAGCCGAATAAGATTAAAAGTAACTTTTGCCTGTTATCCTGAAAACCATCTTACCTTAATGGCATTCGCCTAAAGGATAAGGCTGAGATTATCCAAGTATTAACTTAAATAATTCACGCCATGGCAAAAGTTACCGTGAGGGTTAGAACTACTGTGAGGACTTCCGTACGCACTACCGTTCGGATTCGCAGAGGTTAAAAACCCTGGGAGTGGCGAAAGCCGCTCCTTTTATGTCTCATTTACTTTTGCACCAACAACAAGTCAAAGAACTCTTTTTAAAGCGAAGCCCAACAGGTGAACATCAAAACGCCAATTTCAAAATCACCTTGTGAGTTGTCGGGCTATCGCTTTTTTATTAACTTTGTATCGCCAACTTCAAATTTTACTGTTATGAACAAATTCTTACTTATCGAGGGTAAAACATACCCTTGCTATGTGAATCCTGAACATATTACGTTTGTTGAACGTAAAAATCAAATGACTTACATTCATCTGGTTTCAGGTGAGGTTATTGAATCCGTATCGCCAGTTGAAAAGGTTGTTTCATTACTGAGCCAACGATAATATTCCTTCGTAAAGTCATCACAGGCTCTGACTATTAGCAACTTGTCTCTCCATGTATGGATTGGAGAACTGTAAATCCAATCGAACAATTCCGTTTGGATAGGTTGTTTTGTGTCGATTGCTATCTTTACGAGCTTTCTTTTTAGCCATTTCTTCAGAAGGTGTTTCATACTCATTCCTCCTTGTCTAAAGTTCTTTCTTGCAACATCCTTTTGAACTCGTTGACGTATTTTCGAGCTTCATCTTCCGTACGGAAATAATTGCCTGAATTCCAGAGACCATCGTCAGTTGAATCAAATACTTCTCTATGGCTGAAAATTCCAAATACATTGTCAACGAAATAATAGCGTTCAAATTCTTTCGCCCTCCAACGTTTAGTTTCTATTTCTTCCGTTTCGGGATTCCAACGAAGCCCTTGTTTTTCCAACGCCCGAAATATCGGACATGTGCATTCTTTCTCTTTCATTGCCTTAGTTTTTTTAAAGTTCCTCAATCTGTTTCTTTATCTCTTCGATTTTCTTTTTCAAGTATTCGACATGTTCGTCTATTGAAATATCTGGGGCATAAAAATCCTTACTCTTCCCCCTGTACATGTACTCTACTTTTATTTGTATTGAATCCGCATGGGTTATTTCATGCAAATCATTTTCAAGGCTATTTAGCACATTCGCCAAAAAATTTGCACCTCTTATTCTTTCATAATTGACTTCCATAGCTTTACTTTTTTATTTTAATTTCCTTAAATAATCATTGATTAAGCTGTGGCAAATAAGCCCTATTATTCCTCCTATAATAGCTACTACAATAGCTACTATGACTATTGCTATCAATTCATCCATATATTATTATTTAATACGGGAAATTTCGGTCTTAACATCGCCAACTTTAGAAGTAAATTCTAAACCGACCTTTCCTTTTGTTATTAAATAATCGGCATATAGATGGTATTCTGTTGGGATGATGATACTTTCACCGACTTTTAGGTTTTTCAGCCTTTTCCTGATATATCTTTTGTTGGAAATATCTCTGTAATTGAGCGTTACAAAAAATGATATTGCAAATAAAGTGACCAATAAAATTACCATAGCTATTTATCTTTTATGATTTGACTTCAAATAAAAATTTCTTCAACTCCTCCCGTATCGCGTTGATTTTGGCAAGGTACTTTGGTCCTACATTACGGTAGCTCATCAATTCTTCGTCCGTTACCTCAAACAGCCGCTTTACATCAATGGTAATCTTGTTTATATCATTACGGGAATGTCCAATGATGTCCATCCGACACAATAGTAACCCGTTCCCGTTCATATAATAGAATTTCTTTGCCATAGCCTTACTGTTTCCGCGTCACAATAAAATCAGGGTACTCCGAACGGGTTGAAAACCGCATGTCCGTAACTGTTTGTATCTGACCAATAGTTGAGCGTACGGATAATGCCCTCCAAACCGGAAACGTTTCCTTGTCCCCCACTTGCATTCTCTTCAATGTCGGACCAATCGGCTTTTTTTCTACTTCTTTCTCCATATTTATTTCTTTATTATGCAATGTTATTTGCGTTTTATTTATAACTTTATAGTGCAAAGGTAGTGTTTAATGAACATAAATGCAAGTTTATTGCACATTATTTTTGAAGAGAATAAAGTTTATTATACAATAAAATCTGCAAGCGTATGAATTTTAGCTTATTAAACAGGCTTGTATCTGAAAGTAAATTGGGCAAGCTACAAATTTCTGAATTAGCAGGAATATCAAGAACAACGCTTGATAACGCTCTCAATGGTTCAGATATTAAAGTTAGTACAATTGAGAATCTTGCAAAGGTTCTTGGAGTTTCAACAAGTATATTTTGGGCTGATGAATCAGAAATACGACATGAAGATAAGGATTTCTATGAAAAAGAGATTCAACGTCTGCAAAGTTTATTAGACAAACAAAAAAGGTCTACAAAGGTAGTTGTCGAACTTGATGTTGATGATGATGAATTTATCAAAATGGGATTGAAAGACAAGGTTATTCAGGTATTAAGTAAGTAATACAAAAGCAACAACTAAATTGGTTTCTATTAAATTTAAATAAATTCAAATATAACTATAACATTATGGTTGGATTAAACGGAATAGAAATAAAAGAGTGTTTGGGTGATTATGAGGTTCTATTTAGTAATATGGCTGTAATAAGCAATGGAACTCCTTTCTCTATAAACGTGGATATAATTGAAATTAGATTTGTTTTCATCAATGATGGCAAGGAAGCATCGGCTTATACAAAGCCGAATGATAATACATTAATTATAGAAGTGAAAAATGTACCTGTAAAAGGCTATCTAAATTCTCAAACTCCTTTAAAAATCGGTAAATTGAAAGGAAGAGATTTATATATTGTTTTTAACATTTCACAGCTTGATGAAATATGTTCGATTTTCTATTATACACTTTTGTTATCTAAATAGTTAAATCTATGAATTGTATAAATACGGTATTAAATATAGCTTCAATATTATTATCTATTTCTGCAATAGCAATTGCAAACGCAAGAATAGGGAAAGTAGAATATGACCCTAATGGGTTTTATGGATGGGTATGTGCATGTTTAGGATTAATAATTACAATATTGATGGCGTGGCAGATTTTTAATATAATTTCTATCGATAAAAAGATAGAGAAAAACGCGAAAAAAATTCAAAGCAGAGCGAAAAAAGGGATAATGAAGGATTATTATGAAAACCAGTATAATACATTAAAGGTGCTATGGACTGATTTTAGAGATACAAAAAAATGGAATTTATTGATAGACACTCATATTTACATGATAAATATTTCAATAAAATGCAAAAAAAGAGACACTTCCAATGATATTATATGCAAATGCAAGGATTTATTAGGCTTCAGCGCACAAATGGAACAATATCAAGTAGATAGATTAAAAGAAGTAAGAGAACTTATAAAAGAAATTCCTTCAAGCGACGAAATATTTGATTTATACAACGACTTCGTAAAAAAATCATCTATAAGTCTCAATAAAATTGATATAAATCCTGTCAAAATAGATACACAACAAACAAATTCCCAAAACCACAATTATGAAACGAAAAGCGGTAAAACGGTAAGCACTAAAAAACATCAGCAAACAAAGAGGATAGGTAGAATCATGAGCGACTATAACCCTGATTCCCCTCATACAAAATCATAGTTGACACCCCATCCACCAAATAACAAGAAAATAAAAATAAAGAGATATGAAATGTTTTTATTTATACAAAATTTAACAATCAAATGGATAAACAAGATAAAGTAGCGTTCATAACAAATAGCATTATAAGTGCTATTATAGGTTCAATCATAACATTCTATTGTGACTTTTTCTTAAATGTTAAGCCACAAATTAGTAAATTGGAATGTAAAATAGATACTTTGCAGAATAATTTGCTTATACTAAAAAAAGGTTCAGAAGTTGTAGAAAAACACATGCTTCAAAGGCCAACTAATGGAATGAATTGCAAGGTTGGATGCAATGCCTATCTTCAAGGAAATATAGCATCTGTTTCTGCAAATAATATACTTGGGTTGAAAAAACAAGATTGTATATGGCTTACATACGAAAAAGGCCTAAAAACAGTTGGTATTTTAGTTGTTATTGATGTTTTAGATAACAAAAATAATAGTGATGCTGATATATTTCTTAGCAAAGAAAGTTTTGAAAAACTTGGTATCGAAAAAAAAGACATCTATAATAAGGGGGTATTCAATATGAATTATAAATACATATATGAAGACAAATGATTCTCCCTGATTTTCCAGCATACAAAAAATCATGGTTCCTCAAATCGCTTAAAGTATAAACAGATTCTTTTAAACAGCTAACAAAAAATCAATAGGATATGGAAAACATAATCAAGTATACCGAAGCTTTGGCACATATTTCAACTGTTTTTGTTCTATTTATTTCTGTATGGTCCTTAACAAGAAATTCGTTCAACTCCATGTTTACCCAACTTTTGGCTAATCATAATAATATTTATAAAAAAGTATCTGCAAAGCAATTCCACAAGTTCTATGAGGAGTTTAAAAAAGAATTTAAACATAGAGATTTAATACAAGCTGATGATATAAGAGACTTTTACAACAGATTCACAGAGGATAAAGAAAACGAGATTAATTCCGCCTATTTGCAAGCATATTTCAAATTTATATATCATGAAATTACAATAGTAAAGAAAAGCAAATGTATAAAAAAGAAAAAAAAGAAATTCTATGTTTGTCTTATACAGTCACAGATGAGTAACGAAGAATTATTCTGTTATTTGATAAACCAAATAAGACATAATTCAGGAAAAACAGAATACAAAGAATTCCTAAAAGAAATGGGGTTCTTTAATGATTTGTATGATTCAAAATATAGAAATGACATAAATAAAATCAAAATGGTTCTTTTAGAACCTTTAATAGAAAAAAACTTATTGAACTAAAATGGAAGAAAGAGCTATTGACAGGTTAAGGCAATTCGTGCTTTACCTGAAACAGAATAAAATGATAACCGGAACCAGCCAGTTTGAAAAGACATGCGGGCTGTCGAACAAGTATATCGCCAATACGGCTACAAAAGGAAGACCGGGGACCATGGGGACTGACATCATATCGAGAATACATTCAAAATACCCGGAACTGAACATCACCTGGCTTTGCACCGGGGACGGGGACATGTTGGACAAGATTTGGATTCCAAAAAGCGAACTGACGCGCGAAATCGAGAATGCGGAGAAACTTGCCAATGAACTCAAAAGAACGATTACAAGGATAAAACGGGCAAAATACTGACCACAAGAAAGGGAAGCTTTAACAGCTCCCCTGACGACTACAATCACATATAAAAGAATCCGTCAAATCATGTGGTTATCCTTCAGCCAGCGCTTGCCGGACGGGGTTAAGAACCAAAGGAGAGCCACCAAGCATGGTATTCCTACCATTCCTAGAATAATTAAACTTCCCATCATTTATCCTCCTTTTTATTCGTTAGAATTAAACCTAATAACAATAAAACGGCTGCCACACTTCCACTAAGCACATAAATAAGCCATCTTATTTCCTCCAAGTCTTTAACCAACGATGCGACAAACACACCAGTAAGAAAGTACTTGGAAACATCAATCAAATAATTTCCTAATTTCTCTTTCCACATACTGCAAATATAGTTTATTATCCATTGTCTTGCAACATAAATACAGATGTTTTTCGTCACTCCTTTCCATACAGGACATAATCCATAACTTTCCGGTTGGCCTCGTCTACTTTCTTTTGGTCGAAATCTATATAAATGGATGTCACCCTGCTCCCTATTTCATGGCCAAGCGCAGCCGAAATCGTTTCTTTAGGAATGTCTAATGACGCGGCTATCGTGGCCCATGTATGGCGTGCCCAATACGTAGAAATGTCCGGGAATAGCGGCTTCCTCTCTTTCTTCCCTCCCCTTCCTTTTACCTCAACCTCCCCAAGCTTCTTCAGCCCACGGCACATGGCATAGGTATAAGTACGGTAATCTTTAATGTCCTCCACATACAACAGGTGCTCCTTCCCTTTATAACGTTCTATGATTTCCATGGCTTCCGGCTCCACCTTGATTGAAAACAACCTTCCGGTCTTTGAACGCTTATACTCAAACCTCCCGTCCACTATGCTGTCCGGGGCCGCCTTATACAAGTCTATGCTATTTACACCTATAAGATAAAACATGAGCATGAACATGTCTTGGTACTCCTTTATAAAATCTTCACCCTGGTAATTCCTAATAACCCTAAGGTCATCCACCGAAAGGGAACGTTTGCGGGTCTCTTCCTTCCTTATCTTGAATTTCCGGAACGGATAGAATGATGTCTCTCCGTTGTCTATTGCCTCATTAAAGACCGTACGTATGTTACGAAGGTGTATTGATCTCGAATTTACAGACAGCCCGTTCCCCTCCATCCATGAATCAAAACCTTCCAACCAATTCAAATCAATGGTTTGAAATGTAGCGTTCCCATCATATTGGAATACTTTTTCTTTAGTAGAAAGGTAAACAGTCTTTGTATTCTCCTTTTTTTGCTTTACCGCATACCTCCCGATGAAATCCACGAACGTTTCTTTTTTGGCAGGTTCGCCTGATATTTCTTCCCTTATGGCTGCGGCAAGTTCCTTGTCACTCATAAAAGGAAGCTTCTTGTCCTTCGAAAGCGAAATAACCAATGTTTCCACCCTATCAAGTATATTCCGCAGCATTGAGTTACGCGCCCTTGCATTCCTTGCTTTCGCAGAAATATATTTTCCTTCCCATTCGTCCTCATGTGCCGAAAGCCCCGTGGAAACGAATATTGCTTTACGATGACAAAGGTATATGCGTATAGGGTATACTCCATCATCTTTTTTCCTTCTTTTATCCAAATAAAACGATATATTATTCATATATTTGTTTTTTAATGCCTCTGAAAAAAGGCTAACCGATTGGTTTTCTCGTGCAAATATAGCCACTTTTGTGCAAAGGATGTGCAAAGGATGTGCAAAAACATGAGCCGTTTTGTGCCGTTTTATGCTGTTTTATGCCGTTTTTTGGCTAATATACCCACCAAAAACAACACAAAAAAAGCGGCTATCTTTATAGATAACCGCTTGATTTTCAATTTGTAGCGTCTACGGGAATCGAACCCGTGTTGCATGCGTGAGAGGCATGTGTCCTAGCCGCTAGACGAAGACGCCTTGGAGCGGAAGCTGGGGGATTCGAACCCCCGGTACGGTAACCCGCACGTCAGTTTAGCAAACTGGTGGTTTCAGCCACTCACCCAAACTTCCTTGCTTCCTCGGATTTCCCTACCTTTCAGCAGGTGTTTTCCTCAATTGCGATGCAAAGGTAGCTCCTTTTCTTTAAACTTGCAAGCCTTTGGAGCACTTTTTTCCAATAAAACTCACAAAAGTTTCTTCTTTCCTCTATGCCTGATGAATCAGATAAGCAAGATAAACCAAATAAACTGCCACCATGACTCCACCTTCCCAACGCTCAATCGTCCGTTTTGTGTAAGAGAAACACCAGAGAATCAGGACACTTAAAAGCATAAGCCCTAAATCGAAATATGAAATACTCCCCACAGGCATCGGAGATACGGTCGCACAAAAGCCCATCACAAAGAAAATATTGAAAATATTGCTTCCCACAACATTCCCTATTGCAATGGCGGAACTTCCCTTCCTGGCTGCCACAATAGAAGTGGCAAGTTCCGGAAGAGACGTTCCGGCGGCCACCAAAGTCAAGCCCACTACCGTTTCGCTTACTCCCATACTGAGCGCAATCTCTGTAGCCGCATCCACAAATAAGTTTCCTCCGAACACAAGACCGGCCAATCCCAATATGACATAAAGGAATATACGACCGTAGGACATCGGAGCTATTTGCAAGGCCTGCGGCTGCTCGCCCGCACCGTCTTTGTTACGGGCGATGGAAAACGTATAGAACATAAATACAGCAAAGAGACCTAACAGCATCAATCCGTCGGTACGCGAAATCAGATTCTCAAATTGCCCGCCGTCCAACACCGCATCCAATGATACGACGATAAGGGACAACGTGGCTAAAATAGCAAACGGAATGTCTTTGTGAATAGTAGACTTGCTAATGACAATGGGACTGACCAAAGCCGAACACCCCACAATCATCAATACATTAAATGTGTTGCTTCCCACTATATTACCGATAGAAATCTCACTGCTTCCTTTCAACGCCGACATAAAACTGGTCACAAACTCCGGCAACGACGTCCCAAAGGCCACTACCGTCAAGCCTATCACCATTTCAGTCACGTTGAACCGCCGCGCCAAACCGGTCGCCCCGTCCGTCAACTTGTCGGCACCGAGCAATACAAGCGCGATACCGACTACAAGTAATACCACTGTTAAAAACATACCCTCGGCTTTTTAGTCCCGACGACCGAGGAAGATCATGACATAATATAATAAGGTGGCCAAAGAACCTAAAGCCGCTACGACATAAGTATACGCGGCAGAACGGAGAGCCGATACGGCAGCCCCATAATTCCGGTTATTCGTCACACCAGCCTCGCTCAGCCATTTGACGGCACGCCGGCTTGCATCGATTTCTACCGGCAAGGTAATAAAGCTGAACAAGGTCGTGGCAGCGAACAAGATGATTCCGAACAACATGATTTGAGGGAACACATTCAGCGTAAACATCCCGATGAGCAATACCCACATCATCCAATTGGAAGCAAAAGAAATGACCGGCACCAGACTACTCCTCATCTTCAACGGAGCATAAGCATGAGCGTGCTGCACGGCGTGGCCGCATTCGTGTGCAGCTACGGCTGCCGCTGCCACACTACACGTATCGTACACATCCTCACTCAAATTGACCGTCTTGTTGGCCGGATTGTAGTGATCGGTCAGCGACCCCGACGTACTTACCACTTCCACGTCATATATCCCGTTGTCATGCAACATCTTCACGGCGATATCACGTCCGGTCAATCCTCCGTCGATAGGAATTTTCGAATACTTTTCGAACTTGTTCTTCAAATTAGCCTGTACCAACCAACTGGCCAAGGCAATACCGATAAAAAGAATCCAATACATATTATATTTATTAAATGGTTTTGTAAAAACAACGCTTCAAACATCATGCCAACGCACGCAAAAATAGCGAAGAAATGTCGAATACGATAAATAAAACAAGAATAAGACCGGTCTTTTTTGAATAATTAGTATATTTGTAAGTCAGTATTCACAAATAAGCATAAAACACATGAGAAAAGGTCTGATATACCCTCTGCTTTCAATGGCAGTCGCTGCAAGTCTCTTGGCGGGATGTACCGGTGGGCAACAAAGCAAAGACTATATGGAGGAGAATGATTCTGTGACGGTTTATCCACCCGACACGGCTTTCTACGGTCATTTGGGAGAAGGCACGGGAATGAGCAGTCTTGAGCTTATTACCGACGACGGCGACACACTGGCGTTAAACAAAACCAACGAAAAAACAGGGGAACCGGGACGTATATTGGGCGAAATAGCGAACTACACCGACCAATATGCCATTACGACGTGCGACGACAACCAAAGTGTAAACGTGGCCCTGAACATCAACCAACTCGCACAAAGGAAATGGCAATCGGACACTGACAAACAACACGGATTCCAATTGGAGATGAACGGTAAAGCCCGGTCTTTAGCCACCGGCCCATATAAGTACAACCAATGGAGTCTGTACAACTGCAAATTAATTCTGTTACGGGAAAGCGAAGGCATACACGGAGCAGAAACGAGAAACGACACACTGGATATTTTGAAACTGACACCGGACTCTTTGGTGCTGCAAAGTAGCCGCACGAGCATTCCCGAGAAGTTCCATCGCATATCATAAAAGAGTATTATGGCTGGCAATAAAGACAAAATGGTAAAGTGCTACAACTGTAAGCACGGCAAATACATGCAATGGATGAAAAACCCCATTATCTGTGAATGCAACTGGACCGGCGAACGCTACGTGGCCGAAGCCAAACGGCTGTGCAGCCGCTTCGAAGAAAATACAAGCCGGGAAACTCCCGAAATCACACATTACGATCATTATTAGAAAGTTTCCCGGTTGTAATGAGTAGCCAGCCTTATTTGACGGCCACGCATTCCACTTCCACCAACGCACCTTTAGGCAATGCCTTTACGGCAACTGCCGAACGTGCAGGAAAAGGTTCTTTAAAGAAAGTGGAATATACTTCGTTCATAGCGGCAAAATCTGCCATATCTGCCAAAAAGACCGTAGTCTTGACCACATGCGACAAGTCGATGCCGGCTTCCGCCATGATATGGGCGGCATTTGTCAACGCCTGACGCGTCTGCTCTTTGATACCGCCTTCGACAAATTCCCCGGTAGCCGGATCAATAGGTATCTGGCCGGAAGCAAAAACAAATCCATTCACTTCAATGGCCTGACTGTAAGGGCCGATGGCAGCAGGTGCCGATTTCGTGTGTAAAGCTTTCATAAAATCTTTTTTTTCGTATATTTGATGTAGTCTGAAGGTATTTAATTGACTACAAATAGATTAAAAGAAACTCGCATGAGAATAGGCAACGGATAAGAAATTGGTAAAGTGCTTTGATACACTATATTTCTCATGCTGTCAAACAACTCTTATTTGTTTGCAAATATAATATTATTTCAGGTAAAAATCAGAAATAACGCGGTTTATTTTCATTTTTGCCTCGAATCTTAGATGCGACTGTGATTTATTTGGTTGAATACTAATAGATTGCGAGGAGCTTGCACGAGAAATGGCAACAGATAAGAAATTAGAAAGAGTTTGGAAGCACTGCATTTCTCAATACTGTCAAATAACTCTTAATTGTGAGCAAAAGTACGTAATACAAACAGAAAACACAATAGTACAATCGATAAAAACGGAAACGTTAACCGGGAGTTTTCTTTTTCTTTGGTTAAATTACACGATATTCTGCTTCAAGGAGTTTTTTATCAGAATGAAAATCTTTTGCCCTGCCGAACGTTTTTTATGTTGACTGCACCCGTTCGGCATGGCAAGAGAGACTTTCACATGATATTTTGGTTATTGCGTGTCGGATCCGTTCCCCATAGTTAATATAGTATTTCACGCGTTTGTCCGGTTTTCGGGATCGAAACTGTAGTTTCGTTTGCCCTCTCTTACCGTAAATTGCAGAAATATCGCCCTGAAACGATCGAACGTGTTTCGTGCCACCTTGTACCGCTCGCATATCATGGCGATGCTTCTCCCGTCATTTAACAGGCTGGCTATTTCTTCCCCCGCGTTGATCAGGCGTTGGAGCTTGGTATAGCTTCCCTTCCTTCGCCCGAGTATGACGCCCTGCTCGCGTCGTGCCGCCAGAGCCTCTTTGGTGCGAGCGGATATAAGGTTTCGCTCGATCTCGGCCACCAGTCCGAACGCGAAACACAACACCTTACTGTTAATGGTATCATCAAAAGAATAGCGATCTTTGGTACTATGCAGGTGCACTCCTTTCTCGAGCAGTTCCCCCACGATCACCATGATATCTGTAAGCGTGCGGCTTAACCTGGAAAGTTCGGTCACGATCAACGTGTCTCCCGCCCGCAAGCGCTTTACTGTCTCCCCCAGTTTTCGGTCGTATCTTTTCTTCCTGCCGCTCACGACCTCCGTGACCCAGCAATCCACCACCATGTTTTTACTCCCGGCAAACCTCGCGATCTCGTGTCGTTGGTTGGTCAGCGTTTGCCTTCCTGTACTGACCCTTAAATAAGCTACTACCATAGTCGGAAAAATTAAAAAAGCACGAAATTGCCTTTTCCCGACAATTGAAAGGTATAATCACCCTATTTATTTGCACGATAAATCGTTCGTTTTGCGGGGCAAAAATACCACATTTATTCGAAGTAGCAAAGCATTTCACGCAAAATATTGAGTAATAGAGCGTCATGCTCTTTTAGTCGAATCATAACCAAGTATTAATCAAAACAATAATGGTTTAACTAAAAAACGAAGGATAAAAAGTGAATCGCTCCGGTCGTGTCTGTTCTGTCCTTTCGTTTTCAGGTGTTTGTAATAAAAGTATGGACGGGGATAACACGTGTCTGTTCAGGTTATCCCCGGGGATTGTAAAATTTTTAATTGCATGAGAAACAAATTACTTTTCTTGCCATTTTTCTTGCTATTGGCCCCCGGGCCGTCGATGGCCCGGGAGTCGATACCGCGTGACACGGTCGGCGTCAAGGTTTATTTCCGCCAGGGTCACGCGAGTTTGGATTCCTTGTTCCGGGACAACGGCTCCCGCCTGGACTCGTTCTCCCGCCGTCTGTCCTCGTTTCGGGGTGATACCGCCCTCCAGATTCGATCGGTTCGCGTCGTTTCCGGGGCTTCCCCTGAGGGTTCCTCTGAAATCAACAGGAGCTTGTCGGAACGCCGTTCCGCGGCTATCCGGTCGTACCTGGAAAAGCGGGTTTCTCTGGAAGGTTACGCTTTCGATGTCGAATCCCGTGGCGTGAACTGGGAAGGGCTCGCCGCCCTGGTCGAATCCTCGGATATGCCTAACCGGGACGAAGTGTTGGAGATACTGTATCATACGCCCGAATTCGTGCTCCGTGAGGGCGAGGTCGTGGATAGCCGCCAGCGTCAGCTGGGCATGCTGCACGGCGGACAGCCGTGGCATTACATGGAAGAGCGCTTCTTCCCGGAACTGCGCGCCTCGGGAGTGCAGGTCGTCTTCGAGACCGGAGAGGTGGAGGCACCCAGCCCCGAACCTGTCGTCCCGTCGTGCGATACCGTTGTCGCCGAGCATCGGGACACGGTGGAGGTCGTTCGACGCGACACGGTGGTCGTACCCGGCCCCGTTGTTCCGTCTCGCAAACCTTTCTACATGGCACTGAAAACGAACCTGCTTTACGACGTGGCCCTGGTGCCCAATATCGGTGCGGAGTTCTACCTGGGCCGCGGCTGGTCGCTGGGCGGCAACTGGATGTACGCGTGGTGGAACAGCAATAAGCGCCATAATTACTGGCGCCTCTACGGCGGGGAGCTGGAGATCCGCAAATACTTCGGCCGTCGCGCGGCCGAAAAACCGCTTACGGGGCATCACCTCGGACTCTACGGGCAGTTGTTCACGTACGACTTCGAGCTCGGGGGTACGGGTTACATGGGCGGCAAGCCGGGCGGCACGCTCTGGGAGAAGATGAACTACGCGGTGGGCCTGGAATACGGCTACTCGCTGCCCGTCGCCCGTCGCCTGAACCTGGATTTCGTCATCGGCGTGGGCTACTGGGGCGGCGAATACCATACATACGACCCCGTCGACGATCATTATGTCCGGAAAGAGACCAGGCAGCGCCACTGGTTCGGCCCCACGAAAGCGGAAATCTCCCTCGTGTGGCTGATCGGCCGGGGTAACTACAACGAGAAGAAAGGAGGCAAGCGATGAAAAATATATTGAATACAGTGACAATGGCGGCACTCCTTGTCGCCGCGACATCCTGCGAGCACAAGGATCTGTGCCTCGACCACGCGCACGCGGTGGAGGTGGAGGTGGTCTTCGACTGGCGTAACGCTCCCGACGCCGCCCCGGCTTCCATGTCGCTCTACCTGTTCCCGGGTGACGGCGAGGCGTTGCGTTATGATTTCACGGGTCGCGACGGCGGCACCATCCGCGTTCCTATCGGAAAGTACGAGGCGCTGTGCCTGAATTCCGACACCGAAAATATCGGTTACCGGAACACGGAACGCAAGGGCACTTTCGAGGTGACGACCCAGACGAGCCCGCTGTTAGGAGGCCTTTCCGCCCTGGGCGTGCGTTCCGAGGGTGCCCCGAGGGCTGACGGGGCTGGAGACGAGCGCGTCGCGCTGTCCCCGGACATGCTTTGGAGCGACCACGCGGAAAGCATCGAGCTGAAACATATCCCGGCTCGGCAGAGGATCACGCTTTACCCGGAACAGTCGGTTTGCAGGTACACGGTCGAGATCCGCAACGCCGAGAACCTGAAATATGTCTTTGGTGTCAGTGGTTCGATCTCGGGCCTCGCGGGAGGTTTGTTGCCCGGCACTGGGCCGGATGCCCTCACGGGGGAGCGTGTCACGATCCCGTTCGACGCTGCTGTCGGCGAGGGGGAAAACGGGGAAAAGAGTGTCGTCACGGGCGGCCTTCTCACCTTCGGCCACTCCCCCGCGGTGGATAAGGCGCACCAGCTGACCGTTTACGCCGTCCTCTCCGACGGGAGCAAATGGTATTACACCTACGACGTGACGGGGCAGATCCACTCGGCGCCGGATCCCCGTAACGTGCATATCGTGCTGGACGGGCTTCCGTTGCCCAAGCCCATCACCAACGGCGGCGGTTTCCAGCCCGAGGTGGAGCCGTGGAAGCCCGTGGAGATAGATTTAAAAATGTGATGATCGTCCATGTTATGGACAGAAAGATGTCATATCATTTATTGTTTAACCTTTTTATATTTTTTAAAATGAAACAGAAACTGTTTTTCATTGCCGTGGCCGCCATGGGCATGGCATCGTGCTCGCAGGACGAATCCACGGGCATCAACAATGGCAACGCGATCGACTTCCGCGCCGCGTTGGGAACCCGCGCCGTTGAAACGACGACGGCCAACCTTGACAAGATCGTCGTGACGGCCATCGACAAGAACGACGCCAACTACTTCACCGACGCGGAGTTCACGAAGAACGACGCTTTCTTCACCTCCACTCCCGTCTATTACTGGCCGAGCGACGGCAGCGACCTCTCGTTCTACGCTTACTCTCCTTCGGCTGCAGATCTGGGCGCTGCCGTGACGATCAACTCGACGACCAAGACGCTCGTCGATTTCTCGCCGAAAGCAAATATCCAGGAGCAAAAAGATTTCGTGACCGCCAATGCCACGGGGAACAAGACCAACGAGACGGCAGGTGTCGCCCTGACGTTCGAGCACCGACTTTCCCAGATCGAGATCAAGGCCAAGAACGCTAACGAAGGCTATGTTTACAAGATTCAGGGTGTCCGTATCGCGCAGCCGGTATCAAAAGGGACTTTCGACTTCTCCAATAACACGTGGAGCTTGGGTACGGACAAGGTGAACTACGAGGTACTCTATGAAGGCGCCGAGAAGACGCTGGCGGCAGACGCGCAGGGTCTGATGGCCGACGGCGGGAACGCGATGCTTCTTCCGCAGAAGCTCACGGCATGGGATGCCGAGAATGACAAGTCCAACGCGAACAAGGGCGCTTACCTTGCCGTGAAGGTGAACATCACGACCAAGGACGGTGCACGCGTCTATCCGGTAACCTCTGTCGGCGAATACGACTGGGTCGCAGTAGCTATCGATACCGACTGGCAGCCCGGTCAGAAGTACGTTTATACGCTGGATTTCTCGACCGGTGCCGGTAAGGTCGATCCCGAGAAGCCGACTCCTTCGGATCCTACGGATCCTTTCAAGCCGGGCGAGGATATCCAAGGCAGCCCGATCAAGTTCACGGTTACTGTTACCGACTGGGCAGATGGAGGCGCGCAGGATATAACCATGTAACAAACCCTCCGGCCGCAGGACGGCCGGGCAAACGGGTCGGAAGGGGTTGAACCGGATAAACGTGTCGTATGTGAAGAGGCACACGCGCGACACGTTTCGGGGAGAGAGCCTCGAAAGGGGCTTTCTCTGTCTCCTTCCGGCCACTAACACGCGGGCACGAGAATCCCGCGTACAATATAAGACAAGAACAGTAAAAAACGAAAGCGATGAACAAGCAGGAATTGATAAGAGCCGTGGCCGCCAGGGGCGGGCTGCGCGTCACGGATGCCGCCAAGGCGATGAGCGCCTTCGGGGATATCCTGAAAATATGCATGGCGGAAGGAGAAAGAATCACGTGGCCCGGGGTGGGCTCCTTCTTCAGCAAGGAATGCAAGGCCCGCCGGGGACATAATCCGGCCACGGGTACCGCTATCACGATCCCGGCCCGGAAGAGCGTGAAATTCTCCCCCGGGAAAACCCTTCGGGAGGCGGTCAGGAAGAAATGAATCAACCAGAGGCGGGCCCTTTCTTCCCCCGGGGGCATCGAGCCTGCCGGGGAGGCCGGGGGCTGCGGTGAACTGTAAAACGGCAGTCTCCCCCGCGGCAGCCCCGGCCAGTTGTAGTGATAATGAAACATGATATAATAACTAAAAGACATGAATATGGATGTAAAAAAGAATTTCTACCGGGGGCTCGGGAACCGGAGCCTGCCGGTGTTGTTTTCGGTTCTCCTGTTCGCCTCGTGCCAGGACGACCTGCAAACGAGTGTACACACGGGGCCCGGTATCCGCTTCTCGGTATCCGAAGATAAGGAATGGCATGCCACGCGGGCAGCGGGTAGCCCGGCAGAAGCAACGACACCGAGGGATTCCCTTCTGGGCGTGCTACCCCTGCAGGCCGCGGACGGCGGCGAGGGGTTGTACCTGCACGCCATGATTGCCGACGGGATCGAAGTGACAGGTGCGAATGGGCAAATCGACGAACCGCAGACCCGCGGATCACTCGTCGAAGCGGACAACTTTTACGATTCGTTCGGCGTATTGGCTTCGGTTTATACGGGGACTTGGAGCGAGGATTCCTGCCTGCCGGATTACATGTACAATGTCAAGGTCACCCAAGCGTCCCAGTGGACGACTTCCTATTACTGGCCCGGATCCGGTCAGAACATCCGTTTCTTCGCTTACGCGCCCTACGGCGGCCAAGGGATCGTCCTTTCGGATAAGACGTCGGCCGGTACTCCGTCGATCACCTACACGATCCCGACAGACGTCGCCGACCAGCAGGATTTGCTGGTCGCTGCTACCTCCGGGATGGCCGGCAATACCGTTGCGGCGGCTCCGTTGAGTTTCGCTCACGCGCTCACTGCCGTACGCTTTACTACGGGCGACGATATGATGTCCGGGCGCATTACGAAAATCACGCTCAAGGGTGTTTACGGTTCCGGTTCGCATACGATGGGTTCCGATTCGTGGAACGGTTACGGCGCTACGACAGACTTTTCGCAGACACTTGCGGCTGCTGTGGACGGGGCTGCGAACCAGGAGGTCACTCCTGTCGCAGCGACCTTCATGATGTTGCCGCAGACGCTTCCGTCGGGCGCTTCGATCGAGGTCGTCTATACGGACGACCTGACTTCGACACAACGAACTTTAACCGCCTCTATCGCAGGCAGCCAATGGCCGATGGGCAGAACCGTCACTTACCGGATTTCGACGTCGAGCATCGTAATCACTCCGACTTTTACCGTGACGGCTCCGGCCGATTTTACTTATGCCGGAGGCAGCGAAAATTATTCGGTGACCAGCTGTGCCGCCGTTTCCCGGCCGGGCGATGCTACGCGAACCGTTCCGGTGGCCTGGATCGCCGAATTTGTCGAGGATGACGGCAGCGGAGGCTACAACGTGATCGCCCGTCCGGAATGGCTCACAGCTTTTACCGCGAGCGGCAACGGCGGTACGTCTGCCACGACGTTCCCGGCTACGGTCATGGCTCAACAGGGGGTGACCTCCAATGCGCATAACGAAGTCTTACAGTCGGCGGCACCTGTATCCGGCACCTACGACCTTTCGACCAAGGGTGGCACGACGGCGATGAACACGGCCAACTGCTACGCGATCAACGCCCCGGGCTCCTACAGCCTGCCGCTGGTCTACGGCAACGCCATCAAGGAGGGGAACGAAAACTTCTCGGCCTATCTCTTCTCGCCGCAGAAATTCGTCAATCACCTCGACATGGCCATTGGCAATCCCTATATCTACAACAACGCAAATTGCACGCCCGACGATGCCGTCCTTGTTTGGCAGGACGAGGAAAATCTGGTGACGAATGTTAGACTTTCGCTTGACAAGCACAACCTGATCTTCGACGTGCCGCAAACGACGATCAAACAGGGCAACGCTATCGTGGCCGTGCGTGACAAGGACAGCCGTATCATGTGGAGCTGGCATATCTGGGTGACGGATTTTGTGCCGGGGCTCGACCCGACCGTAGAGGAGCGTTACGATCCCGTTAAGACTCCGCGCGACAAGGTCGTGACCAATTATCAAGGGGCGCAATATACCTTTATGGGAGCAAACATCGGCTGGTGCGATGCGGGAACCACTACTTACGACGACCGCAGCGTGAAGGTTCGCTTCACGCAGGCGGAAACCGGATCCACACAGGTCATAACGCTCACCCAGGCATCACATTCAGTCGTAAATTCCGGTAACCAGACTTATTTCCAGTTCGGACGCAAGGATCCGATGCTGGGCGCTATACGTGACGTTAACGGCTCCACAGTCGACAAAACCTTCTATTCCGGCAGCTATAGCTTCGACAAGTCGGGAACAGGCAAAGTTACCATCGGTACATCCATCCAAAAACCGCATGTATTCTTCAATTATGGCAGCGCTAAGCCTCAAGATTGGAGCGCTACGACCTATAACAATCTTTGGCACATCTCGGGGCCTAAGACAATTTACGATCCTTCTCCTGTCGGCTACCAGCTGCCTTTGCAGGACGCATTTAAAGGCTTTACGTATAACGGCAACTATGTTTCCGGGAATTACTTCCTCTCCCGATTCAATTCACCCTATACCTCCACTACCGATTATACTGATAATTTCGGTTGGGAGTTCTATTGTAACAAGATGACGGGCGAGGGAAGTTACGACACCGCGGGCGGTACGATCTTCTTTCCGGCTTTGTGCTATCGCCACCGGGAGAATGGCTCGGTGAACCTCCTTGGCGACACTGGCTACTACTGGGCGGCTTCTCCGTTCTCGAATGATGAAGGCTATAGCCTATTCTTTACCGGGACTTCAATCTGGCCGGCCAACAACGGTCGCACCAGCGGTTTCGCGGTGCGTCCCGTGAGGGAAAAATAGTGGAAATCAGCCAAAGACGCAAGGGAACTAACGATGGGGACTGTTCATGTAGCATGTCATTCTTGGTTCAAGCCTAATAAAATGTAGAGCGCAGGGGGGCGGACGGTACGGCAACCGTCCGCCGCTTTGCTTTCAAATTATCAGTCAATTCACTTGTAACGATTCAAAGCCATGGAAATGATAGGGTTCGCACAAAAACTCCAGAAAGAGATCGAGCGTAAAATCGTCCAGATAGAGACTTCCGATCACAGCATACTGAACAAGTCTATCGAGGCATCACGCGTTTTGGGCGATGCGTTCAAGGGTCTGAAAGAGTTCATCATCTCTTACGAGTTCGCCAGCGAGGAGGAAGAAATATTGTTTTTCAAGGAGATAAAGCCCCGCCTGTTTTTCCGGTTAATATATTACCGGAAGATTTACAATATTGAGATGAACCGTCCGGTGGGGAGTATCGAATCGCAGAAGGAGTACCTCCTGGCAGAGATGGACGATCTGGGTCGGTACACACACAAACGCCTCGACTTTATCCGCTATTTCCGCAGCGGCGCTACACACCTGGACAGCCTCTATTTCC
>ERZ827450.99-NODE-99-length-104262-cov-6.659111_pt1 | contig 104262 bp, 83 predicted proteins | sample MGYA00519773_ERZ827450 | MGnify/ENA primary metagenome ERZ827450 (study PRJEB31778, sample SAMEA3449306) | human gut metagenome | biome: human gut; feature: human-associated habitat; material: faeces | place: United Kingdom | collected 2010/2012 ...
TGTTCTATTACAAAAATAAATAAATTGGAATTTACACACTTTTGGGGACACTATCATAAGTACCCATGTAAACCAAATTATTATCCGATTTCCTTTGTGAAAGAAGTAACGGTAATCCTACCGAGAATTGAGAGAGAAGAAATCCCTTTTTCGAAACTGATTCAGAGCTTACTCGTGACTCATACAGTCCAGACAGGAGAAACTCTGAATCAGCTCTGAATCAGCAACGAATAAGGGGTAGCTTCTCGACTACTTTACAAATAGATCGCACTTACTTTTCCTTATATTTACTACAAGCATCAATTCTATATTTTTACGTTCTTCCCCAAGGATACCTTCATTTTCTAAAACTCCATCATGATCCCAATTCCAAAACAACCTTATACGTTTTTTGGGGTTTGAAATCCGGTTTATAAATCAACATAAAATCTTCATTAATCAAAATGTCACCTAAACATTTTGATACTAAACGAGGACTTTTTAACCGTTCTGGAAAAAAATAACTAAAAGGCAAATTACCAACATGTTCTTGCTTAAATTGCTCTCCTTTCAAGTGATTAATATTGAAATTCTTCTGCGTTCTAATTTTAATAACACATTTCTCCCCTTTAACCTTAAAATCGACCTTATACTCCTCTTCTTTAGGAATTTTTTGCAAACGAATATCAGCTTTAGGATCACCATAGTAAGCCAACACGTCCCTATCATACAAGAAACCAATCTGATCTTTAGTCGGATTTTCTATACCTAACTGATTTTGAATCGTAGCGACAGCTTTTTTCATCTCTCCCCGAATTTGAGCATCTGATTGAGCATAAGGAAAATTCACCTGATTAAAATTAGGATTCCAGTGATTCATTTGAAATAACATATCTTGCTCATTCAAAAATACAGCCTCTGCCAAAGTATAACGTCCCGGATTGAATAACCAATATTTCAATGTCCCCCACCCAACTCTACCATACCAAGAAGTTACTACATATCCGACCATTGCTGCAGCATTTCCACTTCCCAAACAAGCAATCGCCATCGAATTAGGATTTTTCCTGACATTTCCAAGTAAACAATTTCCTGCCCCTAAAAATACTCGTCTCTTTCCACTTTCAACCAAATATTCCTTACCTTCAGGAAAAGCCGCATACAACAAACCATTCTTCGACTTAATATTCCCATGTGAAAATGGCATTTCTAAATTCCGTTCCGTGGCATGCCCAGAAGTAACGATAAAATCCGGATCATATTCTTTATAAAAATCATAGAATTTTTGTAAACTTTCATCCGGAGAGATCATATAAGTAATAACGGAATCTTTTATACTTCTCTTTTCCCCACAAAGTCCATCCTGATGGTCATCTATCCATGCAAAACGATCAAACCACTTTGCTGCACGTAACTCTGCAATAGTCGATACTGCACTTTTTATCTTCAAAGATTGTACTCCATTATTAACTAACTTTAAAGCAGCCTTCGCATCATATCCAGTAATAATCCCCCAAATATAATCCGAATAAATATCCTCATCCACCTGACGACTCATCCTACGTAAAAGCATGACCAATTCACGATCAACCTGCTTAGGTTCTTCAACAAAAGCAACATAACGAGGATTATAAAGCTTTAAACTATCTAAAATCTCGAATGGAGAGTTCCGATAATAAAACACGGGAGCATTATGTTTTTCTTGTAGAAAAGAGATAACTTTTACCCAATCAGTATCTGTTTTTAGTTTTTGCCTGGCAACCACCACGTAATCTTGAGCCATACTCTTACTAAAAAAAGTAGAGACAAACAGGCACAATAATATTCCAACGATATTTTTCATCCTACACATCTGAATCATAATCCTTTTAAAGCTTTCAACATAACTTCTGTTCCTGGTTCTGAAGGACGAGAGGTTTTAGGAGAAATGATTTTTCCCTTGGGATCAACCAATATAAAACGGGGAATCTTTCGATTACCGAATGCCTCCATAAAAGACCAATCATCTCCCATATGCAACTGAATTCCACCTAATTTCTCTCTTTTCACCATCTCAACCCATTTCTTTTTATCTTTGTCACAAGAAATACTCACGAACCAAATATTCCGATCTTTAAATTTCTCTTCCAAAACTTTTAAGAATGGTAATTCATCACGACACGGAGGGCACCATGTTGCCCAAATATCTATAAAAATATACTTCCCTTTTAAAGATTTTAAAGTTACTTTCTTACCGTCAATATCCTCAAAAGAGAAATTGGGACAACGATCTCCTGCCTGCAAAGGACGTTCTTCCTTTTCCATCGTTTTCCCATTTTTTCTCTCTTGTGCTTCCACAGAAGTAATACTACTTAAAATAAATGCTAATAAAATTAATAAACCTGTTTTCATCTCAATTATTTTATATGTGACCTTCTCGCTCTTAAATCTACCAAACATTTCATAGTATAAGCCGAAATTCGTTCTCGTTGTACACGATCTGCCCCTTTCATTAAAATCGGTAAAAAATCTCCCAATTTACTTCTAAAGATAGGTTCTACCATAAAAATTTTCTGATCGTAAAAATCCATTATAGCTGCATAATCTTTCTTTTCATGTAATGTCCAAAGCTGTCTAAGAATTTCCCTCTCAGGCATCCCTGCTTTATCTATTGTAACCATTAACAAAGCAGAATCCTCCATATTGGAAGAATCCTGTATACACAATTGGAATGCAACCATCAGTACTTGACGGATTTTAGCATTAACCTGCTTTTCTCCCACATGATCCACAAAATACTCTTTATTTTGCAGAAAAGCCTGAAATACGGAATCCTGATAATCGTTGATACACATCTCAAACATAATCCACCCTTTCTTAGTCACTAAATCCTCAGAAGAAAAAGATGGGAAAAAATCTCGGGTGACATCAGGTAAACTAACAACTTCACCTGCATCATCTAAAGCAAAAAGATAATCAGGCAACAAATCAATAGAACGTTCCCCGGATTCATAACGTTGTTTCACCATAGCATAATTAGCCCGCTCATCTAACCCCCGAGAAATTTTAGCCAATAGCTCCTCTCCAGGACAAATACCCACCATTTTATGTAACAATTTTCCTTGATTATTAAACAATAAAAAAGAAGGACATTGTTTCAGTTGGTATTCTTTTTTAAAGAGAACACCAGCATGTTCGTCCATATCCATATCAACCAAAATAAAATGGTCATTCAAAAAACCTGCAATATCAGGTAAAGATAACACTTTTTCTGTCATATCATCACATAAACGACAGGGTGAATAGGCATAGACCAATACCATTTTCCCCTCTTCCTTTGCCTGTATAAAAGCACTATCATAGGATGTCGCATAATGTAACGGTTGGGCATTTATCAGCCATGGACATATCACCAATAAAATAAGTACAAATCTCTTCATTTTAATCTTCTTTATTCTTCACACAACGAACACTATAAGCAGTACCATCTGTTCTGGAATAGAATCTCAATATTCCAGATTCTCCCATTCCCACACTTCTAACAACCGCTATTTGAGTGCTATCCGTCTCTGCAATAGCTGAAGCAGACCAAAAATAAGCATTTACTCCTTGACGAGAATAAATATTCACTTTTTCTCCTGTCCCGAATAACTTTCCTCCACACATCAAGGCATCAAAGCCAATACCATTATCACCACTTTTCAACAAATCCCCTTGTCCATTTCCTCTCCATTGATTCATCAAGGAAATTTCCTTCCCAGACATTCCTAACGTTTTTTCCAATTCTTGCCAATCCTCATCTGTCGGCAAACGCCATCCCTCCGGAACCGCAGCCACAGCCGCTTCATATGAATAAAGATAACCGAATTCCTTCAGGAACTCTCCGTTCGGATTAGTTTGATAAAATTCCTCTAGTAACTCTTTCGGCAATTGGTCGCCAACTTTATCAATGATCTCCTCATAAGAATATCCTTCTTGATTCAACTCATCAATTTCAAAATAAAGATCATCAGAAATCAAGTATTCGACCCAATAGTCTTCCACTAACTCTATAAATTGCTTTGTGCTCAACTCTGGCAACTCCTCATTCCATGTCCAACATCCATCAAAAGCACCTCCATCATGTTGGAAACGTAAATTTTCTGCCATCCATACCTGATTACCTATTGTAATACAACGATAAGTTGTCTGATCTCTCTCATCGGTAAAATTACCGATTTGCACATCCGGACATACCACGTTATCCTCATCCTGACAACACCACAGGACAAATAAAGATATTACCAATAATATTTTTCTCATACTAAAACAACTATCTATTAACACTCAGTTATTCTTTCATCGGAATATAATCCCGAATAAACTCGTATTTCTGCATCACTAAAGGATAATTTCCCCAACGCCTTTCAAATTCTTCTGGTGAGACGGAAATAATCTCATTAATATAACCCTGTAAATCACTATCCGGATAAGGTGGGGTACAATCAAAATAAACATACTCCCAATCATCATCAAAATCAAGTTGTTCGTAACTAGATACAAAACCATATTTCCCCAACACATCTCTCACCACTTTCTTATCCTCCTCTAAAGCATCTGGATCCGTTAAAATATCCGGATCAAAATTCTCTGGCAAATCCGGTTCCAACTCTTCCCATTTTACATCATAATCATCCGGATCTGAAACTTTTGAAAAATTATCAACAGCATTATCGTCTATTTTATTCAAAATTACATCAATCATAATTTTGTTAATATACTTTTCTACTTTCACATCTGTATTTTGTTTCAAAACATCAGAAAGCAGCAATGTCCTGAAAAATATCCCTGAAGATATTGAAGTGACACCTCCTGACATATCCGGTCTCACGGTTTTTTCTGTCAGCAACATAGAAAATGGATAAATACTAGCTGGAATTGTTTCCAAATATTTAGCAGCAAGTTCCAATGCCATAAGACACTTATCCGTCCCCTTTATATACGTGTGAGTATAAGGAGTACTATAACTTTCTGAAGTAAAATTCCAATTTAAATCTATTGTTTCATAACGGAATATAGAATCCCCATGAATGTCTATCTTTACAAACATTTTACCGATTGTATCATTTAAGAATACTGGAATCCCGTATTTTTGATAGATTTCAAAAGCACGATGTTGTACCGGGTCATTAGGATTATCCTTTATTTCCCAAAAATTTTCATAATAGGACGGTTCACTCTCTATATTCTCGTCTTCACACCCTATAAAAAGACACCATCCTAAAAATAACGCAATAACTATTCTTATCATCTTCATAATTCTAGCTTTACTCATTTTCAATCAGATTTCCATCTGCATCTAAAGATGCAAACGCTTTACGTACGTTACGCTCGTTATCCGGCATATCTTCATGATATTCCCGGATACTTACCGGAATCCTAAATAAATAAGCAGGATCATCTTTTTCCAAACGGAACAATTCTGCCGTATTGAATTTATAATTATTATCCTGACTATACTCGGCAAATACCCTAACAATTTCCTTTTTAAAAGGATACTTCACACATGCCGCATAACGACGCAGATCAAACCAACGATGTCCCTCCAAACATAGCTCTTTTCTCCGTTCTTCCCGAATTTCATTGATTAACTCTTCCCCGCTGTATTGCATATCCACATACTGACCTATCCTGTTCCGACGCAATTGATTCAACCAATCACAAGCTTCTGCATCATCCAACATCGCACAAGCTTCTGCCATATTCAAATAAGCTTCTGCCACACGCAACGTAAAACCATCTGAAGGCGCCGCTTCTCCCTCTTTCTTTGAATATTTACGATTTAACGCAATACTATCCGTCGATACATTTTTTTTAAAATACAATTCTTTACGATAATCCTTATCATCATACAGATTATAGAGGTTTCTTGACACGCAAAAATCCCCTCCTTCCGCAGTTAGGACATTCACCAAAGTCTGACTACTTTGAGAAAAAATAATTTCCTCATTATTCTTATTCATAAAATACTGGTCAGTACTTAACCCCGCAATATTGACCAACATATTTTTACTCTCTAAAAATTCCTTCGCTGTCTTTCGTGCATTTTCCCAATCCTGCATATACAAATACACTCGCGACAAAAGTAGTAAAGCCGATTCACGCGAAGCCCGGAATGAAGGATTTGATTGCGGACTACGAGTCAACTCATCCACAGCTAAGATCAAATCCTTTACGACTTGTTCATAAACTTCTTTAACCGAATTTCGATGGAACTCATTTTCAACATAACTCGTCAACTTCAAGGGAATCCCCAACATCTCACCCGCACTCTCCGGTTGATAAGCCTTCGCATACAGATTAACCAAAAAGAAATAGAAAAGTCCCCGTTGAAAATGGCATTCACCTTGAATCCGAAGAGCAGCTAATTCATCCGCATCATCATCCAAATCAATATTTTTCAACTCATTCAAAATAACATTAATGATGTTTATACGATAATAAGTCTCCACCCAAGGACTATCATCACTAGCAATGGTAACACTCCCATCAACAGACGCTCCAATCTCTTGCAACCAATTCGTATAACCATACAACCATTTTGTAGACAACCACTTATCCCCTCCCCGACGATAAATAACGGTATTTATATCATCATCCAAGAAATTAAGCCACGATACGAAAGAAGACGAAAGAAAAGCAGTAGGAGCCTTATTCGGCAAATAAACATCCCCTAATAACACCTCATCCAAATCCTCAACAGTCTTCACCACAACCAAATCTTGCGAATATTCATCTAAAAAATCTCCACAACTAGTGAAACTGATAAAACATACAATATATAATAAATATTTCTTCATGCCATTTCGTTTTTAAAATGAAACATTCAACCCCAAAGAATAAGCTGGACGAATCGACAAATTTGGCTTAGCAAATCCTGCCTGCGTCGGATCTTGGCCCTTTAACTCTTTAGCCGCAATCGTAAATACATTTGTTGCATTCAGAGTAACATAAGCCGATGAAAACGGTGTTTTTTGTAAAAGATTTGGAGAGAAATTATATCTCACCGTTATAGAGTTACATTTTAAATAATCACCACTCACCACTCGCAAATTCGACTTATCATACATATCCCACACGTTTGAAGCAAAACTGACAATATCCAAACCCGGCTCTTTACAATAATGTTCTCTATAATTATCATAATCAGGATCAGCAGGACTCAAAATAACAGGAATATTCGTTCGTTCTTCATCTCCCGGTACCTGCCAACGATTTGTAAATTCCTTCCGGACATTGGCATCAGAAGAAACACCCTCAATAATAGGATTATATAAACTAAATAAACGAATTTTTGATCCTAAGCTATAAACAAAAGAAGCCGATACACTTACATTTTTATAAGTCAAAGAAGTTGAAAAACTTCCAAAAAATTTCGGCTCACGAGAACCACTATCTTCCAACACCAATTTTACTACTTCGTCTAAAGATTTTCCTACCAATTGATTACGACGCTCTTCCCAATCATCAAAAACAGGCACACCATTTGAAGGATTCAAACCTAAAAATTTATAACTGTAAAACGTCCCTACCGGTTTACCGTTCATCAAAGCTCTTCCATCCAAATAATCCGAAATACTGTAATCCTCCGTTGTTTGAGCTTCAACTTCATTATAATTACCAGACCAATAAGAATTTATTTGCCATGTAAAATCATCTGTACGAATAGGAGTACCAGATATTCCCAAGTTATACCCTTTATTCGTCAGATCCCCGTTATTCATCACGTAACTATAAAAACCATTTAAAGGAGAAATCTCTACGTCAGTAAAACAATCCTTTGTCTTCTTCAAAAAATAAGAACCGGAAATAGCTAAACGAGAAGCAAAAAGATCAACATCCAACGTCAAATTCAACGAATTTGTCTGTTCCCACCGTAAATTCGGATTAGGAAAACGTTCTACATTCGAAATATTTTGCCCGTAATAAGCGTCAACAGTACCTTTACGAATAATCAAATTAGGACTCTGGTCATCTAACATATTCCCTTGAATACCAAAAGAAGCTCGAAGTTGTAAATTAGAGACGAATTCAACATTTTTCAATAAATTCTCTTTTCCATTCCACATTCCGGAGACAGACCAAACGGGAAGAAATTTTTCGTTACTTCTACTACCAAACTTATTAGAAGCATCAAAACGCCCATTTACATTCAACGTAAAATGATTCTCGTAACTATAAGAAACCGTCGCATAACCGGCCAACATATTGGTTAAATTATCACTGATAGTCAAGTGATTCTTTTTTATCCAAGATTCGTACCGGGCATAATCACTCAATGTAATTCCGGTTGCATCAGTAAACTGTAACCCTCGATCTTTCATGAATCCCCGCTTTTCATCCGAATAACTTTTGTATTTACTGCTATTAGCCTCAAAACCAACGGATACCGTCAACAAATGATGGACATCTGATCCAAACAAATGACGAAAATCACTTTGAACACGGAAAGTATATCCGGAAGAAATAGAATTAGTCGTTAATAAAACACCTCCATAGGGCAATTCACAATATCCCCCCTCTGCATCCGTCAAAGGCTTTTCGTCTACCTCCGCATCTCTCAACATAGCTACATATTGAGTTTTCTCTCCCCACCATTTTTCCTGCAAAATACTACTACGATTATAAGATCCGAGCACGTTAATATCCCATCCTTCCATTATATTATATTTCAAATCCAATCGTGCGCTTAATCCTTCTCCATCATACTCATTAGAACTATTATTAATTTCATTTAGAATATTGAATTTATACTTTTTCCCCGGATTATTGGCATGGGTATAATAACGATTCCCGTAAAAAAACAGAGATCCGTCTTCATTATAACATGGAAGAGCGCGAGTCGTATTATAAGCATAATCCATCGTGTTAATTGATTCCATCAAATGATTTTTCTTCTGGATATTTCCATTTAACTGAAGACCTAATCTCAATTTACCAAATAACTCAGTATTTAAATTAATCAACGCAGTGTAACGTTCCGTATAAGTTGTTTTAGAAACTCCGTTTTCCCGATCATAACCAATAGAAGTATAATAACGAGTATCGTCACTTCCCCCGGAAATACTAACATTATGTCCATGGGAATAAGCATCTCTCGTCAAAACATCAAACCAATCAGTATTTACTTTTTCGTAAAACTCTACTTCGTTCATAAACTGTTCATAATTGGACGCTCCAGTTTGTAAACGATAGAACGCTCCTTCATACCCCACCATCACCATTCCTTCAGGAAAAATATAATGCATATCGGTCAATTCCTTTCCAAAACGCACCCTTTCTTGGGAATTCATTAAATTAATATCTCGATCAGAATAGCGAGGACGACGAGTCAATTTCGATGTATGATTATACGACAACCGAGCCTTACCACTTCTACCTTTTTTAGTTGTAACAACGATAACCCCATTAGCAGCTCTAGTCCCGTACAGAGCTGTAGCAGAAGCATCTTTCAACACATCAATCCTTTCAATATCTTGAGGATTAATACCAGAAATTGCATTACCGATAATATTTATATAATCAGGATTATTCAAATCTGTCGGGTCAACACGAACCGGATCGGTAAGAATAATCCCATCCAGTACCCACAATGGCTCACGATTACCCAACAAAGTCGAAGTTCCACGGATACGAATTCTTGGTGTTGAACCAACTTCCCCGGAATTACTCATCAATAACAAATCTGGAATACGTCCCTCCAAAGCCGCATCGATACTTGTCATCCCGGCAACCAAAATATCCTCTGCCCTTACAGAACTCACAGAACTCGTTAAATTTCGTGTATTAATCGTCTGATAACCTGTATTCACCACTACCTCCTCCAACTGCTCCGCACTCTCTTGCATGGTAACGTTAATCACCTTATTATTAGCGGCAATCTCCTCTGTTCTCATTCCAATAAATGAAAAAACGAGAATAGGTTCTTTTATTTCAGGTAAAACAATAGAATAGTTTCCATTAACATCCGTGGCAACACCCACAGTAGTCCCTTTTACCAATACTGTAACTCCCGGCAAAGGACTACCATTTTTATCCTTGACACTCCCTGTAATTTTAACAACTTCTTTTTCTCCCTCTTGTACTGTTTGTTTTTCTTTAAGCAAAATCACAATAGCATCACCCTGAATTTCATAATCCAACGAGGTATTTTCCAAACATTTATCCAATATTTCATGTATATCGTCAGAAGTTATATCCAAAGATATCTTTCCCTCTTTATTCACGATTTGTTCATTAAAAACAAAAGTATACCCCATTTTCTGCCTAATTTCCTTAAAAATTTGTTTTAAACTCGTGTTATTTACCCGAATTGTTGTTTCTTGGGCGAAACCTGAAGCTGAAACGGATAAAAATGTCACGAACAAAAACATCACAGTCAATTTCATAATTCGCAAAATTTTAGATCGAGCATACATTTGTATACCCATTCGTCCTCTTTTTTTCATACATTTGTACATAAATAAATTTCACAATGATCTAATTAAGACCTTTTACTATACCAGATGTCACTACACATCTAGTATTTTTATTTTATAAAAACTACATTCTTTTTAACGACAATTTTCACCATTCCCGCACGTTCAATCAAATCAAGTACCTGCCTAAAATCTTCGTGACGCCGGAGTTCCAAAGAAAAACGCACCTCACGAGCCCCCGGGGTCTCAAAAAAAGTTTCCACGTTATACCATCTTCCCAACTCGTTCATGATATCCTCCAACCTTGCATTATCGAACAGGAAATACCCTCGCAACCAAGCTAATCGAGACTCCACATCCGCTTGTTGAACACGAATAGTCCCACCCGCTTGTTTCAACTCAGCCTCTTCACCCGGTTTCAAATAAATAAATTCGTTCTCACCACAAATCTTCACACCTCCCGATATCAAGGTTGTCAATTGCGGACCGTCAACATATGTACGAACATTAAATTCCGTACCCGTCACTTCCACCGTATAATCCTCCAACTCGACACGAAACGGTCGAGTTGAATCTCGAACGACCTCAAAATAAAGTTCTCCTTGTGCATACACGCGTCTCTCGTTCCCAGCAAACCTCCTAGGAAAACGTAATATAGATTCCGTATTCAACCAAACTTTCGTCCCGTCAGGCAATCGTATTTGATACACCCCTCCCCGAGGAGTCCGAATCTCGTTATACTCGTTGCCTAAATCCCCAATTGAATCCTGCTTATATGTCACTATTCCCCCTTCATTATCCAAACGTCCTCCTCGAGCTAGTTCCACTGAATATATACTATCTTGATGCAAAGCGATAATTGTCCCATCAGCCAATTCCAACCTAGCACAAGACATACCAGACAAAATCTCATATTCAAGTGCATCCCGATTATCTTTTTCTACATCATTCATGAAAAACCACCCCCCCAGCAGTACAGGCACTATCAAAGAGGCCACAGCCCACCAACGTAACAAATATCTTTTTTTCTTTTTATAGATTTTAGATTCCAAACTCTCCCACATCTTCTCCTGAGAATGCCTATCAAAAAATCTAGCCTTACGCAATATAATCTCCCTGTCACAAATTCGATCAAACAATATTTTATTAGTAAGCTTATCATTTAACCATTCATCCAATCTAGTTTGCTCCTCGGATGAGAGTTTTCCTCGAAGATAACCATATATCAAATTTTCTATGTCTGGATTAAAATTCATTTTTATATGTATTTTATTCCATAAACAACAATCCCACACAACAGGGTGACAAAAAAATGATATTTTTTAAGCAAGAAAATAATTATGAAATCAAAAATATGACTAACAACCAATTAATCTCCTTTAACTTTTCTCGTAACACACGATATGCCCTCAACTTTACTGTCTTCACCGTATTTAGTGATATTCCTAAATTTAAAGCAATTTCAGGATTGGAAGCACCTTTTAATGACATCAGTACGATCTCTCGGGCCCGATCAGGCAATTCTTCTATCGCCACATACAACCTAGCATGAATCGTATCTTCCAAAATACAATCATCTTCCAATTCCTCTTGAAGGAATGAAGCAAAATCCATTTCATTTCTCTGCCTCACGGCTAAATGTTTCAGCCAATTCAAACAAGCATTCCGCACACTCAGATAAAGAAAGGAGCGAATAGCATTCAACGCATGAAACTCTCTACGCCGTTCCCACAAATTCAAAAATGCATCCTGCACAAAATCATCTGTAATTGTATCATCCTGCACATAACGATAAGCATACATACACAACGGATGGTAATATAACTTAAAGATTTCCTTGAAAGCTAAACCATTGGCTTTATGCAATCCCGTTATCAAAAGCTCTTCACTCAAAACAATACTTGATATTAATCTTAATAAATCTTATCGCAGTCAAAATTACTACTTTATGAAGAAAAAAACAAGCTTACAAAATTTTCAAGAATTCTCTCCTTTATCATACAAGATAAAAATTCTACAAAACAAATTAAACGCGTTCATAAACATCTTTGATTTGTCTTAATCTCTTATATCCCCTGTTATCAACGAAAATAATTTCCAGCTCTTTAGACAATCAGAATTCTTTGAACGCCTTAAAGATAATTAACTGCAACCGTTTGCATCGAGAAAAACCTTTAATATACAACTCGAACTGTGGTATACAATATTATTCTAATGTATACCAGAGATTACTGAAATAATATCATATAGCACCGAACATAACTGAATTCTATACCCTTTATGCAAATGCCACAACAGAAAGAAATAACAATAATCCTATCAAGAATTAAAAGAGAAGTACCCTTTTTTCGAAACTGATTCAGAACTTACTCGGACCCATATAGTCCAGACAAAGAAACTTTGAATGAGCTCTGTACGAATAACGAATAAAGGATATCTTCTCGATTAAATTACATTTAAATCACATTTACTTTTATTAATCTACTTTACTTTCTTTGGGTAATATATTGATTCTATAAAAATCAAGGTGAAAAATTTCACTATTTATCTTCTAATGTATCCTCTATTAATTTTTTTAACTTTGGTGTTGTCGGATTCGGTGCTGCCACGGAAACAATACGCCCAAACTTGTCAAAAATCATGTAACGAGGAATACCAGTTATTCTATAATTTTTAGCAAATTCACCAGTCCAGCTATCGACAAAACACAAATTTCCCTCTAAATGATCTTTTTTAATAATATCTAACCAACGCCCCCTTTCCACAGATACTCCCATACACACACTAATAAAAACAACATCTCTTCCTATCATTTCTTTTTCTAGACTCTGAAAATAAGGCATCATCCTTCTACAAGGCTCACACCAAGTAGCCCAAACATCAACAACTACAACCTTACCTCTAAAATCTGATAACGCCAACCAAGTGCTATCTTGTTTCATTCCTTTAAAATTAGGAGCATCTTTCCCCGGCATAGACCAAGCTAATTTCTTTTCAATTTTCTCTAACCTTTGCCTAAAATTACCTGAAAAAAAATCTACCCCGACTTGATCTAACAACTCTTGATATTGATCAAAATACTTAAAACAACTAGCTTTTGCCAATAAATATTCTTGCTGTAAAGCTTTTTCTTTCAAACAATCAACACTATAACTTTGCTCGAAATTTGTATCAATCTTATCCTTATTCAAAAACCAAACATAGGTCTCTAGCATCTTTCCCCCATAAGGAATATCTAGTATAAACAAATCTTGAAATTTCAAATCAAGATTCATATTTTGATAATAAGAAGGTAAATTTACCGTATCTGAAATTTGCTCACCTTGATAACGTAAATAAGATAAAGCATAGAAATCTACATCAGCCTTAATTTTACTTTTAAACCAAGAATAAAACGATCCTTTTTTGTGGGATATATCTGACAAGAACTCTTCTTGAAAAACAGCTAAAGATGTCAATTCTTGAAAAAATTCCGAATAATTTACAGATTGTCCTCCTGGAATATAATCATATAAAAATGAATGCAATCTAACATTTGCCGCCTTCTCTTCCCAATGAAATAAATCTTGATTTTTAGAACTTTGTTTTCCTATCGGTATCAAACGATCACTTGCAAAATCCAAATTCACCTGATCACCTTCTTCCAAGTACACAGGGAACAAAACCTTATCATTCTCACCTAACAAAAATATTCCCTCGTACGGTAACTGAAGGTTAAACTGAAATATCCCGTCTGCAGTTACCAGCACACTTGAGAACAAATTTACATCTCCTTTATCAAAGGTATACAACTTAAGCTCTTTGGTATTCTTTTGTTCAACTTTTCCTCGAATTACAGTTTCTCTAGAACATGAACATAACAGAATTCCTATACACCAATATACAAATACAATGACGAATCTTTTCATATCAAAAAAATGTTGAAATATTTACATTACCATTACCACTTGTTTCTATGTATATAGCCCTTTTCACTTCTCCTATCCCTTCAAATATTTTTATTGCAGGCTGGATATTTCCTGCCTGCACCGGATGCAAACACAATTTATATTGTTCTCCTTTTGTAATCCCAATTACCAAATAAGTAAACCATTCATTTATCATATCCCATGGAAAATATTTTATATATTCCATATATGTAATCACTTCTCCTGAAGCTAAATCCAAATTTTGCTCCTTTTCGTATAAAGTCGCTAAATCACAAGAAAACAATTTGTTATTTTTAGAAAAATAAATAATATCATTATCTTGATTCATCGCTCTAAAATCTGCACGCAAAACACCCAAAGTATTAGGCAATTCTCTCAACTCCTTCTCCATAGGATTTTTATCCATACTCGGCCAACCATTCAAATAAGCTAACCAATATTCTTCTGCATTTTTCTTTTTTAAAATAGCATAAGCATATTCCCCTGGATAACTTGCATCAATTGTCCTACCTCCTAAAAACAACAAATCCATATCTAAATTTTGATGGGGTAGAGTCTCATCATTTCCAAAATAATTTAATTCTAATAAATTACGACTTACAGTACAAAATGAAGATGTTAATTTATCAAATAACAAGGGAAGCCCACTTCCAGAAGCGTTTCGATAAGACGAAATCTCATAAGTACCCAAATGTTTTATTGCAAATTGTCGATAGGGTGCATACTTCATGTTCGGCATTGTATAAATTTGGTCATTCACAACAACATGTGTATCAGAAGCACCTCTAAACAAAGCTTGTATTTTCCTTTGTTTCTGATTTCCATAAAACAATTCATCAAACTCCGAGATGAATTGACCTGTAAAAAAATCAATCACAGCCAAATCCTGATCACTTCCTACAAAAATAGCTTTTGTCATCACATTATTTCCTGTTGCAGAGTCATACACCCAATAATAATTTGTATATGACATATCCAAAGCACTCCCCATTAACGAATGTCCATTACGGGAATACAAGACATCTGCTATCTTCTTATCAGGTGTAAACAAATCAATATCTGTCCCATTTACACCGTTCTTAAGAACCCACCAACCAGTAGCCATATCTGTTTCCACAGAAAGATTATACTCCGTGTAAGAAAAAATTCCAGTTTCAACATCTTTAGCACAAAAACGCAACAAATAACTTCCTGTTTTCAAATCAACAAAAAAATTCAAATCTTTTTCCTTGCATAAAGTATCAATAATAGAATATTGATTATTTTTATTAGCTATTCCCCAAAAACATTCATACTCTCTGTTTTCCGGATATATTTTAGGACAAATTTCCAATACAGAAGCCACATTTACTCTAATATTCGTCTCCACATTTTCAACACGAATATTCAATTTCTCACCATAATCTGAACTTCCCTTATCATCATAGCAGGCTGAACATATTCCCACAACAATTAAAACAGAATATATTATAAATTTCATAATTTATCAATTTACAATTTGAAAAAATGTATTTCTATATTTTAGATGGAAAAGTTACCAAATTACTATTGGGATTCTCCGGGTCCTCTCGTAACGGAGCCTTTCCTGAAGCTATATTCTCTGGATTCTTATTAAACGCATTCAATGCTTCTACAAACTTACTTCTCCAAAAAACAAAAATAGCATTATCCTCATTCCCTTTCTCAAACCAGTCATCATTAACCTGATATTCATCACCTAATTGTTCTTTCACAACACGCATAATCAACTCGTGTTTGGGCTCACTATATCTTCCTAAATACAGATTTGTCACATAGTTCCACGAAGTAGGTTGTTCTAATTTATCACTGAAAATAATTGTTTTCGTCAAACATCCTCGTTCTCCTAATTGAAACTCATCAGAACTTTCTAATTTCACTTTCAATCTCACTTTTTCCTTTAACAAGGACTTGTCACGTAACAAAATTACGGGTAACGAATCAATCACGAGATTCGCTCTAACTTTCATTAATTCAAGAACTTCTGGATCATCAAATGCAACATAATGTATCCCTGGTATAGCCTTATTTTCCACCATTATTATTGTAGAATCAATAACATGACCCTTATTATCATATTCGTAGATAACATTATACTCCTCAATTTGTGATACATTAAATTGACGATCAATATTTAAAGGTCCTCCAAGAACTCTTAAAGGTAAATACACCGTATCACGTAATTTGTCTTTTCTCGTGTAGACAAAAGAATATAGCAAATCTTCTGGGATATTATTACCCTGTGCAACAAATTGTATCCGTGCGACATCACGAAACAAGTATTCTTTTTCTTCAGAACACCCCACAATACTTGTTAACACAATGAATATATAAATCAATTTTTTCATATAAATCAACTCTATTTATCTCACATTAAATTATTTCCTGCACGGGAAGCGGTAACACATAAGTTTCTACTCCACCCGGAACTTTAGCATACAAAATATCCTCTATAGCCAAACGCTTATAAGCATAAAACGCTTGCCCTTCCCCGTAAAACTCCTTATTATATTCTAGAATTAAAATTTGCCTCAATTGTTCGTCAGAAGTAATTATAACCGATGCGATATTACGAGCTACACACATTTCTTTATACAATTCAGTAGCATCTTCTAAAGAAGAACATTCCATGGCTATTAAATACATCTCGTAAAGTCGAATCAAAGGAATCGAATTTTTTGACAAACTTGGCATTCTATCCGATTGTACATATTTTTTAAAATAATTATGCCTCGGATAAGTAGTTACCTCTTCCCACATTTTTGTAAAACGAATATCTGTCGTTTCCGTATCATACAACCGAGAAGTCAAAATAGCTTTATCTTTCTCATAATTTTTACTACTCCCCAAGGTGGTTGAAAGATTATACACATTCATATTCAATATATGTTCTGAAGATAACGTATAATCTAAATTCGCACAATCATCACTATTCCCCAAACGATACATTTTTTCTCCCTCTGAATCTCTAGCATCTATTATCAACTTTGCATATTTTAAGGCCTCATCAGTATTTCCTAACCATAAATAAACACGAGCTTTCAAAGCACAAACCGCATAATAATTCATCCGCATCTGGCGGAATCCCATAAATGAATCCTCTGTAGAAGATATGTTATTTAATTTCTCTATCGAATTAGAACAAATCGGATCTATCTCTTTCAAATATTCTTCAGCCTTTTGCAAATCTTCTAACAAACAATTAGTAAAAGCAGTATAAGTTAATTTAGCATTGGGTATGTTTGTAACTCTTGTTACATAAGGTAAAATTACATCTGCTGTTAATTTACTAGGCATCGGACCGAACAACCGTAACACATCAAAATGACAATATGCTCGGATAGCTAACGCTTCTCCTTTTATCAAATTATAATTTCCATCACTGAAAATATCCTTCTTTTGGTCTATATACTCTAACAGACCATTGACATCAGCAACCACTTTATAAAGATTATTATAAATATTTCCAATTGCCAACTCTACAATGGATGCCTTATAATCATATTTACTTAAATACTCACTTTTTGAGCCCGAAGTTGAATTATTCCAATGTTGAGCTAACATCTCCACTGTCCCACAAACCATTTCCTCCCCATACAATTCACTCGATTTCATCCGAATATATGCTCCTATTAACACATCTCTAAAACCATCTTGTGTACTATAAATATCTTCTCTATCTTTTTCCGTTTTAGGAAATACTTCTAACCAATCATTACAAGCCGTAACACATAAAGTCAGCAAAATAATAACACTATATAATACGCATTTCATAATATCCCATTTAATTAAAACCACATCGATAACGAAAAAGAGAAACGCCTAGAGAAAGGATAAGATAATCCCCGCTCATGTTTTACTGAAGATTTATAAAACAAATCACTTATATCACTACTTAAAGTTAAAGTCCGAATACCCAAATTTTTTTGTAACCATTCCTTATTTTGCCAATCATAACTAAGATGTATATTTTGACACGTTAATGTACGTTCATCTTGAACAAAACGAGAAGTGGCATTTGTAGTTGACTCATTCTTTAGTCCTTTAAAAAAAGTTCGTTCTCCCGGATTTTGCCAACGCTCTTTAAATACTCGTTTATCTACATTAAACCGTTTATCCGCATTCTCTATTTTATTCACTAGTGTAGAATTATACAATTGCCCCCCAAAACGATAAGCAAAAGATACATTCATCGAAAAATCCCGCCAACGTAACAAAGTACTGAAATTTCCTCTATATTTAGGTTCGCTTACCCCACAAGCCACTCGATCATTCGCATCCCACGAATAAGAAACCTCCCCGTTCTTTTTCAAAAACAACTCTCTCCCATTACTAGGATCTATTCCCAAAGAATGTACCGCATATATTGTATTTTCAGAATCACCTTCCCGAAGAATTTTGTTAGGCAAAGAACCTCCCTCCGATAAAAGCTTATCATACATCTCTTTCAAAGCTGGTGACAATTTCACCACCCTATCTCTATTATGAACTAAAGATCCCGTTACAGACCAAATTACTTTTTTTTCTGTATCGCGTACTAAAAAAACTGTTGTTTTCAATTCAAATCCTCTATTCTCCTTTTTACCGACATTTTCCACATATGAAGTAAAGCCATTAGAATAAGGCAAATCCAAAGATGACAACAAATTAGAAGTCTTTTCCAAGTATATATCCGCTACAATATTCAATCGACTTTTCAACATATCCATATCCACTCCAACATTCCATTTATTCGTTTTCTGCCATTCCAATTTCGTATTTTCAAGGGCTTTTTGATACGCTCCAATCCACTGATGATAACGGTCGTTCAAATAATAACTATAGACAGCCTTTGCTTGATAAGCATTAAACTTTTGAGATCCAGTTTGCCCAAAAGATCCTCTAATTTTTAAACGATCTATAAATATCACATTACTCATAAAGTTTTCTCGTTCAACATTCCAACCAACGCCAACAGAATAAAAAGGAGCAAATTTTTTATCACTTCCAAACTGCGAGGAACCATCTACTCTAAAAGCAAAATCTACGTAATAACGGTTATCATATGAATAATTTATGTTCCCGACAACTCCGACACGACGAGTTGTAGCCTCTGAACCTGATGGTTTTCCATCTTTTTGATACTGTATAGCAGAAGCCAAAAAATCAAGTTTCTCCTCAAGAAACCCTTCCACTGTAAAACTATAGTTTCTCAACTTATTAGAAGTTAGATCCGCATTCAATCCAGCATATACCCAATGTTTTTCTGCAAAAGTTTTTGCATAACTTAATGTTAAAGCTAACTCATAATTAAACATTTTACCATTAGTATAAACATAACGTCCTTTCCGAAACAAACCATCTCCTGTATTATACTCATCTGACTCGAAATCTGTATGTTTAGCTGGCTTATAATTATCAGACTCAGAAATCTGAGATGAAATCCCAGCTCTTCCTCTAGCAATAAAACCTTCAAAAGGTTTCCACTCTATTGAAAAATTATTAATTATATTCGTGTATTCTTCAGTTTGTTTCATATTTAAGGTGGCATTATATAACGGATTTTTCGGTAAGTTACTAAAACCACCATAAAATTCAATATCATCATCAAATAATTTAACAATCTTACCTTCATCATCATAAGGTTTCCAATATGGATTCAATAATGTATAATCGGCAAATGAACCATAAGGAGAATTCTTAGATTTAGTTACTCCTATTGATAAATCATTTTTAAATATCACTTTTTCATGATAATATGATAAATTTATTCCTGCATTAAAACTATTACGATCGGATTTCTTCATGACACCAGCCACTCCGTTATACTGGACAGATGCAGCATAACGAAAACTTTTATCTCCTCCCTCCAAACGCAAGCTATGTCTATGACCAACTCCCGTTCGTAAAGGTTTGGACAACCAATAAGTATCCACCCCACGAACAACATCTTCCAAACGTTGTGCATACTTATTTTTCAATATGAAATCCCGGCTCACATTACTACTACTATAATATCCCATTCTTAATTCCAAATCCAACTTATCCTTAGCGTTCAATAGATGATAATCATCTAAATCTGGCACTTCTATATTAAGACTTCCATTGTATGCTAATTTTAACTTCCCTACCTCTGGTTCTTTAGTTGTTATAACAATCACACCATTAGCACCTCGCGATCCGTAAATTGCCGTAGCAGTTCCATCCTTCAACAAAGTAATCGAAGAAACCTCATCACTATTCAAATCCATCATTCGTTGCAAATCAATTTCAAATCCATCTAAAATAATCAACGGTGTATTCAAATCCGTATTCGTTTTATCTTGCAAATCTTCCAGTGTTGGCAAATTTGCAGCCCCCCGAATTTGAATCTCTGGCAAATGATTGGGATCCGACCCGAACTCATTATTTGTCAAAATATTAAACGATGGATCAATATTACCGATAGAAACCAACAAATTTTTATTACCAGACAATTTCAATTCCTTATCCGTAATCACTGTTACCGCTCCCGTGTATGCTTCCTTATTTTTTTTAAAAATACCCGTCACGACAACATCTTCCAGCTCATTTTTTGCTGATTTCAATACAACAACAATTTCTGAGATTTCCTTGTTACTATCAATAACAATTTCTTTAGATTCCATTCCAACCATTGAAAACAGCAATACATGTTTTCCAGCTGGCATCGAGAAGGTAAATTTCCCGTCAATATCTGTAGCGGCACCAATGGATGTTCCTTTTATCAACACCGTCACTCCCGGTAGATGCTCTCCTTTTTCATCGGAAACCTGTCCGGACACCTTCACCGATTTCTGTATGATTTCCTTAGCTTGACGTTCCCTGATCACGATTACCCCCCGACTCACCTCATAACCAAAACGTGTACCCTCGAAGATTCGATTCAAAGCCTCCTCGACCGTAACTTTTTCCAACTTCATATCCTTACAAGGAACATCTCTCAACACATTTTCATTATAAAGAATATTTACCCCACTCTGATCCTTAATCTTCATCAACACGCTACTTAACGTTTCTGAACGTATTTCCAAAGAAATCATTTTGTTCTGTGCGCTCACTGAAGTTGGTACCAAAACAACGAATCCAACCATCAGAAAATAAACTAAACGCATAACTAAAAATTTTTTTCTCCAACAAAGGGATGATGTATAATCATCCAATCGTTTTTTCTTCATAAATTTGTCAAACATTTTATTTGTATTAAATGAATAATATGTAAACGAGAGGGTATAAATAGTTGGTAGCTTGCTATACCCTCTTTTCTTTTATTAATTTCCTTTCCGTATATATACCGTTCGGTTCTTTACCTCAAATTTCACATTTACACCAAGTTCAAAAAGAGAAAGAAATTCTTGTATATCTGTAAATCTATCTAGGTTTCCAGAAAACTCTAATGCTTTCAAAGTACTATCTTCAAACACGACCTCCACGTTATACCATCGTGATAATGTCTTCATAATCATGTCTAGAGTCTCCCCTTGGAAGGATAAACGGTTATCTTTCCAACTGATATAATGATTTACATTTACTTTCCGAACGATCGATTGGCTATTTTCTTTTTCAAATATCAGCTGTTCCTCCGGTTTCAAAATCACAGACGGATTTATTCCATCATCAAATTTCACTTTACCATTTACCAAGGTTGTAACCAGAGCTGTCTCATCCGAATAACATTTTATATTAAACTCCGTTCCTAACACTTCTATATTTCCTAATTCCGTTCTCACGATAAAAGGGGCTGATTTATCTTTTACCACGTCAAAATACGCTTCACCGCTTAAAATCACCTCCCGCTTACCACCGGCAAACATTACCGGATATTTCAAATGTGAATCAGAATTCATCCATACCCGTGTACCATCTGCCAATACCAACAAATACAAACCACCCCGGGGAACTATTAATTGATTAAAAACGACCGTATCTGCATTAGTTTGTTTCAAACGATTATATTCCAATCCTGTCGAGTCTGCAGCAATCAATACATTCCCAATCTCTTCCCAATTACGATACTCTTTTCCTAACACAACTTGTTCCCCGTCCGCTCTCACCAATATTGCTTTTATCTCCGCCGGAAAAATATTTTCTTGCTTTACAATCGTACTCGTTTTCGGCAACAACAATTCTATTTGTTTCCACTGCAACAAGATTATACAAACAAAAGCCACACACGCTGCACCTGCCATCCACATTGCCACACGCAAACGTTTTCTCCTTTCCATTTGACGTTTTAGCCGTAAAAAAGCATCTTTTCCAGAATAACGTTTCCGTTTTTCTAATTTCTTGCCCACGTACTCTGCATCCCGTAATTTCCCCACTATATCATCTTCCTTCTTCTCTACCTCCTTCCCCTCGGCTAATAAATTTTCTATCGCTTTGTCTACAACCACACGTGATTGATCATGTATCTCATCCCATTTCATATCATTTCTGTATTTATTTTCACAACAGACACTCGATACCAAAAAACGGGTGACAAGAAATTAAAAAAAATTCAATAATTCTACACGAAAAACAACCCGACAATTACCATCCAAACATTCCCTAATTGCTCACGTACAAAAGCATAGGCCCTCTTTTTTTGTGTTTTAACCGTATTTTCAGATATACCCAACTTCTCTGCCATATCCCTTACTCTTTCTCCTTTCATACTTCGTAATAAAATATCCCGTTGTTGCTCGGGTAAACGTGTGATCACGGTATAAAAACGAGTAATAGCCTCTTCCTCCAAGGCCATCTCTACAGCATCACTTTCATCACTAACGACTTGCCCCATCCACACCTCATGGGCCTTTTTACTTCTTTTCTGGTCTCGAACAAAATTAAGTGCGGCATTGTACACGGCACGGTATAAATAAGCAGTAATTACTTTTATATCTTCAAAACAGACAGTTGAAAGCCACAATTTCACGAAACATCCCTGCACCACATCTTCCACCATTTGGTCATTCCCCATAATTTTTGCCGCATAGCAACATAGTGGAGCATAAAAATAATCATATAGCTCAACCCAAGCTTTATCCTCTTTACGATTAACCCCATCTAAAAATTGCCTGTATTCCATCACAACTCTCTTAAATCTCACAAATATATCGATTCCAATATTATCTGCAAAAATATAGTTGTAAAAATCAAAGTTCGTCAAACCCTCCGTGCATTAGGCCAGATGTTTGTGCCACTTTTCTTCAGAACCCATCTTTCAATGAATACATTATCATTCCATTTAAAAAAATGGAGTACATACATCTCACACTATTCGCAAACCAAGGAACTATTAAACACAAGAAAAAAACACTAAGCTATCACAACACAAAGACGTATCAAAGACGTTCGTGAACGCCTTTGATACGTCTTTGTAGCGAAGTTAATACGTCTTTAATCCCTAAGTACATCGAATATGCAACGGATAAACAACGTGTATTGTCCTGAAAAAAGTTTATTGTAAACCAATTTCAGGAATTACATTCCCCGTTCTCCCAGTCATTGTACCGGAATATAAATTTCAGTAATCAGATTTTCCGGCTCGGTATGATCCGGATGGTTCAGATACTTCTCGAAACCGGGAGTATCTCCCAACTTATAACCTTTTTCCGGAATCCACTTGGCATAAATTGTATCATACACGGCACGTAAGTTTTCATACGGTCCTTGATAACGAAATACCGTATATTTTCCCCCGGGAATTTCCTTTACCCCAACTTCCCCTTTCGGCCTTCCGACACGGGGAAGTACAAGACACACATCTGTCCGCAATTTATCCTGCTCCGTCACCTTCGGATCATCATGGTAAACACAGATATGCTCCACTTCCGGGGCAAAAAGATTTTCCTCTCGCACGTAATTCCATAATCTTTGCCATGCCGCACAATAATCCAACTGATTATATGCACCCGTTAGCCAAATGTAAATCACTTGTTTCGGGGTTAACACTCGTTCTTCAAACTCTAACTTCAAATCGGGTCTCATTTCTACTGGTTTCATAATCGTGCAATTTTTATTATTACGATATTCATTCGGCGAAATACCATAGAATTGCTTGAAACTTTTCGACAAAGAAGAAGGCACATCATACCCAACCCGATAAGCAATGTCCTGCACGGACAAATCGGAATAGCGTAACAAGCGAGCTGCAGTCTCGACACGTACCCGGGTGATGAAAGCCCCCACAGGTTCTCCCAGAAAGGCACGCACGATCCGGTGGAAATGCCAAGGAGAAAAACCGGACATTTCGGCTAACATCCCGAGATCGATATTCTCATCCAGATGATTATTGATATATTCCACGATCACGTTGATCCTTTTCAAGTACTCTTCTTTCGTTGTCAATTTCTGTTCCATATTCTTTTGTATTTCGAGACAAAAGTAAGTCACTGAATCGGGAGAAGCTTTTCCAATCTTGCTAAATTAGTTCGCTATATCTCCCTCTTCACAAATTGAAAATCCAGCCAATAAGTTACCCGCTTTGCAGTGAATTTCAAAATACAGTAGGTCGGGTCATTTACCCCTCCGGGAAAATGCTCGATAAACCAATCTTGCCACAAGGCTTTCTTTTCTGCCTCGTCGGTAATAATCTCGATGTACCCGGTCAACACGACACTGTTAATTTCCTTCTGGAAACACACTCCCGCTTTAGGATTCACCCGAAAGTGTTCCGTTTTCTCGGAATACGTTCCGGTAGCAAACCAAATTGCAGTTATCCCCTCCGCTTTCACCTTTGACATCGGTACAGGACGGGGAAAACCGTTTTCGTCAATAGAAGTAAGTACCACACTTTCGCATTGTTCCAGTAATAATTCCGCTTTTCGTTTCAATTCTTCCATATATCCATTTTATTTAATTAGAAACACAAAAGTAGAGTTCCGGGAAAAGAATCTTTTGTAAAAAATCGACTTTTATTTCCCCAAATAAGTGATCGGAGTATCTGCCGGCAAGGACGTGAAAACCATCGGGGAACTTCCAGAAAACGTCTTGAATTCCTTCACGAGATGGGAAGAATCGTAATACCCGCAATCGACCGCCACGGAAAAAAGGTTATCCCGGGGAACTTGACGGAGTATATCCATCGCCCGACGAAATCTCACCACCCGGCTATATTCTTTTGGCGAATAGCCCGTGGCATGTTTAAAACGACGTTCAAAATGGCGTTGACATATACATACACGATCCATCAGTTCCCGCACAGATAATAGTCCCCCGGTTTGACGAATCATTCCGGCTGTCCACACGATTTGCCTGTCAACTTCCCCCGCGTATTTCAATCTAGACATCAAAAAAGCTTCAATTACTTGTAATCTTTCTACCAACGTGTTTTTCTCCCTCAAAAAAGAAGCGAACTCTTCATGAAAAAGAAATCTCACATCCCGCAGAGGAAGTCTCTGTCCGCTTAATTCCCCTAAAGGTCTTTTCGTGAAAACAGTCAACCCGCAAGGAGTAAATCTAATCCCGATCACGTGTAATGATCCGGCACAAACTGACAACTCCGAGTAGGTCTTCATCGCCCCCACGAAATAACCGTGTAAAGGATCTATACCAAACCGATTTTTATCCTCCAAATTACGAACGTCCTCCAAATTAAAAATAAAATCAGTACAGCCATCGGGTAAAATCTTCATCTTTTCACTCGTTTCCCAAACACCTTTTACTTCCCAATATTTGTCAACATAAGGAGATAACACGGGATGAGGGGAATATTCCTGATACATGGGATCGATTATTGATATCAAGGCAAAATTACTAAAAAAATCCGGGACAACCATACCATTCCCAACATAGGTTTCTTTCAGGAAAAAGTTCTTTCCACAGGTTACGTGGGGAGAAATTCCACAAGTGGGACAAATTTTTCCACAATCATACGTTTTAAACAAACGAACGTACAAGCTGTTTTTCAACGCTTTATCATTTTATCAAACAAATGGCACAGGCATTGCCTTAATTTAGGCATAGAATAAAACATCAAAACAAAAAGAACTATGAGAACGTTTATTTTTTTAGCAGTCAGTTTGTTTTTCATCGCCTTCCTCGGAAGTTGCGTGGAAAGTTCACAAAAATATAAAGCTTTACAGGCAAAAGCTGATTCCCTACAAGCCGTCAGCAACGGACAAAGCGAGGAAATGGATAAACTTTTAGCAGATCTGAACGACATTTCCGCCGGAATGCAATCTATCCGTGAGGCCGAACACATTTTAGCTATCGAATCACAGAGTGACACGAAAAAAAGTAAGAGCAAAAGCCAGATTACCGCTTTAAAAAATGATATTCAAGCTCTCTCGGATGCAATCGATGGCTATAAAGAAAAAATTGCCAAACTAGAGAAAAATAACAAAAGACAATCTGCCGAATTCAAGAAATTGATCACTGGATTGAATGAAGAATTAGCACTCAGAGACCAAAAGATCAACGAAATCAACCAGATTTTAACAGCCAAAGAAAAGGAACTAGGTATCAAGACTCAACAAATAGCAGAACTTAACCAAAACGTAAGCAATTTACAAGAGGAATCAACTTCCCAAAAGGAAACGATTTCCAGTCAAGACAAATCACTCAACACGATCCACTACTTGTTAGGTTCCAGAAAGAGTCTAAAAGAGGCTAACGTGATCTCAAGACAAGGAATCTTCTGTCCGCCGATCGTTTCCTCTCAAGCTCAAAACGCAAAATTCGTGGATGCCGATATGCGTGAATTGACATCCATCCCGTTAAACACTAAAAAAGCTAAAATACTTTCTGTTCACTCTAGCGAATCATACACGCTGGAAACCGGAGATGACGGTATGCAGACCTTGAAAATTAACAACCCGAGTGCATTTTGGAAACAAACAAAGTACTTGGTAGTGATGATAAACGAGTAAGCAAAGATTCACACACTCATATACACACACAACACACACAGGTAAGGTGTCCGGGGTTCTCCCGGACGCCTTTTTTCATACCTGTTTGTTTTTTCCCTTTATTTTACCGTTATTTGTCATAACCTAATCTCCCGTACCAATGAAAATAGCCTTGCTCACCTTGTTATGTGTTATCGTCAGTAATGAACCGAACTTTGTCAACCAGCAAAAGAAATATCCCCGGGTACGAAATGCCTACCATGAAAAAGAGGAACTACTGACCCGAAGATTAAAAGGCCGTAATCTTTCGTTGGATAACCTGAATATCCTTATCGTGGCGTATAAAACAGAATGCATCATGGATATTTACGCCAAGAAACGAGAAGATAAAGTGTATAAAAAAATTACAACATATAAAATATGTGCCCGTTCCGGATCCCTCGGTCCCAAACGTCGCCAAGGAGACTTACAGATCCCCGAAGGCTTTTACCACATCAACCATTTCAATCCCACGAGTAATTATCATCTCTCCTTGATGATCAACTACCCCAATAACTCAGATAAACTGAAAAGCAAAGCCGCTCACCTTGGAGGTAATATCTGTATCCACGGGAATTGCGTTACCGTAGGCTGTCTTCCCATGACAGATGACAAGATCAAAGAAATATACATCTACGCCATACAAGCCCGTCAATCCGGTCAGGAAAAAATACCCGTGTACATCTTTCCCTTTAAATTCTCGGACGAAAAGAATAAAACTTACAGCGAAACCTACCGTGCTTATCCAATCCTATTAGATTTTTGGAAAAACCTAGAAACAGGATACAATCTATTTATCAAGGATTTAAAGGAATTAAATGTCTCCGTGGATAAACTCGGTAACTATCAATTTTCAAAATAACGGGATAACCTGTCCCTAAAAACACTACCTTAGTGCCTCATTATAAAAGGAGACTGCAATATGCTATTCAATAGAAACGAAAACAAACTGGCATCCTCCATCGAGGAAAAAATTAAACTTTATCGTCGTCAGGGGCACATTGTCCCCCCTCGAAAGATTATCAAAAATGCGGAACAGATAAAAGGTATCCGCGAAAGTGCAAAGATCAACACGGCCGTGCTGGATCACGTGGCGGCAAATATCCGGGAAGGAATGTCGACCGAGGATATAAACACGTTGGTATATGATTTCACCGTGGCACACGGGGCTGTTCCCGCACCGTTGAATTACGAGGGCTTTCCCAAAAGCGTATGCACGTCCATTAACGAAGAAGTATGCCACGGGATACCGGATAAAAATATCATTTTAAAAAGTGGTGATATTATCAATGTCGACGTTTCAACTATATATAACGGTTATTTTTCAGACGCTTCCCGCATGTTCATGATCGGGGAAGTCACGGAAGATCGTCAAAAACTAGTACGTGTCACGAAAGAATGTCTGGAAAAAGGCATCGAGGCCGCACAACCTTGGCGTTTTCTAGGTGACGTGGGTGCTGTTATCCAAGAACATGCAGAAAATAATGGATACTCGGTTGTCCGGGAGTTTTGCGGGCACGGTGTCGGCCTAAAATTCCATGAGATTCCGGAAGTGGAACACGTGGGAAGACGAGGTACGGGAATGCTGCTCGTTCCGGGCATGATCTTTACCATCGAACCGATGATCAACATGGGAGAACGAGATATATTCATCGACGAGGATAATGACTGGACGGTTATTACGGAAGACGAACAACCTTCCGCTCAATGGGAAAATACCATATTAATCACGGAAACCGGGAACGAAATACTAACCTGGTAACCCGTTTAACATGGCTAACGAACAAATAACCTCCCCCTTAGTCGACCTCCTGCAGCAATATAAACTGTTGCAAAAGGAGTTCGAATTTGAAAAAGAGATATTTTACCAACAAACACAACGTGCCGGAATCCCCAAAAGAATCCAGCAAGGTGTTTGCTGGTATCCCGTATCAGCTAATAAAAGTTACTATAACTCGCTAAACCAACTTATCGTAGAAATCAAACGAGACGAACATGACGACACGGATCACAACTTCGAATACGGTCGTCCGGTTTGCTTTTTCCGTTTTGACGGAACGGGAAACCCGCGTTATTTCAGTTTTGCGGCAACCATCAGTTACGTTCATGAAAACACGATGATCGTCGTGTTGCCCAACTCCAACAGCCTGCTGGATATTCAAGGATCCAAAGATCTAGGCGTGCAACTCTATTTTGACGGAACGTCCTATAAAACCATGTTTTCCGCCCTAACAGAAGTCATGGAAGCCAAGAACAACCGCCTCGCCCACTTACGGGAAGTTATACTGGGAAACGAACCGGCAGAACAACGGAAACTTCAACCGATACACTTGATGTGGCTGAATCGTTCACAAGAACAAGCGGTAAACCGGGTTCTGGCGACCAAAGAGGTTGCAGTTGTTCACGGTCCTCCCGGAACCGGAAAAACAACCACGCTCGTCGAGGCCGTCTACGAAACACTGCGACGGGAGAATCAAGTACTGGTTTGCGCCCAAAGCAATACCGCCGTGGATTGGATCGCCGAAAAGTTGCTAGATCGGGGGGGCAATGTATTACGAATCGGGAACCCCACACGGGTAAACGACAAGATGCTGTCATTCACGTACGAACGCAAATTCGAAGCCCACCCTGCTTACCCCACGTTGCAAGCCGCAAGAGCATCCATCCGGGAACTCTCCGGACGCCTGAAACGCTTGAAAGGGGCCAAACGGGAATCTGCCCGCCGGATGCTGCATGATTTACGGGACCAAGCCATCAAATTGGAAATCAAGATTGATACCCAACTCTTCGGGGAAGCCCGCGTGATTGCCTGTACACTGGTCGGTTCCGCCAATAAACAATTAAACGGGAAAATGTTCTCCACTCTTTTTATCGACGAAGCCGCACAAGCCTTAGAGGCAGCCTGCTGGATTGCCATATCCAAAGCCTACCGGGTAATACTCGCCGGAGACCACTGCCAGTTACCTCCTACCATCAAATGTTACGAAGCGGTGAAAGGCGGTCTGGACCGCACGCTACTCCAAAAGATTATCCAGCGTAAACCCGAAACCGTTTCCATGCTCGAAACACAGTACCGGATGCACGAAGACATCATGTACTTTCCCTCGAAATGGTTCTACAAAAGCCGTTTGCAGGCCTCTCCGGAAGTACGCCATCGTAACATTCTCGAATACGACACTCCCATTGAATGGTTCGACACGGCTCTCTGCGAATTCTCGGAAGATTGTGTCAACGAAACATATGGACGAATCAACAAACCGGAAGCCGAATTACTGGTAAAACAATTACAGGAATATATCGAGAAAATCGGTATCGAACGGGTGCTGGATGAAAGAATCGATTTCGGGTTGATATCCCCTTACCGGGTGCAAGTACAATATATCCGGCAAATCATCAAACGGAACCGCTTTTTTATCCCTTTGCGGGAACTCATCACGATTCACACCGTGGATGGGTTCCAAGGCCAAGAACGGGATGTTATCCTAATCAGTCTCGTACGGGCCAATAGCGAGGGAAACATTGGATTCCTGAATGACCTGCGCCGCATGAACGTGGCCATTACCCGAGCCCGCATGAAACTCATTATTCTGGGAGACACGACCACACTCACGGCTCACCCGTTTTACAAGGCCTTATACGAATATATCCAGGAGAAAGGGAAGATCATCGAAATTCAAGGAAACACCTGACACATTCCCATGCTAACAAAAGTAACTTTATTGCAACATTATTTTCATTCGGATGTAACAATTCTGCACCTACTTTGTTTTCGTAAAAAACAGAATATTATACTAAATGAAGTATGTTATACAATAGAGAATTAAGTTGGCTTTCGTTTAACGAACGTGTCATGCAGGAAGCCCAGGATAAAAGCGTCCCGCTTATACAACGTCTCCGTTTCCTCGGAATCTATTCCAACAACCAAGATGAATTCTTCAAGGTGAGAGTTGCCAACTTGGAACGGCTGGATAAGAAAAAGAAAGAAAAGGATAAAAAACTCTCCGGAAACCTAACCTCGCTGGAACTACAACGCAAAGTGTCGGAAAAAGTCTGTGAATCCCAAAAAGAATTCGAGAATACCTACACGCAAATCCTGGACGAAATGGTCAGCCACCACATCTACGTGGTCCATGAAAATGCTCTGGATGAAAACGAAAAACAATTCTGCAGACGATACTTCTCGGAGAAAATCAGTCCGTTACTCGTTCCGCTGATATTGAGAAAAAGCGTCCGGCTCCCCTACCTGCAAGACGAGCGCATCTATCATGCCGTTAAAATGGTCAACAAGAATTCTACCAAAAACAACCGATACGCCATCATCGAAATACCACACAACAGTCTCTCACCCCGATTCATCGTATTGCCTTCCTCCAACGACAATACCCGGATCATCTTCATTGATGACATCATCCGTCTTTGTCTGGATGATATATTTTTCATGTTCTCGTATGACGAGATCTCGGCCTACACCTTCAAATTCATGCGGGATGCAGAGCTGACACTAGATGACGACGTATCGAAAAGCCTTGTTGAAAAAATGGAACAGGGATTGAATAAAAGACTTTATGGTCGTCCCGTTCGTCTCGTCTACGACGAGGCGATGCCCAGAGATCTGCTCAACATCCTCACCGACAAGTTAGGACTAAGTAAAAGCGGGAATCTTACCCCCGGCGGGCGCTATCATCTGATGCGAGATCTGATGAAATTTCCTAAAATTAATCCGGAATTAGAATATGAAGAGGTTTCCCCGTTACGCCATCCAGCCTTTAAACCTTTTTCCAGCGTGATCGACGTGATCCGGAAACAGGACATTCTGTTAAATTATCCCTATCACACGTTCAACCATTTCATTGACTTCATGCGGGAAGCCGCCATGGACCCGCACACGGATTCAATTTACATCACGCTATACCGCACGGCGGAAAGATCAAAAATCATCAACACGCTAATCAATGCCGCCAAGAACGGGAAAAAGGTCGTCGTGTTACTGGAATTACTGGCCCGATTCGACGAGGCCAGAAATATCGACAATGCCGAAGCATTAAGACAAGCCGGGGTAAAAGTAATTTACGGGATACCGGGATTGAAAGTCCATTGCAAACTCGCCTTGGTCAAACGTCGGGAAGGCTCTCAATTAAAGGGATACGTACACGTTGGAACCGGAAATTTCAACGAAGACACTGCCAAGATATACAGTGATTTCAGCTTGTTCACTGCCAACCGGACCGTGGCGGAAGATGCGGAACGTATCTTCGAGTTCCTACAAAATAATTACAAACAACTCGATACGGACCTGCTACTGGTCTCCCCCTACAACATGCGGGAACGTTTCGAATCCTTGATCGACAATGAAATCAAAAACGCTAAAGACGGGAAAAAGGCTTACATTTACGTAAAATGTAACAGCCTCACGGACGAACGGATGATCGGACTACTCTACAAGGCCAGTAAAGCCGGGGTACGTGTACGCTTAATCGTGCGAGGAGCCTGTTGCTTGATGCCCGAAGTAAAAGGCCTAAGCGACAACATCAGAGCCATCAGTATCGTGGACAAATACTTGGAACACGCCCGCCTAATCTTGTTTTACAACGGAGGAAAGGAAAAGGCGTTTATTCTCAGCGCAGACTGGATGACCCGCAACCTGAGCCGCAGAGTGGAAGTCGGTATCCTGATTCAAGATAAAACCATACTGAACACACTAAAAAATACTTTTTCCATCCAGTGGAAAGACAAGATAAAAGCCCGGAACCTGAATTTAGAGGTTATAAATCAGCGAGTGTCACCTTCCTCACCGGATGAAACAGACCTGCAAACTCGCTCACAAGTGGCACTATACAATTTTTACGCATCACAAAACGAGACACAAAAATGACCATAAACACAAAAACACTGGCCGCTATCGATATCGGCACGAATGCAATCCGACTTTTCATATCCAACGTGGAAGAATACCCCACGGAAACCCTGTTTAAAAAAATAGCCTTTCTGCGAGTACCCATCCGGTTAGGAGAAGACGTATTCACAACAGGAGAAATAGGGCAACAGAAAGGGAAACGCCTATGCGAAACCATGCAGGGATTCTCGTATATCATGTCTGCATTCAACGTGGAAAGCTACAAAGCATACGCAACCTGCGCCATGCGAGAGGCTCGAAACGGTAAATCCGTGGCTGAACAGATACAAAAAGAGTGTGACCTGAACATTGAAATCATCAGCGGGACCAAAGAGGCAGAAACCATTTTCGCCGGAGGCATGAACGAGGTAGTAGATGATGACAAAACCTACTTGTACGTGGATGTCGGTGGCGGTAGCACCGAGGTAATTGTTTATAGCAAATCCGTCAAGGTCGAGGCTTGTTCTTTTCCGCTAGGAACCGTGCGTATGTTAAATGATGCCGTGGACAAAGAGGAGATGAAACACTTCAAAAAATGGTTGAAAAACATCACGGAAAAATATACCCCGGATGCCATTATCGGGTCGGGCGGAAATATCAACAAGATTCATAAATTACTGAATAAAAAGGAACGGGAACGAATCACATACCAGGAACTAGATATTCTTTACGAATACATGAAATCCTTCAACCTCGAAGAACGGGAACGAATCATGAAACTGAACACCTACCGTGCCGACGTGATCATACCCGCCATGAAAATATTCCTCACTGTGGGAAAAATATGCAAGATAAATGAAATCATCGTCCCAAAACTCGGATTATCTGACGGGATCATCCGGTTGCTATACGAGGAGGAAAAGAGAGGGAGAGTATAGACTTTACAAGCAGAAAGCGTGTTAAAATACCTTTTAACACGCTTTCTTAAATCAAAAACAACAACTAGACTCAACAGATCACTTGCTTTAAACCACTAATCCAAGCATCTATTCTCTTATCAGTCTGGTCAGATTCATTGGATTCATCCAAGGGAAGTCCCACGAACTGACCATCCACACAAGCCTCGGAAGAGTCGTAACTATACCCGTCGGTATCCACCGAACCGGCAAATTGACATCCACTTCCTTGTAGCTCGTTATAAATTATTCCGATAGCATCGCAGAATGACCCGCCAAAAGAGGCAGAATCCCCGCATCCGAAGATTGCCACGATCTTACCCGACAAATTCTTCGCTTTCAGCTTATCCAAGAAATCGTTCCAATCATCCTGCAACTCTCCGATTCCCCATGTAGAACTACCCAGTAACAAAGCATCGTACTTGTCGACCTCGTCCACTTTTGTAGTTCCCACGTTATGTATATCTTCACTTGCAACACCCAAACGTGCCGCAATCGTTTCAGCAACCCCTTCGGTTGCTCCCGTCGTGGAGCCATAAAATATTCCAACTTTCTTCATCTTGATGTATTATTTTATTTTGTACATGACAAAGATAACGCACCCGACAATACCGGTAAATCCCTATATATGATTAAATTTAACCCCGTCAACCCCTATTCATGGGGATGTGATTAAAGCAGTAACAAACCATTATCCCGGATCGCCTGCATCTCTTTACTATACCAGAAAGGCAGGAAGTCATCGTTAAACAGTATCTCGTAATTCCGACTAAAGTCTTCCAACAGATAAGGATTCACTGCATCCACTCCCACCTGCATCAGCGACTCGTGGATAAAATGAGCCCAGTCACCCCTCATTTTGATCGCCAGCTCCCGGTTGTTCGTATGTAGCAATAACACGATCGAATATTTTCCTTTTTTCACGCTCTCCGGCCCCAACTCCACCCGACCTCCTAACCAGTATAGGCGCCGGGAATGTAATTTTTCCACGGGTTCCTGTTCTTCCGCCATATGTGCGACAAAGCGAGGCGGAATCGTGGTTGCCGGAATCTTGCAGTCAAACCATTTTTGTAAAGGCAAATCAAACCCCACTCCCCGCATATAATTATATAGAGAACGACTTAATCCACCTCCCAGTTCGTCATGATCACCTCCTTGTAAATCCTCGAACGCCACGTCATTCCGGGCAAAGCCCCCGAAAGGCGGTTCCGTAACCCGAATTCCAAATCGTTCGGGACACAAACCTACCGGACTATGCGCCGTCATGGCAAAACGATGCCAAAAACCGGAATGGATATATCCCAGCTCAAATAACTGGCGTACCACTTCAAGCGAATCGACAGTTTCCAGTGTTGTCTCCGTCGGGAAACCATACATCAAGTAAGCGTGAACCATGATTCCCGTCCCCGTGAAATGATTGGCCGAACGGGTCAGTTGCTCCAGAGTGACCCCTTTATTGATCAAACCCAACACCCGGTCAGACGCCACCTCCACCCCGCCCGAAACGGCAATACAGCCAGATGCCTTCAGTAAACGGCACAAATCCCGTGTATAAGCCCGTTCAAAACGGATATTTCCCCACCAGACAACCGTCAGTTGTCGTCGCAATATTTCCAGTGCCAGCTCTTTCAATAAAGTGGGAGGTGCAGCCTCATCAACAAAATGGAAACCACCTTCCCCCGTCTGTGCCATCACTTGTTCCATACGGTCAACAATCGTTTTCACCTCGTTCGGTTCATAACGCCGGATATAATCCAAGCTCCCGTCACAGAAACTACACTTTCCCCAGTAACACCCGTGAGCCAGAGTCAGTTTATTCCATCGTCCGTCACTCCACAACTTATGCATCGGGTTTACGATCTCGATCACCGAAACATACCTGTCTAACAACAATCCGGAATAATCCGGTACGCCGACTTCCTTCTGCGGAATAATCACGGCCGACTCATCATTCAAAAACTCGACCTTCCCATCTCGTAAGCAAAATGCGCGTACCAAATCGGAATCCCCGATCTGCCCCGTCACGTGTTCAAGCAAACGCACTAACGGCAACTCACCGTCATCCAACAACAAGTAGTCAGTAAAGCGGAAGAAACGCACGTCAGTCAACGACCGCAATTCCGTGTTAGCAAATCCCCCACCCATCGCTACCGTGACCTCCGGATAATTAGCTTTAATCCACTCCCCGCAACGCAAAGCACTATAAAGATTCCCGGGGAACGGGACAGTGATAGCCACCACCTCCGGACGATACACTTTCATCCGGGCCGCAAGCAGCCTTATCAGGTAATGATCCGTGAAAGTCAAGGGCTTTGCCAGCTCCGCATTCAACTCATCAAAAGAAGAGGCCGAACGCCCCAGATGCTCCGCGTAACGACTAAACCCGAAATGCTCATCCACGGTCTCTTGCAAGAAATCGGACAAATCTTCCAAGTACAAGGTGGAAAGGTAACGAGCTTTATCCTCCAACCCCATCACCCCGAAGGCCCATTCCGTATCTTCCTCCTGCTCGAAACGACTTGCCCGGGGTAGAAAATAAGATTCGCAAATCGAGTAAGCCAGCGTCCGGTTCCTTCCTTGCAGGAAAGCCATGACCGCATCAATTGTGCGCTCGTACTCCTCCTGCAAGGCAAAAATACGCCGGGCGTTGCCCGACAAACGAATTTCCCGGGCTGCCACTTGTTGAAAAAGCTCATGCAACCCCCGGGATGAAAATATTTCCAGAATCACTTCCAAGCTCAAATCAACCTGCACGGAATCAACTCCTTTCGTGTTCAAAAAACCTTTCAAATACATCATCGCCGGGTAAGGTGTATTCAACTGCGTAAACGGTGGTGTCACCAGCAACACCTTAGGGGAAACATTCATTATCTTGAATTTATGATTAAACAAATGTACACTTTTTTAATTCCAAGACAAAATTTAGGATATGCCACTTTTATTTCTTAATTTAGCGAATCGTAAAACTACTAACATTTAGCTATTATGAGTAGAAAGGAAAAAAGCATTGAATTATTAAACAAAGCAGTTGCCGACGAATTGCTTGCCGTACACCAGTACATGTATTTTCATTTCCGTTGTGACGATATGGGCTACGACCTGTTGTCCGGATTATTCAAACGTACCGCCATCCAAGAGATGATGCACGTGGAACAGCTTTCAGAACGTATCTTGTTCTTGAAAGGAGAAGTGGAAATGAAAACGTCCGGAGATGTTCAGAAAATCCATGAACCGAAAGAAATGCTGGAATTGGCCACGGCCATGGAAGAAGGTAGTGTAAATGACTATAACGCTTGGGCCCAGGAATGTGCTGCCAATGCGGACGCCGTATCCAAGAAACTATTCGAAACGCTTGTTGCCGAAGAAGAAGTTCACCAAGATCAGTATGAAACAGAACTGGACAACCTGGAGAAATTCGGAGCCAATTACTTGGCCCTGCAATCTGTTGAACGCAGTAAAAGCGTGGCCGTGGGAACCGCTCCCGCGGGAGAATAAATGATTAGGAAAGCGACTCGCAAGGGTCGCTTTTCTTTATCTCAGACTTTAAATGACTGATCACAGATTACATAACTCCATACTATGGATCTCATGAACAAGAGGAGGTGTCAGGATTTTTGGGCACCTCCTCTTAACTATACACATAACACTTGATTAGAACCGGTAAGAAATACCAATTGATGGCGAAAACGCCGTAGATTTATATTTTCCCTCAAACATTTCATCCACTCCCGTGACCACATTCTTGTACGGGTACTTCCCATGCTGGCTAAACCCTTGAATGTAAAGGAATGCCACGTCAAATTGCAAGCCTTTGTAAGGTTCGAACGTCAATCCGGCAGAAAGCCCTAATTTATCCATTCCCGGAGTTTCCGGATTGTACAATTTTTTACGGATTGGACTCTGGTCATAATATACCCCGGCACGCAACACCAAGCGATCCGTCGTTTTATAGCTTGCCCCAATACGGTAAGTCATCGAGTTTTTATAATCTTTCTCTGCTTTAATCGGGGCTATACCCAATTCTGCCTCGTTAAAATACACGTTCAAAGAATCGTAAGCGTTCCATCCCACGTACTGTAAATCCAACGCCAACTCCCAACGATCCGTGGGACGATAACTCACTCCCAACGTCGTGTTGGAAGGCAGGGGCAATTCTGCATGGAAAGATCCCTCGTCATACCTGGGAATAGAGATATTCGGAATCGTCACTCCCGGCATCTGGTTCAACATAGGACCATACTTTGCAAGCAACTCTTCCATATTGGCAAACAAATCCTCTATACGACGGTTGGCATAATTTAACGAAGCTTCCCCTTCTTTTACCCGCATTTTGATCTTGGAACGATAAGACAAACCGACAGTCACCTTATCACACACATCATACATGATTCCCACGTTAAAACCCACTCTCATGTGTGCATTCCCTTCCAACCGGGCATAGGCAGGCGGAACCTCTGTATTTTTCATTAACGTAACCATCTCTTGCATTAGCTGTTTATCCGCATCTGGAATTACATTCGAGGGAACACCTGCCAATAAAGGCAATAAACTCTCGAACTTCGTTCCTATCCCCTGCAAATCACTCGCTCCCATCAAAGCCCTAGAAAGATTCACGTTTCCCCAAGCCAGTTGCAAACCGACACCAATACTCAAACGATCCGTGATCTTGTAAGAAAGCGTCGGTTGTATCACGTATGATTTCAAGCTAATATCTTGAATCAATCCAGCCCCGGCCCAATTCTTCGGCCACTTCAAGGAGTTCCCGTAAGGAGTGGTCAGGCTGATTCCGGCAGCCAAATTATCGTAAATCTTAAACCCAGCGTAAGCGTATAACGGTGTTCCTACCGGATTATCCGTCTTGGCCGAATACCCATCATAACTATATTTAGCCTTGGCCATGATAGCAGATATACCCAGCGAAAAATCCATATTGGTACGCAAAAACACCAGCCCTGCCGGGTTAAAATGCATACTCTCCGCACCCAATTTCATCCCGGTCCCCACGTGTCCCATTCCGGTCTGTTTCGTGCTTAACAAATTGACTTGGTATCCTTCGGCAAAAACCGTCATGCTCAAAATAGAAGCCAACACTACAATGACTAATCTCTTCATAGAATCTTTTTTACATTATTACTTAACGATCAAATCGTTAAAACAATCTAATCATTATTTTTTAAATTTTAAGGCACAAAAATAACATTCAACTCCTTAAGTTGTTTCTACTTTACGGTATGCAACAAAAATTGGTTACCTTTGCGTCCAAAATGCAAATACCATGATCACGTTTGAAATAGACACCGAATACATTGAATTAATCAAGCTGCTAAAGGCCACCCGCATCGCTGACAGCGGTGCCATGGCCAAGATTCTCGTGGAAAATGGAGAGGTTACCCGCAATGGAGAACCCGAATTCCGCAAACGGGCTAAAATCACCAAAGGAGAAATCATTACCACTTTGGGACAAAGCGTGAAGGTGGTATAAGTTTTTTTGAAACCTCCGCCCTCCTTATTTATTAATAAAAATGGCGGAATAATTTTATCCGCACAAAATCTTATCCCAATTTCTCAGCCTTAAACCCGGCCTCTTTTACCAGCTCGATTACCCGGTCATCTGACAAATCGGAAGTAATCGTCAACACCCGGTCGGGAGTGGAGAGATCGATATTCCATTGGTCACGAGCGACTACTTTATCCAGCGTTTCACCGATCTTGGCAACGCATCCGCCACATTTAGCGGTGGTTTTGAATTTACTTGTTTTCATATCCTTCTTGTTTTTAATTACGATTCCACCCGTGAAGAACACTCGGCACATAACCCCTTCAACACGTAGTTTATACTTTCTAACGTAAAATCGCCGGGCAAGGCCACCATGGGCACGTGAATTTTTCTTAAACAAAAGGTCTTGTGGCAATTCCGACAATAGAAATGAGCGTGAAGATCATCGATAGAACAGGTACATTCATTACTGCATACTGAATATTTCAACGAACCGGAACCGTCATCAATCACGTGAATCAAGTGATGATCCAAAAACAGATTAATCGTCCGGAATATCGTCGATTTATCCACGATATCCAATTCCGTCTCTAGGTCCAGTAGGCTAAACGCCCGGGTAAAACGGGTCATCGCCTTCAGAATCAACAGCCGTATGGCTGTCGGCTTGATCTCCCGCTTTTCCAGCTTTTCCAAATATACCTTCTCGTCCATAACACTCTATCTTACTCGTTTCTGTATTCTTATCGCATTCAAAATTGCCAACAAGGCCACCCCGACATCGGCAAACACGGCCTCCCACATGGTGGCGAGTCCCCCGGCTCCCAGTACCAACACAATCAGTTTTACCCCGAAAGCCAGCGTGATATTCTGCCAGATGATCCGGCGGGTCTCCTTCCCAATCCGGATTGCCATGGCCAATCGACCGGGCTGATCCGTCTGGAGAACCACATCCGCAATCTCAATCACAGCGTCACTTCCCAAGCCCCCCATGGCAACTCCCACGTCGCTCAGGGCAAGCACCGGGGCATCATTAATCCCATCACCCACGAAAGCAACACGCTTTCCCGGATCGCTCTTCAATGCCTCCACGTGCGCCACCTTGTCCTCGGGCAACAAATCCCCGTAGGCCTCGTCCACGCCTGAATACCCTGCTAATTTAGAAACAATTGTTTGTTTATCTCCCGATAATATCTGAATATTATCAATATTTAATTTTTTTAATGCTGCAACGGCTTCTTTAGCATCTTCTTTCACGGTGTCCGCCAGCAACAAGTGACCGACGTACACGCCATTTACCGCACACACGACAAGCGTTTCGAGAACCCCGGTCAGCTCGGACGGGAACGAGATCCCGTACTTCTCCAACAAACGAGTATTTCCCACCAGTACCTCCTGCCCGTCAACAAGCGTCTTCAATCCGTAGCCTGCCAGCTCGGAGACCTCCACGTCCCGCCGGATGGAGATTTGTCGGGATTTAGCATATTGCCCGACCGCCTTGGCTATCGGGTGATTGCTCCTGCTCTCGACAGAGGCAATTGTCCGCACAACCTCCTCTTCGGTAAAACCCTCCCGGACGTGTACTTGCTGCACCTCGAACACTCCCTTCGTCAACGTCCCGGTCTTATCGAATACAACCGTGTTAATCTTCGTGATTGCATCCAAGTAGTTTCCCCCTTTAAAGAGAATTCCCTGCCGGGATGCCGCCCCGATTCCCCCGAAATACCCCAGCGGGATACTGACCACCAGCGCACACGGGCAGGATATTACCAGAAACACGAGCGCCCGGTACAACCAATCATTCAGCACGAAAGAGAAGTCCGGTTGTACCCACGACACGATCCAAGGAACCAGCACGATCAACACGGCCAACCCCGTGACCACGGGCGTGTAGATCCGGGCAAACTTCCGGATAAAAAGTTCCGCAGGAGCTTTACGCTCGGAGGTGTTCTGTACCATTTCCAGAATCCGGGCCAAAGCACTCTGATCATAGGGTTTCGTCACCTTCACCCGCACAACCCGGTCGGTCACGATCATCCCCGCCAGCACATCCTCTCCTGTACGGATGTTCCGAGGCACACTCTCCCCGGTCAAAGCCGCCGTGTTAAAAGCCGCCACGTCACCCAGCATGCTCCCGTCCAAGGGTACCCGTTCCCCGACCTTGATCTCGATGATCTCCCCGACACGAACTTGTTCCGGTTTCTCGATCTTTTCTTGCCCGTCACGAATAACCGTCGCCTGCTCCGGACGTACATCAAGCAAAGCCCGGATATTCGACCGGGCCCGGCTCACCGCACTATCTTGGAATTTCTCACCGATGAAATAAAATAACATCACGGCCACGCCTTCCGGGTACTCTCCAATATAAAAGGCCCCGATGGCTGCCAGTGACATCAACATGAATTCGTTAAAGTATTCCTTTTCCCGCAAGCACTCCACGGCCTCTTTCAACACGGGAAACCCTACCGGAATAAAAGCGACCAAATACCATACAAATCGCACGATTTCCGCCTGAAACCAAGCGACATTCCCCCAAGATAAACCGATTCCGCAAACCAGCAACCCGAAGGAAATCAATTCTGCACTATATTTTTTCATCATTCTACTGTTTTAATTTTCCGTAAAATTACGATTCATTTCGTGCAACTAAATTGCAAAAAACAGAACGCACATGAACATGATCCCAGATCATCCCACATGCGTTCCTCCGAGCTGACACTCCATAGTTGATTATTTGGCCATCACTTCCCGATGTTTCATGATTTCACCCATGTGTTCCAATGCCCAATCCACCAGCATTTGCACTCGCGGCATCAAGCTTTCGCCCAACTCCGTGAGCCGATATTCCACCCGTGGCGGAACCTCGGCATATACCTTTCTCGAAATTAGCCCATCGGCCTCCAACGTCCGCAAGGTGACCGTCAGCATACGCTGGGATATGTCGGCAATCGCTTTATGAACATCACAGAATCGCATGGTTCCGTTCGCATTCAACGTCACGAGAACGAGCATTGACCATTTGTCACCCAAGCGACTCAAAACATCACGAATGGGACAATTATCGTTCGTGTAAAAATTTTCCATTTTTTTCTTCCCTATATATGGTTTAGTATCAACAATAGTTATCTCCGTGTAACTATCTTATTTATAAGTTCGTTCTTGTTTATGCAAATCAAATAGCTTACATTTGCTAAACAAAAGTAATAAACTTACTTTAAAGAACTATTGTTTAACTAAAAAAATTATACTTATGGCAAAAAAAGTAGCCGTATTGGCAGTTAACCCGGTAAACGGGTTCGGTTTGTTCCAGTATCTGGAAACGTTTTTCGAAAATGGCATTTCCTATAAAGTATTTGCAGTGGCAGAAACGAAAGAAATCAAGACAAATTCCGGCATTGCCCTCGTGGCAGATGACGTGATTGCTCATTTGAAAGGACACGAGGACGAGTTCGACGCTCTTGTATTCGGCTGTGGTGACGCTGTACCTAAATTCGGGGAAAACGCCGGAAAGCCTTACAACCAGGATATGTTGGCCGTGATCAAAGCTTTCGGGGACAAATGTAAAATCATGATTGGCCATTGCGCCGCCGCCATGATGTTCGACTCCGTGGGCATCGCCACCGGAAAGAAAGTAGCCGTTCATCCTCTTGCCAAACCGGCCATCCAACATGCAAAAGCCACCGACGAGAAATCCGAGATCGACAGCAATTTCTACACCGCTCAAACGGAAAACACGATCTGGACAATGATGCCGGAAGTGATTGCAACGTTGAAAAAATAAGGGGTTTATAACCCCTCTCTTTCCCTCTCTCCCAAATAGGCCTCGATTATCCGGAAGGGAGCATCCTTCAACAAAACCCGTTTCTCTCGATCCAACAAATAGAATGTCGGGATCGCCCGCAAATCATAGAGACGTTCCTTCGTAATCACTTGACCGTCATCATAAGTACAAATCCATTCTTTCGGTTGTTCCGGCAACATTCTCCGCCACACCTCCAGCTCGGGATCAGGAAAAACAGATAAGAACACCAGTTTTTTCCGGTTATCCTGTACTTTGACATTCAACAAACTCTTCACCAACTCGGATGCCTCCACCTCGGCCTTAATGGCCCGGCAGGCGTTACAATCAGGATTATTGAAGAAGAGAATCGTGTAATCCGCATTTATACCCGACAACTTCCCTTTCTTCCCGGAAGGCAATGTATAGGTGAAATCGGTCGCCGAATTCCCCACCCGATTCTTTAGCGCCATCTCCAGCCGAAAAGCAGGACGCATTTTATCTATCTCACCCACCCGTTCGGAATTCACGATATATTTCAGCACGGGAATATAAAGTTCCTCGTTCAACATCGGAGAATTCGGGTTATAAAGATATTTATCATACAACACCGTGAAATAGGCAAACATCAACGTATCAGCTGACAATGCTTTATCCAACATCCCGGAGATCTCTTTTTCGGCATCGGTATACGAGACATAAGGCAACACCTGCAAGAAATCCACGAAAGCCTGTTCCGTGATCTCCGGCATCCAGATCAAAGAAGTATCGGCAAAATTAAACTTATCCCAGTAATGAGTCACCAAGTATTTCGCCCGTTCCCGCTGGTCGGTATAAACAGGTGGAATTTCCGGTGCTTGAAATGATTTAACTTCTGTATTTTTAGCTTCCTCTTTCCCCTGCTTTTTAGGGGAAGAAGAACAAGCAGAGAGTATTAGCGATAAACATGCGACAGCAATCCAAATCTGAATGATCCTACTCTTACTCATAATTCAATCTTTCATTTTTCTACACAAAGATACATTTTTATTCGAAAAACGAGGAACAAAAAGAATCCGGGAGTCACCCCGGATTCCATCCTAAAATTTACACGTTCACACTATAATGCGTCTACTACTTTCTTCTGCTCATTAAAAAACATCATCCGTTGTATCTCACCACTTTGCGAGATCAGCGTGGAATGCCTTTTCAACGAATGAATCCATTTTTTCTGGTAATCACATATTTTACTGTCTCGTGAATCCATCGAATTGATCGAATAAACTCGCAAAAAGCATATCTGGAATCCGGCCTTTTCCACGTAACTATACGTTGCTTCAAAATTCACGTTAGAGAGATAAACCGAGAGGGCGTTCCCATTGTGAAACGATCCTTTTTCAGACAATATTTCCAACTCATGTAAAAGCTGGTGTAACTCCTTTTTCATATTTTGCACGTCGTTCGTCGAAACCAGTCCCAATTCAGAGAAATACTTGATCTCTTTAACAAACGAACCGAAGAGATTTTCATCCAGTATAAAACAAGTCCTTCTGACAAGCCTTAAATCTTCAATTAATTCTTTCTGAATTTTTACTAATTTTTCCGGAAGAACGATGTCTGACAAGGATGCGGGAGTTCTCAAGCGTTCGTTCTGATATAACCACCTGCCAATCCGGAATTTTGACAAGTGTTCGTAAGGGGCATAAAATGTATAAGGAATCGTGTTCGACGCAGTTACTATCTCCGTTGTTAGGTCCGTCTTCACATAGCGAAAAAGTTTCAGATAGCGCACCAAAATATCGTAATAGTTATCCATCGGATCCGATGGATTGAGCACGTTCAAGTCGAACATCGCCCCACCGGACATACTGTTACCAATAATCTTATCCAACGATATACCCAGCTGGCTGGCAATAATCGCAACTTCGCTGAACGTAAAAGCAACCTCACCCCTTAATCTCCGGTAAATCGCCTCCTTACTCATGCACAATAAATCCATAAGGACATTAGCAAGATTACCCTCTTTAGGGGTAACCTCGCGCATCGTACTGATTAATTCATTTACCACGGCATTTTTCATAGGGGTATTATTCCTTAATCAAAAAAGTATTTACCTATAGAAAATTTAACTACTTTCTTAGCCGGAATCACCATGTTTTCCTTGCTATTCGGGTTATAACCGTTACGTTCTTTACGCTCTCTGATAGCGAAAGATCCTAATTCTAACAAGGATATTTTTTCACCTTTTTTTAACGTCTCAGCCATGGTTCCGATTACAGCGTTTACAGCCTTAGCTGCTTCAACTTTACTGGTTCCGTTTTTCTCGGCCACTTTTTCAATTAATTCTCGTTTGTTCATTGTAAATGGTTTTTAATTAATAAATAGAGTTTATTGCCACATATCACGAAACCGCGTCCGGTGATGATTGTTCACCCGACGCGGTTCGATTCTAATTGTATTTTTGTATCATTGATTCGCACGTTTAAAATTCATACTATACAAGTGGCCTCTCGCTCACTCAACAGTACAAATATGAAGTATATTCTTCACAATTCTGTGCTACATTCAGTGTATCAATAATATACAAACTTTCTAATATCGTATCATATTTTACATTTCAATTTATTTTGTGCAATAAATAATTCCGGTTTAAATGATTATTTCATTAATCGAAACGAGAATTAAAATGAGTTTTCAAAAACTGAACATGGCTAGACATACAACCCCTCGATAATTTCCCTCTGTGTTTTGAAGAATTTGATACGTTGCATTTCCCCACTCTGGGATATTAAAGTGGAAAATTTCTTCAACGAATGAATCCATTCTTTTACACTGTTAAAAACTTGCGCATCGTGCGTCGCAAAAGAGTTGATCGCAAAAACCCGAACCAAACTGATATGGTAAGCAGAAGAGGCAATATAACTATAAGTTGCCTCAAAGTTTATATTAGATATAAATATACAGACCTCCTGTCCCGTTTTGAAAGCCCCTCTCGTGGCAATCCCCTCCAGCTCATCGAGTAACTGGAGTAATTCCTTTTTCAATTTTTGAACATATTCATGGGAAATCAAATGCACGCTGGCAAAATACTTGATGTCGTTAATTAGGTAAATAAACAATTTATCATCCCATATATACTCCGTATGCCCAAATTCCTGAGATTCCCGCACGAACTCCCGCTGTTTCTCCAGTAATTTATCCACGATCTCGATGTCCTCGAAATGTTTCTCGATATCAATCTTTTCAAACTGATATATCCATTTAAACATCCGGAATTTGGACAAGAGTTCATATTTCAGGTAAAACGTCTGGGGAATCATGTTCGAAGAAGTACAAAGTTCCGAAGACGGATCTCGATTTAAATCCCTGAAAATCTTCACGTAATTGTCCACGATGGAATAATAAGTCTCCAACGGATCGGTCTGACGTATAATATTCAGATCAAATATAGCATTCGAATCTGCGTTCGTCCCGGCCAACTTATCCAACGACACCCCCATCTTCTGGGAAATCGTGGCAGCCTCTGCCAACGTGAAAGGAACTTCCCCCCGTAATCTACGATACACAGCTTCTTTACCTAAATATAACATATCTATTAGCGTATTCGCCAAATTAGTACCATTCGGTAATTTTTCATTCATAGCTTTAATTAACTCGCTATTGTAATTATAAGTTGTCATGATTTGAGTTTTATATTAATACAACTATTTGATTTATTATACGAGTCTGTATTTATTTCTGTTGCGAAATACGAAAGAAACATCTTACAAATTTAATAAAAATCTCGAAAAACAAGTCAAAATAAAATTGTAATTCCTTCATTAGAAAATATTTAGTTCTCAAATACACCTTTATGGTCACCAATCCAAACGTTCCATCTGATACTTTTGTAATAACAAAAAAAACAAAGCAAGCAGGGTAATGATGAGGAAAGTAATAATCGTAACAGGTCTGATTTTATTCGTGGTGATAAGCAGATCTCACGGACAAGAAAAAAGGTTTTACGACGCTCCTTTAATAGGTGTGAAAACAAATGCCCTTTACTGGTTGACGACCACCATTAACGTCGGAGCAGAAATTGGATTGGGCAAGAAAACAACGGTGGATTTATTAGGAACTTACAACCCCTGGAGTTTTGAAGATAACAAGAAAGTTAAGCATTGGTTGATACAACCGGAGTTTCGCTACTGGACCTGCGAACGCTTTAACGGTCATTTTTGGGGAATACACGCTTTTTACTGCGAATTCAATATGGGTGGGATCAAAATGCTAGGATTGGAGAAATATCGTTACGAGGGAACGTTTTACGGGGCCGGAATCGCATACGGACACCAGTGGATTATCGGGAAACGATGGAACTTGGAGACCACGATCGGCGTGGGTTACGCACGTATCGAGTACGACAAGTACGAATACCAGACCTGTGGACCATATATTAAGAAGGGTACGAAAGATTATATCGGACCCACGAAAATCGGGATCAATTTTATATATATTATAAAATAAGTAAGGTGATGAAAAGAGCGTTTATATATACCATATTCTTGTTAACTGCCGGGCTGTTCCTCACGGAACTCAAGGCTCAAGAAGTATATTTGGGAGAGGTGAAAATTATACAGAATCGTTTCGAGCAACGGGGAGACAGCGTTTATATCGAAATGAACGTGAACTTGAACGGCTTACCCGTACACAAGAACCAAGCTTTCATCTTGACCCCGGTGGTTGAAACTGAAAAAGCATTCGAGGAACTCCCGTCAATCGTGATTAACGGGAAAAGGCGGGAAAAAGCCTACCAACGAGTGCTGGCTTTCAATCACGGGCAACTCCCTTTCCCAATCTACACGACGGTCATTGTCAACCAATGGAGCCGGGAAAGAATCGCCTATAACGTGGTAATTCCTTACGAAACTTGGATGAAGGACGCTAAACTGAATTTACGGGAAAACTTCTGTGAATGTGGCGGAGAAAAACGTCTGATCTCCATCAAGATGCTGGCGCAAACCATCACCTTGGAAAACCGCGAGAAAAAAATAGTGGAAGTGGTTGCTACCAAAAAGGTTGAAGAAGAGAAAAACATATACTACAAGGAAGGTTCAGCATACCTGGACTTCCCGCTAAACCAAACTTATATACTCCCCGATTTCAGAGGAAATCAGAAGGAGCTGGACAAAATCAGGGTAACTCTTGATTCCATCACGAGCAATCCCGACTACGAGATCACGGGGATTTACCTCACCGGCTATGCGTCACCAGAGGGATCATACGCACAGAACGAGGTGTTATCCAGAGATCGCACGAGAGCGCTGAGGAATTACTTGCTCCGCAGGTATTCATTCCCGGAAAACCTTTACCACGTGGATTGGCGAGGGGAAGACTGGATCGAGTTGAAAAGATTGATTCTCCTGTACGGGATGCCGGATGAAGAACGAGTACTCTCGATTATGGAAAACTACAGCGTGTTCGAGGGAAGAGAGAAGCGCCTCATGGATTTGAACAACGGGAAACCATACAGGTACATGATGAAACATTTCTTCCCGGAATTGAGACGAGTGGATTACAAGATCACGTACAAGGTGATTAAATAAAGAAATTAAAACTATGACTAAACCAGACTAAAAATAATTCCTGAATGCTCCCCGGTATAACAAACGCCGATCCCCACATACACCTCTTACCGGGGGCATTCTTCTAAAAAATTAAAAGGCTATCCTTGAATGTCCCCGGTTGTAACAAACGCCGATCCTCACATACACCTTCTTAACCGGGGCATTCTTCTAAAAAAATTAAAGGGCTATCCTTGAATACCCTTCGGTTGTAACAAACGCCGATCCTCACATACACCTTCTTAACCAAGGGTATTCATTTACAAGGGCTGATCATTGATCAGCCCTTTTTTCATTCATTTCAAACTTTAAACTTTGGTGATTATATACTATTTTACAGTATATGTCGGTGATGCTTGTTTTGATTCTCAAACTCCTCCGTCGACTTTGCCGCCACCTCCTCTATAAACAGAGGAGGATCTGGTAGTTTTCACTGAAGATCAGAAGTATTTTAACTCTCCCTCTGTTTATAGAGGGAGTACCCCGAAGGGGGGAGGGGGTTCGTTTGCTGTAAATTTGTATATAAGTTCCTAAACTTTTAGCTTTTAGTTTTAAACCTCCCTTATTTCTAACACGCAAGGACAATGATCCGAGTGATACACCTCCGGCAAGATACAAGCATCTTTCAACTGCGATTTGAGACTTTCGCTCGCCATACAATAATCAATGCGCCATCCCTTGTTATTCGCCCGAGCATTAAACCGGTAACTCCACCAAGAATACTTCCCGGTCTCTTCGGGGTGGAAGTAACGAAACGTGTCAATAAAACCGGTATCGATAAATTCCCCGATCCATTCTCGTTCTTCCGGTAAGAACCCGCTATTCGTGGCGTTCCGCACCGGATCGTGAATATCTATCGGCCGGTGACATATATTGTAGTCCCCGCACAAGATCAGATTCGGCCGTACTTTTTTCAACTCCCCGATATAATGTTGAAAATCCTCTAACCATTTCATCTTAAATGCCTGTCGTTCGTCGCCAGTAGTCCCGGACGGATGGTACACGCTCACAACAGAAAGATCACCGTAATCGGCACGGATAAAACGCCCCTCGTCATCATAAACCGGAATACCCATCCCATACTCCACGTGGTCGGGCACCACCCGGGTCAGGATGGCCACCCCACTATACCCCTTTTTCTTGGCTGAAAAAAAATACGACTTGTAACCTAACGCCTCGAATTCCAGTGTAGGTATCTGATCCGGCTGGGCCTTCGTTTCCTGTAAACACACAACATCCGGCTGTTCTCCCTCCAGCCATTGTGTAAAACCTTTTGACAAGGCGGCCCGTAACCCATTCACGTTATAAGTTATAATTTTCATACGATTCATTTTACAATTTGCGTCAAACTTACAAAAAAGAAGTGAACCCCAAAAGCCGGGTATTACTTTTAGGGTTCACTTCACACGTGGAAATCTATTCCAGATATTTACGAGATAAGGGATGCAATTGCTCATCCAACTCATACAATTGGGGAATACCCGTCGGTATCTCCAACTTGACGATCTCCTCGTCGCTAATATCATCCAGATATTTGATCAATGCCCGCAGGCTATTCCCGTGGGCCGTTACCAGAACCGTCTTCCCTAAAAGCAACGAAGGTGCGATATAATCCTGCCAGAACGGGAGGACCCGCGTGATTGTCAATGCCAATGATTCCCCCAAAGGAAGAACGGCCGGATCAACATCCCTGTACTTATCCTCGAAAACGGCACAACGAGAATCATCCGGCTCCAACAATGGTGGTGTCACATCAAAACTCCTTCGCCATATATGCACCTGCTCCTTCCCGTATTTCTTTGCCGTCTCCGCTTTATTTAATCCCTGTAATGCCCCGTAATGTCGCTCGTTCAAACGCCAGTGATGAACTTCAGGTACCCACACCCGATCGGCAACTTCTGCCAAAATATGCTGCGTACGAATCGCACGTTTCAACACGGAAGAATAAGCTACATCAAAGAAAAGATCATGTTTCTTAATCAGCTCTCCCGCCCGACGTGCTTCCTGTTCGCCCCGTTCACTCAAGTCGACATCCGTCCACCCGGTAAACCTGTTTTCCTTGTTCCAAACACTCTCCCCATGCCGTACCAATATCAACTTGTACATAACGTTTTTTATTAATTAATTGTTGATAAAGTATACGCAAACGGGAAGAAAAAGTTGGAAAAGCGTGGGCTTGTGAGTGGAAATCTAAAATTTAAAATCTAAAATCAGTAAGGATTTTATGAACTTAGTAGTAATTCCTCAAAATCGGCTTGATACAAATGCCCACTCGCACCATCGACACGTAACGATCATACTCCAGAAGATTCTCCGCATACCCGTTATAATACTGCAAAAAGAAATACTCGTTAGCCTTCGGTAAAGGCTTGAAATTGATCTCCAACGTCGTGTTCATATTGATAAACTTCCGACGGGGATTAATCACGGCAGAACACCATAAACGCTCATCAGCACTTTGGTAGTTAAACGCAATAAATCCGTATCCTTTATACTTCAACAAATCGGGATTTCCTTCCTTATCAACCCATCCCGCCCACAATTTCAACTGGGTAAAAAAACGATAATCAATAAACCACGATCCCGAAAGAGAAATGTAATTCCAACTACGAGAAGCCAGCGAATCCCGACCGTTCGACTCATGTTCAAAAGAAAGGACCGCCACTCCCATCAATTGATTACGGTAAATCAACGCTTTACTCAAACTGATACCCGGGTTAAAATTATTATCCAGAAATGGACTGAACTTCCCGTAAATGTCCCAAAACGAACGCTGCGTGTAAGTCAAATACAAGAAGGTTCTGAAAGGTAAAATACTCTTCGTCAGACGTTGTCGGATACTGATCTGAAATTTGGCATCCGCACTATGTTTATCAATCTTCCGGTTCGTGGGCACCCCGGTAACAAAATAGTTATCCCGGAAAATACCAAAACTCGGCGTGTTATCAAACAACACCAATGCGGTCTTCTCATCAACCACCACGGAACCGCCTTTTTTCTGCTTGCTTATCTCCTCCCGTTCCTGCAATATCCTCTTCTCCTCGTCTGTCTGGGCTTGCAACACCAAGGGCGTAAACACGCAAAAGCATAAAAGTATATAAATACCTCGGACCTTCTCTTTCATTATCTACGAATTTCTTTTACTAAACAACGAAACAATCGCCAGCAAAACAATCGCTCCCACGGTCGCCGTGATCAAACTCCCGATAACACCCGTTGTCCATATTCCCATGATGCCGAAAAGCCAGCCTCCTAACACACCACCAATGATTCCCACAATCAGGTTCACCAACAAACCCATTCCACCTCCCCGGACAATCTTGCCTGCCAGATACCCAGCAAGAATACCAATCAAAATATACCATATAAACATCATAACTTATAAAATTTAGGTTAATCTATCTATTTAAACTTGATAGAGCCCCAAAAAGTTATGATATTATGCATAAAAAAGTTCATAAAGTAGAACCTTATGAACTTTATAGACTTTACAAACTTTATATACTTATTCCGGCAAGGCCAAGCACAACCCCATCACCCAGTAAACAAGACCGGACATCACGACGGTTGCTGGAATCGTAAGAATCCAGGCCGCCACGATATTCGTGGCCGTAGCCCACCGAACAGAAGCAACCCCTTTCGTGATTCCAACCCCGATAATAGAGCCGGTAATCGTGTGAGTCGTACTCACGGGAATCCCCAACACGGCTGTTCCCATCAATGTCAAAGCTCCCGATGTCTCGGCACAGAATCCCTGCACGGGTTTCAACCGGGCCAACCCGTCCCCCAAAGTCTTGATCACCTTCTTTCCCCCGATAATCGTACCTAAAGCGATCACCGAGTAGCAAGTAACAATCAACCAAGCGGGAACATGAAACTCTCCTGTATTCTCGTACAAATAATCACTCACGAAAGTATTACTTCCTGCAACACTATATAACAGGATGGCAATGATACCCATCGTTTTCTGTGCGTCGTTAGCACCATGTCCCAAACTGAATATAGCGGAAGAAAACAACTGTAATCCCTTAAACAACCCTTCCACTTTCATCGGGTGTTTTTTATGAAACACGAACATCGTGAGACACATCATGAAGAATCCCAGTATCATACCGATCAAAGGGGACAGCACGATAAAGATGGCAATCTTGAATATCCCGGAAGCAACCAGAGCGTCGCCCCCGAACGTGAACCATACCGGACCGATCAATCCCCCGATCAAAGCGTGGGACACACTGATCGGCATACCGAAATGAGTACACAACCAAACCCAGATCACCGAACCGATCAAAGCTGCCAAAATAAGATATTCATTGATTTTCGAGGGATCCACGATTCCTTCGCCCATCGTGTGAGCCACGCTCACCCCAAAAATAAAGATAGCGGCAAAGTTCCAAAATGCTGCCCAGCAAACAGCCATCGTGGGAGAAAATACACGTGTCGCCACGATCGTAGCGATCGAATTGGCCGCATCATTCATTCCGTTCAAAAAGTCGAAAAGAAGAGCGATCACAATAGCTAAAAGAACGATTGTCAACATAGCGATCAGGCAAATTTAATAATAATACCTCGCACAATATCCCCCACGTCCTTTGCCCGGTCGGTAGCGTCTTCCAACACCTGACCGATATTCTTCAGTTTCACGAGTTCGATAGCGTCCTTCTCGTTCGCAAAAACATCACTCATAAATTGTTCATACAAATCATCCACGTCATGCTCGATCTGTTTGATACGAACACATTTCTCGTTAATCTCCTGCGGTTTTTTCTGGATATACTCCAATCCATTCATAATATCCTTCAAGATACGAGCATCTTCCACAATACATTGCCCCATCGCAATCAACAACTGGTTCACACTCTTCGGACGGTACATCAACATTCGTTTCGCGGCATCGTGAATAAAATCAAGGAACGTGTCCATACGGCCACTCAACAGATTAATATCCTCGCGATCGAAAGGGGTAACAAACGTCTTGTTCAATTCCTCGTATAACTTAGCGGTGATCATATCTCCACTATGCTCGAACTCCTTGATGTCCTTGTACAGCGCTTTCTGTTTTTCAGGGTCTTGCTCTTGTAATAACTCCACCAAAAGTTTGGCTGCAGCCTCTATATTAGCGGCTTGCTCGATATACAAAGGGTAAAACTTTTTTTCCTTTACCACAAATAATTGAAGAAATCGGTCTATTTTCATATTTTTTATTGATTAGCACACAAATGTAGTATCCCTACGCGGATATGCACGTTAAAAAAACCAAAATATGCAATCTTTTTTTCCACATATTTAAACCCGGGCAATAGAAAGGAAACATGTGAAAAGTACCAGTGTAGTCCCCAACCAAAGGCGTTCCGCCAATATAGGAGAGATTCCCCCAAAATGATACTCCAAAGCGTCATGACCGCATCCCGCAAGACAATCTCCACACAAAGTACAGTTGATTGCCGGACGCCCTTTCAGCACGTCTACTTTCGACAGAGCCCCATACCGACACACCCGCATACAAGCCATGCAATGCCGGCAACGATCGTTCAGACGCAATCGCCATGGAGACACGTGTTTCAAGTACATGACCAACGTCCCCGCCGGACAATAGGAAGAGCAATGCATGGCAACATGACGCCTTTTAGACATGAACCCAATAACCATGATTCCCACCATCCCGGCAAAAGCCGCAATCCCCGTGGAATAAATCACCGGAACCCCGAAACCTCTCAACGCGGAAGCAACACCTATAAATACAAACAATACCGTCCAACGCATTCGGGACCTCATTTTAGAAGAAGGGACCTCCCGTTTTCCATTTTTTCCCGCTGCCAGACTATCCCACACCCCGAAATAACAGAGCTGGCTGCACCACGCACCCCCGGACAATAGAATCGTTACGAGAAACAAAAACGGCATGAATGACACCTCTCCCCGGTAAAATACCCCCGCCGGGATCAGTCCAGGTATAGGGAAATGGAGTTTTCCCGACATCAGAAACATACTATCCACGAAAATCCCCAAAAATAACTGACTAAAGAACACGATCGAGAAGAGCAGCCAAATGCGTCTCCGCCACATTCCCCGTCGTTTCCGGTCGAACATCTGTAAATATAGCCATCCACCGAAAAGAGCAGCCAGCACAATTTGAATCCATCCTCCCCCCGACAACAATCTCTCCCCCAACAGCAACGGTGATTTCACTACAACCTGTACCACGGAAAGCAACATTCCCGCAACTATCGTCGTGAGTATCGCCCCCAACACGGCCCCTTTTTGAATGTTGATTTTTTTTCTCATATCTACACAAAGATAATTGATATTTATTCATCCAAATCAAAAATCATTATTTTTGCATCCGCAAAAATAAACATCATGTCAGACATTCCTGTCCTAATATCGGATTTGGCGATTATCTTATTTTCCGCCGGATTGATAACCATCCTCTTTAAATGGCTAAAACAACCTGTCGTGCTGGGCTATATCATGGCAGGTATTATCGCAGGTCCCTACACGTTTGGCGGCCCCATGATCATGGATGCCGAGAATATTCATATCTGGGCTGACATCGGGGTCATTTTCCTCCTATTTGCCTTGGGACTTGATTTTAGTTTCAAGAAACTCATGAACATCGGAGGAACCGCCATGATCAGCGCCCTCACCATCGTGGGTGCCATGATGATGTTGGGCTACATTACCGGATTGTCACTCGGATGGGGACACATGAATAGCCTTTTCCTTGGGGGAATGCTCTCGATGTCATCCACCACCATCATTTTCAAGGCATTTGACGATATGGGCCTCCGCAACCAGCGTTTTGCAGGAGTCGTTTTCGGAATTCTTGTCGTGGAAGACCTCTTCGCCGTAGTCCTCATGGTATTACTTTCCACGCTGGCCGTCAGCAAACATTTTGAAGGTATGGAAATGGTCGATAGTATCCTTAAACTCATCGCCTTCCTCGTTTTCTGGTCTATTACCGGAATATTCTTAATTCCGACCTTCCTGAAAAAAACGAAACAATGGCTCAACGGGGAAACTTTATTAGTCGTGTCACTCGGACTCTGTCTCGGTATGGTTCTACTTGCCGTGAAAGCTGGTTTTTCATCTGCGCTGGGGGCTTTCGTCATGGGGTCCATCCTGGCGGAAACCATCGAGGCCGAGAACATCGAACACCTCATTAAACCCGTGAAAGATCTCTTCGGGGCAATCTTTTTCGTCTCGGTCGGGATGATGATCGATCCTGCCATGCTCGTCGAGTACTGGTTCCCGATATTACTAATCACAGTGGTCGTCATGGTCGGACAAATCACGTTTGCCGCATCCGGTGTCCTTCTGTCCGGACAAAACCTCCGAATTGCTATCCAATCGGGATTCTCGTTAGCACAGATCGGTGAATTTGCTTTTATTATCGCAAGTCTAGGTATGACCCTGCACGTGACAGACAAATTTCTCTACCCCATAGTGGTTACAGTCTCTGTCATCACCACCTTTTTCACCCCCTACATGATTCGCTTGGCAGCCCCCACCTACCAGTTCGTGACCAAACATCTACCGGCCCCTTGGATTCATTTCCTTGACAGGTATAGCACGGGAACGAACACTATACACCATAAAAGCACATGGCACCAACTACTGAAAGCGTTATGCCGCATAGTGATCACCTACACCATCCTGTCGGTCTTCACCATAGCTCTTTTCTTACAATACCTGACCCCGCTAATCCGAAAAGAACTTCCCGGCATACAGGGCAGTCTTGTCAGCACCGTTGCCATCTTACTACTCATCTCCCCCTTCCTACGGGCTATCATGATGAAAAAGAACCATTCCGAAGAATTCCGACAATTATGGAGTGATAGTAAATACAACCGGGGGCCACTCGTATCCCTCATCGTTCTACGGGTAGCACTCTGCATCGGGATCGTGATGTTCGTCATATCCAGTCTCGTGAACGTCGCAGCCGGCCTTCTGCTGGTGATCGCTACCGCGGTCATTCTGTTCTTCATCTATTCCAAACGGTTAAAAAAATACTCTATACAACTGGAACGTCGTTTCCTGCGTAACTTCACGGCCCGCCAACAGGAACAAGAACGCAAGTCTCCCATCAAGCAACGTTTTGTCAAACATTTACTTGACCGGGATCTCCACCTCGCTGACTTTGAAGTGTCACAATCCTCTCCTAGTGTCGGCAAAACGCTAAAGGAATTGAATTTCCGCCAGACCTGCGGTGTCAGCGTGGTAACAATCATCCGGGGAGAAGAACGAATAAACATCCCCGGTGGGGAAGAACGCCTGTATCCTTTCGACCATATCATCGTGGCCGCCACGGACAAAGAAATTAACGTCTTCCGTGAGTTTGTCGAAAACCGCGTAGAAAAACGGAAACATGAACTTGAACAACAGCGTCCCCCGGAAGTCAGCTTGGAACAATTCACCATTGAGGCTAACACGCCACTCGTGGGACGCACCATCCAGAAATCCGGCATCCGAGATAAAGCAGCCTGTCTCGTCATCGGCATCGAACGCAACGGCACCTCCATCATGAACCCTACCCCGGACACCACCTTCGAGGCCGGCGACGTAGTTTGGATCGTCGGTGAAAAAGACAAATTGCTCCATCTCGCTGCGGGAGAAACGATTTAACAATTGAAAATGGAGAATTGAAAATGAAGAAAAGTTTATAGTTTAGAATTTAAAATGGAATCAAAAAGACATCTCCCCCGCCCCGTGTGGCTGGAAATTTAAAATCTAAAATTTAAAATTACATCATTCTATCTCCAACCCGAACAAAGCTTTCAACTCACTCACAGCAGGATTAATCTGGACAAAATGATCGAATTTATCCTTAGCCGTAAAAAGCCGTCTTTTTTCCTCGCCATTTTCCGGTTCCATGTAAACTTGAACATTCAAGGTAATAAAACCATTATTCAGCCTTTTAGCAAGAAACGAGAGCAAGTAAGGATGTATATCCGTCACCTTAGATAACAAAAAGTCATTATCAACCTCAAGCGTGATGACAAACCCTTGCACTTTTGGGGAGTGAGAAGTCAAGGCAATCTTTACGGCCGTATCCTCCTGCGAAGTTGCAACATAAGTTTCCAACGCAGAAGTCACATCCGCCACCGTAAATTCACTTTGCGCCTTTACCCGGTTATCCTCAACTTTTGCCCCTCCCTCTTCCTGCTGGATCTGCAGGTTCTCCCGAGTCTCCGCCATGGCCATTTTCAATTTAAAGGAATGTGGCGGTTCTACCTTATAAGTATTCGTTTTTCCGGCAGGGACAGAAGGCTTTTCCCCAGCAACCGGAGCCGTTGTTCCACCACCCGATTGCTGGAATTTCCCGTTAAAATCAGCAATCTTCAATAGCCCGGTAAACTCCTCTATGCTAAGGCTTTTTTTTTTAGTTCATTAATTTGGCATAACTTGATCAAGGTAAGTTCCACGCATAAACGTTTCTCCACACGCATTTTATACTGCATCTCGCATTGCTCGATCACTTTCAAAGCATCAAATATGAATTCGGATGTTACAGTTTTCGCCTGTTTTAAATAACGTTCCTTGATGGATGCACTCACTTCCAATAATTGCACCGTAACCTCTTCTTTAGCAACCAATAAATCACGGAAATGACGCCCCAACCCGGAAACCAAATTACCTGCATCAAAACCTTTCTCCATAATCTCGTTAAAAAGCAAGAATGTTTCGGCTACTTTACCATCGTGGAATAAATCTGTCAACTTAAAATAGTAATCATAATCCAACACGTTCAGATTCTCGATCACCTTATCATAGGTCAAATCCTTCCCGCAGAAACTTACGACTTGATCAAAGATCGACAAAGCGTCACGCATGGCCCCGTCAGCTTTCTGCGCAATCACGTTCAACGCCTCTTCCTCTGCCTGTACACCTTCTTTAGCTGCAATTCGTTTCAGATGCTCGATCGTGTCGGGTACTTTTATCCGGTTAAAATCGTAAATCTGACAACGTGACAAGATCGTCGGTAATATTTTATGCTTCTCGGTTGTTGCCAGAATAAAAATAGCATGGGCAGGCGGCTCTTCCAATGTTTTCAAGAAAGCGTTGAAAGCCGAGGCACTCAACATATGCACCTCATCAATAATATACACGCTGTATTTCCCCACCTGCGGCAATATCCGCACCTGATCAACCAAACCCCGAATATCATCCACGCTATTGTTAGAGGCAGCATCCAACTCGTGAATGTTCAACGAACGTCCGCTATTAAACGCCTTGCACGACTCACACTCATTACAAGGTTCGGCATTCGGTTGTAGATTCATGCAATTAATCGTCTTGGCAAATATACGGGCACAAGTTGTTTTGCCCACCCCACGGGGTCCACAGAACAAATAAGCCTGAGCCAGTTGCTTATTAAGAATTGCATTCCTCAACGTGGATGTAATCGAGTGCTGCCCGATCACCGTGTCGAAACTTGCAGGTCTGTATTTACGTGCCGAAACAATAAAATTTTCCATGATAATCTATTACAGGTTGTTACCCGGCACGAGTGAAAAATCGTACCGGATTACAAATTTACAAAGTAAAATGATTTATCACGCCACAAAACCCAATAATTTTTCTTATATCTTTTCCAAATCCGTTTTAGCAATCCACCCCTCGTTTCCATCGGCCAAACGAACATTGTACCAATCTCCTAGAGTTCCGATAACCTGTACCTTCAGTCCTTCATGGATCACGAACAATTCGGTCCCGCTATTATCCGGAGCCCCACGTACCACCACGCTGGGAGTCATTACAATCCCACTATCCCTGTCGGTCACCCGGTGATATTGTTTCAAAGCGAAGAAAATAGTCATCACGGACACCAACAACATGATGATCCCCAGGGTAAACCAACTTTTCTTTAAAGATATAGATGTCGCATGGAAGAACAATGCTGCCATAATCAGAAATCCTATAAACAGAATAACAGACACGTACGCCCATTGATCAGCCGTGAAAGCGGTCACGAAAGCATTATACCAACGTACAAGGAAAAGTTCCGGTAATACCTTGATATTGTCAACCGTAGCCTTTTGCGCCATCGTCAGGTTATATTTTATATCATTATCACCCGGATGCAACAATAAAGCACGTTCGTAATTCAATATGGCTTTCGCAATCTCCCCTTGCTTGTAATAACAGTTTCCCAAATTGTAATACACGGTTGCGGATTCCATGTTATCGGATAACATCTCGTTATACAAATCAATCGCTTTCTGATAGTCGCCTTCCTGGTACATTTTAGTTGCCTCCTCCGCCAGCGTCTTGACATCAGTAGCATAGGTCACCACACCGGATAAGAGCAACATCAATATTATATATATCCTTTTCATTCTTTTCAACTTTTAGTTTTTAACCTTAGTTTTTAGTTTTTAGCTTCTAACTTTTAGCTTTCATATCGCTTTATCCAATTTCGTGATAATAGATATACAATCCTTGTACACGTTATCCATCTCTTCTCCTTGATTAGCACCCGGGGCATAACGAGCGTACTCACAATGATCGAGCACCTCAATAAAGCTCTGAATTAACGTCGCATCTGCCCCCCGACGAGTCAAATGATCACTGATATTGTCCCGATTCAATTCTGATGCGGCTATGTTCAATTTATAACTTACATACCCCCATAAAGCGTTCAATGTCTCTTGATAGAATAGCTCGGAGTTTCCGGCTTTCATCGCAACAGAGGCTGCCCGCAAACGTTTCTGAGCCATTTTGTTCGCCGTTTTACTCTTCACCCGTACCAAATCGGCATTTGCCTTGATCCGGCGACGATTAAGAATCATTCCGACCACGAAAAGTACAAAAGGAATCAAGAAACTCAACCAGTATTCCATCGTGGCGAAATACAACACGCCTTTCGGACGGAGATCGTTCTTGTGAGTTTTGATGTAACGAATATCCTGTCCCAACATCCTGACATCTTCTTTCTTGAATGACTGTAAGGCTACCTCCCCGGATCCTTGGCTGGACTCATTTCCCTTTTCAACCCGAACAGAATACTCCTTTCCCTTCAACATCTTATAAGCCCCGGCTTGCGGGTCAAAATAGGAGTATTGCACGGCTGGAATCTTGTAATCCCCCGCGTAACGAGGAATCACGAGATATTCAAAAGTAACGGTTCCGGATGTTCCGTTTATATCCCTAGTCACTTTCGGATCGTACACGTCAAAATCATGCGGGAATGTGATTTTCGGAGCCTCTAACAATTTCATGTTTCCATTCCCGCGTAATACCACCTTGTACGTTAACGCATCATTCGCCTTCAAGGTATCTGTTGACATAGAGGTTGTCATGGCAAGGGTTCCCACCATACCGCTAAATCCTAAAGGCTTTCCGGCCTCGGGTAAAGGTTTCACGGTAATTTTCACGGGTTTACTCTTGCAGAGTACTCGGACATCACGGGAATTCCCGAAAAAGTCATCAAAGATACTTCCACCACGACTCCCCACCCGTTGGCGAACAAGACAATACAACTCGTAAGGCTCTATCGTTAACGTCCCGGCATGTTGCGGGAAAAGAATCGTTTTTTGTAACACGCCCACCCGATCATATATTTTCCCGTTATATTCCTCACGTTCCAAATGGATCTGAGGAATCTTCACGTCTTCTGTCAGGAATCCGTCAAAAGGCGGGATCTTCTTCCCCTGCACATCAACCAGATTTACCCGGGCATATACTTTTAACGTGGCAGTCAAACTCTCTCCCACGTAAAGCGTGTTACGGCTCACTTCCATTCGCAGAAACAAATCATCATCCGTAATCGAAGTACTTCCCCGGCTCTCAGAAACATCCCCGGAACTTTGGGTATTATTCCGAGGTTTCCCGGAACCTTTGATCACTTTTATCTTCAAAGGCTGGGACTTGTACTCTTTACCGTCCACGGTGATCGTGGCCGGCTCGATCGTAAACTCTCCTTCTTCCTGCCCTTCCAAAATATAAGTGTACGTGTACTCTTGATTTTGCTTCATATCGCCATTGATAATCGTGATATTAGAAGACGTACTCAATGACGGTCCTGCCAGTAAATCAAATCCTTTTATCGTGGGAACCTGTAAGTTCTCCCCCTTAGCGTTCAACACGAAGGAAAGACGGAATTGCTCCCCGACTTCCACAACGGAAGGTGCGGACGCGATAAATTCTGTCTTTTGGGCAAATAACTTAGACCCACCAAAAACGCATAATAGCAATATGATAATGAATGACTTCATTTGTTTATCTTTTAATTCTTTATTATCCCTCTGAAAAACATACAAAGTTACCAGTTTTTCTCAATCTTCATCTTCTTTGCCTTTTGAGCTTGAACTTTATCTTTCTGTACCTTTTCCTGTGTTTTCTTTTCGTCCGCTTCCAAGGCCTCTAACAAGCGTTTGGCATCTTCTTTCGAGATTTTAGGCTGAGCCTGTTGATTCTGCTGTTGCTGATCCTTATTCTGCTGATCTTTATTCTGCTGATCTTTATTCTGCTGATCTTTATTCTGCTGATCTTTATTCTGTTGATCCTTCTGATCTTGGTTTTGCTTATCTTGATCCTGTTTATCTTTATTTTGTTGATCCTTATTCTGATCTTGCTGGTCTTTATTTTGATCCTGGTTCTGATCTTTATTCTCGTCCTTATTTTGGTCTTTGTTCTGATCTTGATTCTGTTGATCTTGATTTTGTTGATCCTGTTTCTGCTTGCGGGCAAACTCCAGGTTATACTTTGTCTCTTGGGAATTCGGACGATTTCTCAACGACTGTTTATAAGCCTCGATACTCTCATCCAACTTGTTCATGGCCAAAAGAGTATTTCCGATGTTGTGATACAACTCTCCTAACTTTTCCTTGTCTTTCTCATTCTGTGCCAACGATTGGAATTGTTGTAATGCCTCGTCAAACTTTTTCTGTTTATAAAGCGCATCTCCCAGGTTAAACGCACCCTCGTATGATTTCACTTCCGTATCCAAAGCCTTACGATACTCCACTTCAGCCTTCTCAAAATCCTGTTTATTAAACAGATCATTCCCGCCCCGAATAAACTTTCGTTCCTGTTGCGCAGCCGATGGTAAACTTATAACTACAGCTGCTATCATCGTTATCAATATCTTCACCATAATGTCTCGTTTAAAATTTACCGATTCGTTCCAACACTTTTCGTCTCACTTCCAAATATATTGATCTTCAAGAAATTCTTGTTTTTACGTCCCAGTACCATGAAATCCAACAACACGAATATCAATGCCATGATCAGGAAATACTGGTATTTTTCAGCATAATCACTGAATACCCGTTCTTCCAACAATGTCTTGTCCATACGATCAATCTCGTCCAACAAGGTGTTTAATCCCACGTTCGAATTACTTGCCCGCACGAATATTCCCTCTCCGGCCTTGGCAATCTCTTTCAATGTCTCCTCGTCCAACTTGGATATAATCGGGTTACCACTCCCGTCTCTCATGTATTGTCCGGGATTTCCCTTCTCCGGGATCGGTCCTCCTTGTGCCAATCCCATCCCGATCGTATGCACGTAGATACCTTTTTCCCGGGCAGCTTTAGCCGCAGCAATAGCATCGTCCTGATGGTTTTCACCATCCGTGATCACGATAATCGCTTTCGATGCCTCCGTGTCCGGGGTAAACGACTTCGCAGCCAAATCTATTGCCGTTCCTATCGCCGTACCCTGTATCGGGACAATATCGGTATTGATTCCAGATAGGAATAATTTAGCTGAAGAATAATCCGTCGTGATCGGCAATTGCACGTAAGCATCCCCTGCAAACACAATCAATCCCACTTTATCATCACTTAATTTTTCCACCATTCGGGAAATGGCCTGTTTCGCCGCATCCAACCGGCTGGGCTTTATATCCTGCGCCATCATGGAATTTGACACATCCAACGCAATAATCAACTCCACGCCCTCTTTTTTTACCTGTTGCAATTTTGACCCGAACTGAGGACCCGCAACCCCAAGAATGACGAAAAACAAAGCTACCAGAACAAGTATAAATTTTAATGTCTCCCGCTTATAAGATTGCAAAGGCATCAGTGTTGACAGTAATTCGGGACTCCCGAATTCAGCAATCGCTTTTTTCTTCCGAATCCTTGCTACCACGTAAAAAACAATCAACAATGGTATGATAATCAGCAAGTATAATAATTCAGGATGTGCAAATCTAAACATAACCCTTTCAATTTTAAATTTAATGATTCTAGATTTTAAATTCCGGATTGCATCAATTCACAATCTAAGATTTAAAACTTACAATTATGGAATTTTCCTCAACAATGTGTATCGCCCTAACGCCTCCACAATTAATAACAAAGCCCCGATCAAAGCAAAATAGAAATACTGCTCGTTCTTACGACTGAAATGTTTGACTTCTACCTTACTCTTCTCCAATTGATCAATTTCCTGATAAATTTGCTCCAGTTTTTTGTTATCTGTTGCCCGGAAATATTTACCGCCTGTCATGTCAGCAATCTGGGTCAATATATCTTCATCTATCTCAACCGGCATTCGCTGTAATTGCATCCCAAAAGGCGTCTGCACGGGATAAGGAGCCTCACCTAAAGTTCCGACCCCGATCGTGTAGACCCGAATACCAAACGTTTTTGCCAATTCTGCCGCCGTTATCGGTGCAATCGCTCCCCGGTTGTTGACTCCATCCGTCAAAAGGATGACCACCTTAGATTTCGCCTTGCTATCCTTCAAACGATTTACCGCATTTGCCAACCCGAGGCCAATAGCTGTTCCATCTTCAATCATCCCGCTATGAATATCCTTCATCACGTTGACTAACACGGCTTGATCCGTTGTCAAAGGACTTTGCGTGAAACTTTCCCCACTAAAAACAACCAGTCCGATACGATCCTGAGGGCGCTCCAATATAAACTTAGTTGCAACCTCCTTGGCTGCCTCCAGTCGATCAGGAGTAAAATCTCGTGCCAACATACTACCGGAAATATCCAATGCCAGCATAATATCAATACCCTCGCTGTTATAGGTCTGCCAACTCGAGCTGGATTGCGGTCTTGCCAACGCCAAAACCAAAAATAGAATGGCCAAAACCCGAGCTGCAAACAACAAATGACGTAACCAAATCCGGCTACCCCGTTTCATTTGCTTGAACACCCGAATTGAAGAAAACTTCAAATCAGCATGCGAGCGTTTCTCCTTGAATATGTACCAGATAACCATTGGTATCAGTACCAACAATAACCAAAAGTACTCGGGATTTGCAAATTCATATCCAAACATATCTTCTATTTTAGATTCTATTTAATTTCTTGATTTAAGGTTTTGATTGCAAACAAATCATAAATCGTAAATCATAAATCATAAATTAATTTCCGTTATCTTTCTCCTCTCCGGTTTCCTTCTCTTCCTTTTCTGCCTTCTCTCTCGCCTCCCTCTCCTGTTGTTCTTTCAACTCCTGCTCCAGGCGTTCTTTTTCATGCTCAGCTCGAATCGTATCATTAGTTTCTTGTACAAAATCATAAGCAATATCCAGATTCCGTACGTTCTCATCCTGCAACGGCTCTGCTTTAGCAAACTTCACGAAATCAGCCGTTTCAAACATATCTGCCAACTTATCCCGTTGTTTTGCATCTACCTGCTCACATTTCTCCAAAGCCTTCAAGGTTTCGAAAGAAGTCTGTTCCATCGCTGAGATTCCCAATTCTCCATCCAAATAATTCCGGATCGTATCAGTTAATTGCGTGTAATACTCTTTGGTCTTTCCACTCTGCCATAACTTCTCCTTCTTGATTTCCTCCAAAGCCTTCATGGCCAACACATACGGAGGGATTGCCGGTTTTTCATGATGGAAAAGACTCTTACGGGATTTCCGAACTTTGATAATCCAGACAATCAGAAGAATCACCACGATCCCCAACAATGTCCATAACAAGTAAGGTAATATCTCGGCAAATGTCCACGGGGCAGCCAAAGGCATCACAATATCGTAATTCCCTTTCTGCTGATCGACCACGAAAGTATTCACGATCAAGTGTAACGGATCGGTCCTGAGTGTGTTATTATAACTTTCCTGTTGAATCTCTATAGGCATCGGCGGAATCACGAACACGCCCGAATCAAAAGAAGTTATCACGTAACTTTCCTGCACGAGTACCCGTCCATCTTTTTCCATGATAGAATCACGAACTGGTCCGGATATAATCTCGATCCCTTGTGCTATCGTGTCTTTCAATTGAGGGAATGCCACTTTCACACCCGGTTCAGCCTTTACTTTCATCCGGAAATGAATCTGATCCCCGATCATAATATAGTTCGTGTCAATCTCGGCACTATATTCCCGATTTTGTGCATTCAAAGCACTAACACAACCTAGTAGGATAATTACGAATAGAATAATTCTATTTTTCATTTTAATTCTCCATTTTCAATGTTCAATTAATATCCAGCCCCTCTTTTCTTGAATAACGTAATCAATGACCTCACGTAATCTTCATCAGCGCTAATAGATGCCATATCGACACCGGCATGTTTGAATATCCGATCCAGTTCTTTATCTCGTTCGATACCATACGCTTCGAACTCGTCCCGGACTTTCTTGTCGGAAGTATCCACCCAAACACTTTCCCCCGTCTCCGCATCCGTCAAGTACATCAACCCGACAGGAGGCAATATTTTCTCTCTACGATCGTACAATTGCAAAGCCACCACGTCATGTTTCTTATTGGCAATAATCAACGGGTGTTCAAAATCGTGATCATCCATGAAATCAGAAATCAGGAAACAAGTACACCGTTTCTTGATCGCATTTGTCAGATATTGCAACGCCACAGAAATATTGGTTGCCTTGTGTTCCGGATAAAAATCCACTAATTCCCGAATGATATGCAAAATATGCGTCCGTCCTTTTTTCGGCGGAATAAATTTCTCGATCCGGTCAGAAAAGAAGATCACGCCAATCTTATCGTTGTTTTGAATAGCAGAGAATGCCAACACAGCCGCAATCTCGGTAATCTGATTCTTTTTCAGTTTCGACACCGTACCGAAATTACGCGAGGCACTCACGTCAATCAACAACATCACGGTCAACTCACGCTCTTCCTCGAATATTTTCACGTAAGGGTGATTATAACGAGCTGTCACGTTCCAGTCAATACTTCGAATGTCATCCCCGTATTGATAAGCCCGCACCTCGCTAAACGTCATTCCCCGACCTTTAAAAGCCGTGTGATACTCCCCTGCAAAGATATTACTCGATAATCCCCGAGTCTTTATCTCAATCTGCCTGACACGTTTTAATAAATCTGAAGTCTCCACCTTATTAATTTTAGATTTATAGATTTTAGATTTTAAATTCACTCTAAATCACATTGAAAATCTCAGATTGAAAACCATGTTATTTTCAATTTTCAATTTCTAAGGCACTTCAACTGTATTCAAGATTTCACTGATAATATCCTCGCTAGTTAGATTGTTCGCCTCTGCCTCGTAGCTCAAACCGATACGATGGCGCAAAACGTCATGACAAACAGCACGAACATCTTCCGGAATTACATACCCACGACGTTTAATGAAAGCGTACGCTTGTGCTGCTTTGGCCAAACTGATACTAGCACGAGGAGATGCCCCGTAGGCAATCATGGAAACGAATTTTTCCAAGCCATGCTCTTGCGGGTAACGTGTTGCAAACACGATGTCAACAATATATTTCTCGATTTTCTCGTCCAAGTAAACCTCCTTTACCACCTCTCGAGCCCGCAGAATATCTTCCGGCTGTAGGATCGTGTTAGACTGGGGATAAATTTTCTCCAAATTCTGACGAACGATCAATTTTTCTTCGTCTTTTTTCGGGTAATCAATAACCACTTTCAACATGAAACGGTCAACCTGAGCCTCAGGAAGAGGATAAGTACCTTCCTGCTCGATCGGATTCTGGGTTGCCATCACCAAGAATGGTTCTTCCAACTTGTAAGTCATATCCCCGATAGTCACCTGACGCTCCTGCATCGCCTCCAACAAGGCCGATTGCACTTTCGCCGGGGCCCGGTTAATCTCATCCGCCAGAATAAAGTTAGCGAAAATCGGTCCTTTCTTCACCACGAACTCTTCCCTTTTCTGAGAATAAATCATCGTACCGACAACGTCAGCCGGTAACAAATCCGGGGTAAATTGGATTCGACTGAATTTAGCATTAATAATATGTGCTAGTGTATTTATCGCCAAGGTCTTCGCCAAACCGGGAACTCCCTCCAACAAAATATGTCCATTAGAAAGCATACCGATCATCAGTCCTTCTACCAAGTGCTTCTGTCCGACGATCACTTTGTTCATCTCCATACTAATCATATCCACAAAAGAACTCTCTTGCTGTATGCGCTCATTCAATGCTTTGATATCAACCGTATTCATATCATTGATTTTTATATTGATTTATATTACTACTTTGTCTAACGTAAATATTCTACTTCGGTTTCAATTTCCTCAAAAAGAGAACTTATATCTCCACCGTTTTCTGTTTTTCCAAAAATAGAGATTATTCCGCCAAATGTTAAAATCAAAGACACTAAATAATGTTAAAACAAATTTTAAGGTTTTCCCAAATAATTTCTAATCTCCTCTTAAAATGCAGAACATTACTAAGACATGGTCTATTTTTTAACATTTCACCTTTTCTTATGACACACTTGTTAACAAACCTATCTCAAAAAGTAAGCAAAAATCAAGGTTTTATGACTTAACAATAACTTATACTATTTTTCGAGGAAACAGTCGGAACGGCCTTCGTTCCAAAAAAATAAGAAATAAATAATGCTCAACGTTCGATACTAGCGACAAAATACAACCAATTATAACGGGTCAACATCGAAATAAATACGCACCCCCCTACCAATAGGAGTTTTCACCAATTCATCACTTTTCTGCTTTAAGAAAGCCTTCAATTTTGACAGGGAAAGACCTTGTTCCGCCTTTATCAGAATTTGTATCCGATACATTTTTCTAACCCGAGACACATCCGGTTCTGCCGGGCCGCATACCCTACGTTCCAATCGTTCCCGTAGCAACCTAGCCAACTCGTTCGCAGCATTTCTCAAAACCACCCCATCCATATGCCTCAACTCTACCAGAATCAACCGGGAAAAGGGGGGATAGTTAAACATTTCCCGTTCTTGGGATAACTGAGTGTAAAACTCTCTATAGTTTTCCTTCCTCACCAACTGAAACACTCGACTTTGCATATCTGTCACCTGAATTACCACCTTTCCGCGCTCACCTTTTCGTCCACTGCGTCCACTCACTTGCATCAACATATCATAAGCCCGCTCCTCTGCCCGAAAATCGGGAAAACCCATCAGACTATCGGCATCCATCACCCCGACAAGTTTCACCCGTTCAAAATCCAACCCTTTCGAAACCATTTGTGTGCCGATCAGCACATCCAAATTTCCACTTTCAAAATCATCGATTAAAGCCCTGAACTTTGCCTTATTACTCATCACATCCAAGTCCATTCGAGCAACCCGAGCTTCTGGAAAATACTGTTTCACGTCCTCTTCGATCCGTTCCGTTCCCGGAGTACGATTCACGTAATGTCCCTGTCCACACTCCTGACACATGGCCGGAACGGCCCGCAGGCTCCCGCAATAATGACAATTTAGCGTGTTCCGGTAGCGATAATAAGTCATACTCACATCGCAATGTTTACATTTCAGGATGGATCCACAACGGTCACATTGTAAATAAGTTGAATATCCTCGTCTATTCTGGAATAAAATCACCTGCATTCCATTCTCCAACACCCGTTTCATTTCCTCGTACAAAACCGGAGTAAAACTCCCTTTCATCATCTTTTTACGACGATATTCTTTCATATCCACGAACAACAGTTCCGGCATCATCACTTCCCCGTAACGGGTTGTCAGTTGCACGAAACCATATTTCCCGCTTAGGGCATTCTGATAACTTTCAAAAGAAGGTGTTGCAGAACCCAACAATATTTTTGCCCCACTCATCTTTCCAAGCATTATAGCGGCATCACGACCGTTATAGCGGGGTGCCGGTTCTTTTTGCTTGTAAGAACTTTCATGCTCCTCGTCAACAATAACCAACCCCAATTGTTTATAAGGCAAGAATACGGATGATCGCACACCCAACACCACAGGATAAGGATTCGTACCATTCTGTTTACGCCACATCTCTGCCCGGGCACTATCCGCCATTCCCGAATGATAAACGCCGACTTGATCCCCGAAGACCCGCCGCAATCGTTTCACGATCTGTACCGTTAACGCAATTTCCGGCAACAAATACAACACCTGTTTTCCTTGCCTTAGCGTCTCTTGTATCAGATGAATATATATTTCAGTCTTACCCGAAGAAGTTACGCCCTGCAACAAGACACACTCCTTCTCCTTGTAATACCCTTGAATGTCGCCCAAAACTTTTTCTTGCGCCCCCGACAAAGCGTGTACATCCTCCACCTCCTCTTTAGATACCTCTAAACGGCTGACTTCCTGCACAACAATTTCCAACACACCCCGTTCACACAATCCTTTCAAGGCCGAGGCTGAACTACCGATTTTCTGAATAAACTCTGTTCTAGGCAACCCCTCTACCCGATGCTCGTCGCTATAATACACCCAATCACACAGCATCTTGTATTGAGTCCTCGCCCGTTTTAAGCTATCAAGAATCCCATCCAATTCTCCACTCGCAAACTTTCGCTTCCATCTCACCAAACGTTCAATTTTCGGCTTGAATAGATCATCTACCGATTCCTTGATTCCAATAATTTCTTTTTCCAATAAGGCTCGAACAGCAACATAGACATCTTTTCTCCTCAAGAGTTTTTCGACTTCGGCCATACATATCTCACCTCTTTCTCGAAATACTCCCACGATCTCCTTCTCATCCCGACTTAATTCACTTTCATCTACCAACCGTTCTTCCCAGCCGTTCACCAAACTCAAACTCGTGTAACTCTCCAAGCGCATCGAAACAGGTAATGCTGCACGCATAACCTCTCCCGGTGGAGTCATGTAATACTCGCTGAGCCACAATAGAAATTTTAAATGAGAACCAGAAAGAGCGAATCCTTCCTCGATAACTCGTTCTATCGGTTTTGTTTCAAATCCGACAGGCGGATTCGTATGCAACGCATAGACAACACCCGTGTAACGTTTATTCTTAACAAATGAAACGACCACGAGCGCACCTACCGTTACCGAATGTTCATATTCTTCCGGTACCGAATAAGTAAAAAAACTTTCCACTCCCAGAGGGATAATGACATCCGCGTACAACAAACGAATTAATTTTAGATTCTAAATGGACAAAACCTCCGTAATATCCAACAAATTATGATTTAACGATTTTGAATTCTTGATAGCCTTGTTAAAAGGAACATGAACAATATCCTTATTCATAATCCCAACCATAATACTAGTCTGGTCATCCAACAAAGCATCCACTGCCGCCACTCCCAACGTACTAGCCGTCACGCGGTCAAAAGCGGAAGGTGATCCTCCTCTTTGGATATGACCTAAAACAGTTACTCGCACGTCATATTCGGGATGTTTCTTAGCGATCTGATCGGCAATCGTGTATGCACCACCTGATTTATCACCTTCTGCCACGATCACGATTCCACTTGACTTATGAGGTTTATAATCATGCTCCAAATAACGATCCAAGTCATTCAAATCCGTCTCGATTTCCGGAACCAGTACAGCCTCGGCCCCCGTGGCCACGGCCGACCGTAACGCAATAAATCCGGCATCCCGTCCCATAACCTCAATAAAGAACAACCGATTATGAGCACTTGCCGTATCCCGGATCTTATCCACGGCATCCACCACCGTGTTTACCGCCGTGTCATACCCGATCGTGTAATCAGTCCCGTAAAGATCATTATCTATCGTACCGGGAATTCCGACAACATGCACATTATGCTCTTGACAGAATAACCGGGCTCCGGAAAAAGTACCATCCCCACCAATCACAACCAAGGCATCAATTCCCAATTCCTGCATCTTCTCGTAAGCTTTCGTACGTCCCTCCGGCGTACGGAATTCCTCGCTACGAGCCGTCTTTAAGATCGTTCCTCCGCGTTGAATAATATTACTCACGTCATGGGAATACATCCGCACAATATTTCCCTCTATCAATCCCTCATATCCATCGTAAATACCATAAGCCTCACAACCATTAAAAATAGCGGCCCTCACAACCGCCCGAATAGCGGCATTCATTCCCGGAGCATCACCTCCTGAAGTTAAAACTCCTATTTTTTTAATCTTTCCCATAAAAACAATGTTTAATTGAAAATTGGAAATCAAAAATGTTAATCTCTATACCCCCAATTCTATAATTTAATTTTTAGTTTTTAACTTTTAGCTTCCAACTCCTCCTTTATCTCTTCCATCACCCACCTCGGTGTTGAAGTTGCCCCACTAATCCCGACACTTCCGGCTTTATCAAACATCTCATCACGCAGGTCTTTCACCCCCTGCACAAAATAAGTTCGGGGATTCACCTCCCGACACACCTCGAAAAGTTGCTTCCCGTTAGAACTCTTTTCCCCGCTAACAAACAAGATCACATCATGTCTTGCTGCAAAATCTTTCAACTGCGGGATTCGATTTGCTACCTTACGGCAGATTGTATCGTTTACTACCACAGAGGCCCTCGCACTCTCCTTCACCAACTCTACGACACGCTTGAAACCATCCAAACTCTTGGTCGTTTGAGAAAACAGGATTATCGAACGAGAAAAATCAATAGATTTCAAATCTTCCTCTTGCTCAATAATCAGCGCTTCATCATTCGTCTGTGCCACCAACCCGTTCACCTCGGCATGTCCTCTTTTTCCATAAATCACGATCTGCCCCCCGTTCCCTCTCACTTCCTCGTACGCCTTTCGTATTTTCTTCTGCAAATTCAATACCACAGGACACGAGGCATCAATCACCTCTATTCCATTCTTCTTTGCCAGCTCATAAGAACTCGGTGGTTCACCATGAGCCCGGAACAACACCCGACATGCCTTTAACCGGGCAAACTCATCATGATCTATCGTACTCAATCCCAATTGTTTTAATCGCTCCATCTCCAAACTATTATGCACAATATCTCCTATGCAATATAATCTTCCATGTTGCAACTCTTCCTCCGCCTTGGTAATCGCATTCACAACTCCAAAACAGAAACCGGAATTTTCGTCAATTTCTACTTTCATATTTCGAACGAATGATCTTTAACATCTCTTCCACTTCTTCCTCCACGGTCATATCGCCATTATCAATCAACACAGCATCCGACGTTCTCACCAAAGGACTTGTTTCCCGGTGTTCATCTATATAATCCCGTTTCCGGACATTCGCTTCCACCTCTTCATATGTCACTTGCTCTCCTTTCTCAAGGAGTTCCTTGTAACGTCTCTGGGCTCGTACTTCAGGACTTGCTGTCATAAAAAACTTCACTTCCGCATGAGGAAATACAACACTCCCGATATCTCGTCCATCCATAATCACCCCTCCTTCTTTTGCCATTTCCCGCTGTTTTTCAACAAGCAATTCCCGCACATAAGGCAACGAAGCAATCAAGCTCACGTTATCAGAAACCTCTAGTCCCCGAATAGCCGCCTCTACATACTCACCATTCATGTAAGACTCATAACGTTTTTTCTCCTCGTTATATTTAAAACCGAAAATAATTGTTGGTAGAATTTCTTTCAATTTTTCATCCTCCACGATCCCATTTCGTATCACCCCTTCTCGCATAGCCCTCAATGTCACGATCCGATACATCGCTCCCGTATCAATATACGTATAGCCCAAGCGTGCAGCTAATATCTTCGATACGGTACTTTTTCCCGTAGAAGAATGCCCGTCAACAGCAACAATCAAACCTTTCTTTTCCATTTTCAATCTTATCTATTCAGATTGCGAAGATACAAAAAAAGGGAGTAATCTTTGCGATCACCCCCTGCTATATTTTTGTTACAAATCTTAGTTCACCAACTGTAACAATTTCTTTGCCTTCTCCATCATGGTCTGGTTAGAAGACTCTTCTGCCAATGAAGTAGCTATCTTAGCATATCTTTTAGCAACGTCCTCGAAACCACATTTATTAGAGATCAAAGCATAATTGTAAAGGGCATCAAAATCTTTCTTTGACTCAACAGTTTTGCCTGCCCACAATTGAATCACCTTCAAACGAGAAACATCATTCATGATCTCCAACGCTCCATCGGTGATCTCCTTAATCATTTTCCTGTTCTCGGGGAAATAACGGAATAATTTTCTAGCCTTGTAAAAATAATCTTCTGACTTACGCTCTGCTCGCAATTGCTTGATGTAAAAATAGTCAGCTACCACATCATAATGCTCGTAACCGCTACTCTTCAAAAAATCCAAATACTTGTTATACTCGATCTTGTTACTATTATAATATTGTTCCAAATGACCGACAAACACGTTATCCAACTTCTGGAAAACATCATCCTTCGAGAAGTTCTGCATGAACTTGGACTGATTGTTAAACAAATATTTAATCTGGGGAGCATTCACATCATCCACGTAATCCCGGATAATCGACCAGTTATAATCCTTCAAGTAGTCCGCCTCTTTCTGAGTCTGAAAATACCTGTTCACAACATCACGATTCGGCTTCCCTTGGTTTTTCAACTCTCTCAGAAGTTGAATTGTCGTTTGGGGGTCCGCAGGATTCGCCTCGAACTTCTTCACCAAATTATCCAATGAATCCATCTCCTTCTCGTGAGCCTGCACTCCAACAAGATTGAATAATAAAACACCTACGATTAATACAATTTTCAACATAATACTTGATACTTAAATTTGAACTTACACCCATATAACACCTTTAGGAGCAAAAAGGGTGACTCAAAAGTCGATTTTAACTTAATATTTAACATGAATTAATTATTTTACTTACAAAAACGAATCAAATCTCCCCTTTAAATAAAAATCTATAACCTTTTCATTCTTTTTCTCTCTAATCCGTGAAATATTTAATATTTATGGTGTTATATACGGATTAAACATATTGTATATTTCACCCGAATCCCTCTTTTTACATGAGAATCACTTAAATTTTAACAATCTTAATTTTTAAACACTCCACACTGATACAAAAATCATTGCTCCCGAATCCTTTCCCTTCCTGTAGAAATATATTCTTCCTCTTCAAAATCATCCCGCCGTGCATATAACAACGGAAATCCTCCATCCCAACTATAATTGTAGATATACTCTAAAATAATACCTAGGTTCAGGAAGTAACTTTGAGAAAATAGACATATAATCTTTCAAATTAAACGTATTTGTATCAATGTCTCGAAACTCCCTATCTCCAACCAATTTTTCCTCTAAACGAACATTATCTTGGTAATCGCAAAATTTGTCCATAAAGTTTATTATACGATTGGGCTGTAATCTCAGACGAAACCAAACAAATGAAAAGAATTAATGCATATAACCGCCCCATGCACTTGATTTTAAGATAATATTCAAAGGTATGACTTTTATTTTATATAGACAACGAAAGATTGTATTAGCGAAATTGACCGAAAATCTAACTTTCCAGCCAATCTCGCCCTTATTTCTAATTCTCGAAAAACTTCGATACCTCGAAATACAAATTACGATAATGTGCCCGTGTATCCCGGTCACCCGAATTCATCACTCGTTTTAATAATTTATAAACTTTTTCCAACTCATAATGATAAACAGCATTCGCCACGATTCTCGTATCGGAACCGTCAACAGGACTCATAGCCATACGTTCATATAAATGGCTCGTCGAACAAGAACATATATCAGCATGATCACCTTCAACCAAAGAACGTCGTCCTTTCTCTCCCGTAATCCCTTTTCCCTCGGCCATCATCAGAGACAAGATGTAATTATACTGCATCACTCGTTCATAATGATTAAGATCCTGGCGTTTTAGCGTTGGTTCCATCACCAGATTATAAACATCGTCCATATACTCGACTGGCGTATAAGCATCTTTACCATCCTGCTTTTCCCATACAGAAAGATTTGATAATATACCACTTGACGTTAAAGAACCAACAACCAATCCCATATACTCGGCTACTTTCGTATTTCCAAATGAGAAATTTCGTTCTATCTCAGGTTGACAATACCAATTTGGAAATGCCCGTAATTGTTCTAATATAAAAGCCAACGCTTCCTTTTGCTTTTCCTCACTCACGAATTTATAAGCTTTTTTTTGATCACCCATGACCGGAGCATCCAGATAAACACCTCCTAAATAAACGAGGATATGTTCAATATACCTTCTGTATTGGTTGAATATTTCCCGATAAAGTTCTTCTGGCTTATCAAAAGTCTCTCCTTCATCATATGTCCATTCTAACAAATGTCTCGTAATATATTTCAAGTTTTCAATCCCGTAACGATTAGCTTTTATACAATCATCTCCTAAAGATTCGGATAAAGCAGACGGATCGACAATCGAAAACAAAGAAAACTGCTGAGGTCCATAATGATACATCGGATCATTTTGCTTTTCTTGTATCCATTTATTCAGAATCGGACGTTCTGCCTCCGGACTCTCTACTGCAATAGGAGCATACCCCCATTTTATGGCATATTTATCATAAACTCCCAAAAGCGGGGGAAGTAAATTCACTCCCTCGTCCTCTGGTTGAGCCACATAATTAAAACGAGCATAATCCATGATAGAAGGAGTTGTTCCATATTTCCGAGTAAACGTCAAGGAACGTAAAGAATCTACCGGATAAGCGTAAGACGCTCCCATATTATGCATCAAACCAAGCGTATGCCCAATTTCATGAGCAGCCACATACCGCAATGCTCGTCCCATCGTTTCCTCGTCAAACACCTTCGCCCTCACTTTAGGATCTACCTGAGCTAATTGAACAAATTGCCAGTTATGCAACAACTTTATCACGTTATGATAGAACAATACATCAGCCTGTATGATTTCTCCCGAACGAGGATCAATCCAAGCCGGTCCCATTGAATTTGCCGTTTCTGTCGTGATATAACGATAGCATGAGTAGCGAATGTCATCCGGATCAAAATTGGGATCATCCATCGGATAATCTTTAGCCACTATCGCATTCTTAAAACCGATTTCTTCAAAAGCCGCTTGCCAATCTTCAACTCCCAACTTAATGTATTTTCTCCATCGTTCCGGAATAGCGGGATCAATATACCACACGATCGGTTTCTTCGGTTCCACCAATTCTCCATTACGGTAGCGCTCCACATCCTCATCTTTAGGCTCAATTCGCCATCGTTGGATATAATCTACTTTTTTCACTTCGTCCACCTTCTCCGTATAAATATGTTTTCGCAATGGGAAATACCCGACTCGAACATCAGATATACGCGGCCTCATAGGTTCAGCCGGTAATAGTATGATCGAACGAGTCATTATAGCAGTAAAAGGATAATCATCAACGGTATACACTAACCGACTTTTAACGTTCAGATTTAAAGGAAATGATTTCACTTCTAATATTGTCGATTTATCGCTAGAGAAACTACCCTCCAAAGGATTCTCTCCAAGAATAAAACTCAATGGAGTTCGCGGCTTAAAAGGACTTAATTCCTTTTGGTCCGAACAAAAGAAAAAAGAAACATCAATCACAACCCCCGTAGAATCCGTATTTTCGCAGACTATTTTAAAAGCCTCCATTATCGGTTCCACATTATTTCTTTGCAATGATTGATAGATCGGAGACATCGGGTCACATTGATTCAAGGGGCTCAACCGATGCAGATACACTTGTTCGTCATCCCGTGTAAATTTCACCAATAACGGATGAAGAGGCATCTCTCCTCCCGACACATCGGTATTATTACTTGTAGCCGTTACCCGTGAAGAAAGCAACATATCCTTATTTAACAAACTTTGAGGTATTTCAAAATACACCTTCTGTTTTTTCCTGAATATTTTAAACATCCCTTCATGCACCTCCGCATCTTTTAAAATATCAGCATAACTACTGGCTCCTACCGCCGAATCTTGTTTGACCGTTACGGAACTTAATTCTCCTAACTTTTTGCCAAACAACTGAGCTTCACTAGTCTTTGCCAGTAATAAACCGGCAAAGACTAGTATTCCTGTCCTTACATTCATTCTTGATTATTTAAACTGTTTATTCCCTATAGCAACAAGATCAATCTGATATTTCATTTTAAAATAATTTACCAAAATGTCATATTTATCTTTCAATTTACTATGAGTATCTAACACGGGTTTTAACTCTTCATAAGGAACCGTCAGAATTACTCCCATGAAGTCTCTAAAATCGCCTTCTTTATTAGGTGTTACCAATGAATAAGAATTTGAAGGATCTTTATACCAGAAACCGTAATCTCTTACATCCACATCAGCCACACCCTCATTTTCCGGCAAATATTCTAAAAACGATTGATAATACCCCTTACTCACTTCATAAAAATTCTCCGGTACCTGAATAATACCATTCTGTAATAGATACTCTTGCCAGAATACCCCGTTAGTTGCCTCTCGAATACTTCTCAACTCTCCTTCTGATAAATTCTCTACCCCTTCTCGTATTTTTCCTAAAGCCAAATAACTAAGCCCTGCCAAAGCTGCATTATCCTCTAACACGCCCCAATTCATTCGCCCTACTTGCTTTCCGATCAACAATTTTAATGGGAAATATTTCTTTTTAAAGTCTGTATCATAAATATTCCAAAATGTCTTTTCCAGCATAGAAAACCCTTTCATCAACACGACACGGTCTTCCTGTTTTGTCAAGTAAACATTTTTTGCCAGTCCACTCATGTTCCATTGGTAATCAATCGTATCATAATCAACCATAATAATTGATCCATTTTCTTGATAAAATTTATAAATATATTGATCAACCTCATCTCCCCCTTCCTTCAGTTCATAAGGAATATCTCCTTTCGTCGTATGAATGTCATCCTCATCATAACAAGCTGAAAATCCTACACCCAAAACAATGATTAACGCTAGTAATTTATATGTTCTCATCCTATTCATCTTTTAATTATTGTATAATAACACCTTGTCTCTCCGGACGATTAATATTCTCCAGATTATAGTCAAACTCTTTTACCTCCACAGGCAAAGGCAACGTGTACGCTTTATCATTCTCTTCAAGTACAAATTTCACTTTTTGAGAACTATTCATGTCTGTCGTGTAAATATGCTCTATCCTTGGACGATCCCAACGCCGGAGGTCAAACCAACGATGTTGCTCGAAACACAACTCGAAACGGCGTTCCTGCCGAACCAACTGAATAACATCTGTTTTCGTAGAAACTGTTATTGGAACCTCTACCTCATAACGATATTTCCGCAGATGTTCTATATCATCCAAAGCCAAATCCGTATGCCCCAACTCCGCATTAGCCTCGGCTCGATTCAGATAGGCCTCTGCCGTACGAAAAGCGAAACCATATATTCCTGTATTTGCAGCACCCTTCCCAACAATCAAATCACCCCAATCATCTTTCACGTAAGTCCGTTTTCGGGCATCATTTGCATGAAATGAATTATAAAACGCCATGGAAACAGGAAAACACCCACGATAAGCAGCACTAAGATAATTCACTTCATAATCACCGTATGTCCAAATAATTTCAGGATTTTCTTTCGTAAAAACATAATCTTCTTCCGTTAACGCTCGAATATCATATAAAGCCGAATTTACCGTTAAAACCTTATCCGCATAAGAAATGGCTTGTTCATAGTCTTTTTTGTATAGATAAAATCTAGAAGCTAACAAATAAGCAGCACCTTTAGATATTCGAAAAACCGTTTTCGTATAATCTGTGGCTTCAAGAAGTTGGATAGACTTTATCAGATCTTTCTCTATCAATTCATAAGAACGTGCCAATGTTTCCCGTTTATATGTCCGTTCCCGCACACTATGCTCATAATTAAAAGGAATACCTAAAGCTTTATCAGCCGTTTCTTTCTCGTAAGGTTCACCATACAAATTTACTAGCATAAAATAACAATACGCACGCAAAAAATAAGCTTCCCCCAGTAAATCATCTTTATCGCTCTGAGTTCCTTCCGCATCATCCAATAAATCAATGACATTATTAGCAATAAGTATCTTACTATAATACGTTTCCCAAGCATTATCCGCATTCAATGCCCCGGTAAAACGATACTCCGGATTCGGTTGCCAACAAAAATAACCATATCCATCTCCTCGAATATCAGACTGCATAACAGGCCAAGTATTTGCTTTTTCTTCAACATCATCCGTCATAATATCCAAATACGTATGAATCGAAGTATTATCTCTAATATATCCTTCCCCAAACAAGAATTCACTATAATCCTTTACCGTTTTAGGAATAATCAAATCTTGAGAACTCTCTTCTAGAAAATTTTCACACGAAGAGAAAAATACCACAATTATTATATATATCAATTTCTTCATGGTTGTTTCGTTTTAAAGTGAAATATTTAATCCAAAAGTAAAACTCTTCGTTGGGGGCACGGTCCCGGATCCTAAGGTCATCTGCTCCGGATCCTGCCCTCTTAATTTCTTATTAGCCCACAACCAAAGATTTCCAGCCTCTAAACGCAAACTAACCCCGGACACGCCGATGTGTTTATAGAGATGCTCCGGTAAATTATAACTCAACGAAATATTTCTCATCCGCAAAAAATCACCCGACACAACCCGTAAATCTGCATTATTATACATCTCCCACTTATTACTGGATATTGTATATTTACGATCCATATCAGAATAAGCTAAACTCAAATCTGACAACGCCGGGATATCCGTATTCTCGTTTATCCCTTTTCTCCAACGATTTACAAATTCATCAGACATATTTTGCTGAGGCAAAGGCAACATCTGTCCTGTAGATTCATACAAATTATTCAATCGAACTTTTTTACCTACAGAGAAAGCAAATAATGCGTTCAATGTAAAACCTTTAAAACTAAAATAAGTCGAAAATCCTCCGTTAAAATCAGCCACCCGTTTTCCGGAATACGCAAATGCTTTAGCAAACATTTCCTCTTTTGAGATACCGTCCGGCTCATCTATATCTTTAAATTTCGGTAACCCCTCTTCATCCAAACCATCAAACTTATAGGAATAAAAGCCATCCAAAGGTTTAGACTCCATGATCAGATTCCCTTGCAAATAATCCTTGTAATCATAAGTCTGCGTCTGATTCTTACTGGTTACTTTATTATAATTCTGATACATATTCAAAGAGAGTCCCCATGTAAAATCCTTCGTTTTTACAGGAGTACCATTTAACGTAAATTCCCAACCTTTATTTTCCACATCTCCCCCGTTAATTGAAACATCTCTCTTACCGGAAATCATCGAAACTCGTTTAGTTATAATCTGATCTTCACCTTTTTTCAAATAATACTCGGCATAACCACTAATTCTATTATTCAAAAATGCAAACTCCAAAGCTAAATTATAAGATTTTGTCTTTTCCCATTTCAGATATGGATTCTGAAGTTTATTCAAAGATGACATATATTCTTTAGAAACATCGTCCATTCCACTCATTGACACGATCAGATCCGGTGTCTGATCTGAATGCACATTACCTTGTACCCCATATGATCCTTTCAATGCCAATAAATTCATCCATTGGACATTACGAAAGAACACCTCGTTATGAATATTCCAACGGACAGCAGCAGACCATACTGGCAAGAATTTCGTACTCTTATCCTGTCCAAATTTATTCGACCCATCTGTACGAATATTAAAATTAGCCGTGTAACGATCATCATAAGTATACGTGAAAGTTCCATAGAAAGAAACCACATTAGTCAGACGATCCACTACCACATCCGGATTAGCCATCAACCATTCGTTATATAAAGGCCATTCTGTTGCATTAATAGCAACAAACTTTTTACCTCTATCCGGTAAATATCCCCGTTGTACAGTAGATATTCCATCATATTTTACAGAACGGGCTTCCGTCCCCACATTCACATCAATTTCGTGCGTCTCATGTAACCTTTTGAAATAATTAAATCCAGCCCTTACCGTGTATGTAGACGATAATGTATTATCATTCTTTAATTCCCCACCGTAAGGCAAACGGCATCTCGTTTCAATAAAATTACGGTCTGTCGGTAATTCATCACCATAATTTACACCCCGCAAATCCGCAATATAATACGATTTCTCATTTGCCCACTCAGAATCCTTTGTATTAGCTTTTGATAAAGAAAACACACCAGAGAATGTTAATCCTGACAATATTTTGTAATTTACATCTACCATGAAATCAATAGTCTGATTTTTTATCTTCCGGCCAGTATTATCTCGTTCATTAAGGATATTATAATTCAAGATGGTTTCATACCCCTCTGTTTTATTATAAAACAAATAAGATCCATCCTCATTATAAACAGGAATTGCACGAGAAGTATTATAAGCATACCCGTATGGATCAATAGAACCATGCAAATATTTTTTTGTTGCCGCATAAGCCCTTAAAGACAATCCGACATTCAATTTCTTACTCAATTCTAAATTCAACTTCAAAAGAGCATTATAATTTTCCACATCAGAGCCCTTCACCACGGCATTTGTATTTGCATATCCAGCAGAAAAATAATAATTCACAAATTCCGAACCCCCTGAAATTGACAACGAATGCTTATGAGATACATCCGTTCTAAAAAGTTCATCATACCAATCCGTATTTACCTTTTCAAGATCGTACACCCGATTCACAAATTGTTCTTGAGTAATCCGTTTAGCATACAAATCATATAAAGTTCCTTCATAACCGATATTAGAAGGCTTTATTCCAAACGTCAACCCCCTCTCCTCAATCTCCTTAGACACATCAATTCTCTCCTTGGAATTCATCCGGTTCAGATTATTATAACTCGGTCTCAAACTAATTCCAACATTACCAGAATAATGAACTGACGGTTTTCCATACTTACCCTTTTTCGTCGTGATCACAATCACACCATTAGCAGCTTTCACTCCATAGATAGCCGTGGCTGACGCATCTTTCAAAACATCAATACGATCAATATCTTCTGGATTAATACTAGCGATTGCATTGCCAATCAAATTCACGTTATCTAGACTATTTAACTCTTCAGCTGAAATTGGTACCGGATCTTCCAAAATAATCCCATCCACCACCCACACCGGTTCTCGATTTCCAGAAATTGAGGAGGCTCCCCGAATACGTACTTTCGGGGCAGCACCAGGAGTTGATGTTGGATTAATAATATTCACTCCAGCCAATTTCCCCTGCAACATATTATCAATCGAAATAGCAGCACCTTCTTGTAACTCTTCCCCCCTCACGCTGATTACAGAACTGGCATTTTTACGTTTATCAATACGTTGATATCCGGTAATAACAACCTCATCCATCGTATTCACCTCTTCTTCCAACACCACATTAATTGTATCTTTTCCCACGTATTTCACCTCTTGCGTTTTCATCCCGACGAAAGAAAATTGAAGAACAAAATCTTTCTCTCCTTGAGGAATTGCCAACTTATAATCGCCATTCACGTCTGTAGCCGTCCCTACTGACAACCCTTTGATCATCACCGTGACCCCTGGAAGAGGTGCCTCACTCTTATCTGTCACTCGCCCCGTAATAGTTCTTTGTTTCGCCTCTCCATTTTTTTGCTCCACTTCACTCAAATTACGGATCACTATTGTCTGATCCACAATTTTATATCCCAATCTAGTTCCTTTTAAACAAACATCCAATATTTCCTGAACGGTCACATTTTTCAGTTCAACCGTTAAGTCATTTACTTTAGCAACATCCTCGTGACTATAAAGGCAAGTATAGTCACTCTTTGATTCGATCATTTTTAAAACCTCCACCAAAGAAACACGAACCACGTTTACATTTAATAATGTCTCTTGCGATTTCACCACGGCATTCACTTGAAACACCGTAAGCAACATAAATAACATGAAAAATTTCATCATAAGACAACATTTTCTCAGGCCAGAATACCAGCCCTTGCATTTGAACTTTTTTTTCATACATTTGTAAATTAGATAAGTTACTGTCCTGAACTCGTTTCAGGCTTAGGCAGGTGATATTGGCGTATCACCTGTTTTTCATTCATTACTTCTTACAAAAACATTTCTATCTTTAATCTTTATATCTATTTTATTTATAAGTTTCAACATACTAACAACCTGCTCCAAATCACCGTATCGTTTTATATTTCCCGTGAATAAAATGTCTTTCACCGAAGAACTCTCATAGAACACATTAATATTATACCACCGGGCAATCGTGTTCATGATCACCTCTAAACGTTGTTTCTCGAAAACAAACCTTCCATCTTTCCACGAGCAATACAAAAGCACATCAACGGTCTCAACCGTTGTCTTTCCATCTTCTTTATTCAAGCGTAATTGTTCTCCCGGTTTCAAATAGCTATAATTACCTTCCCTTTCAAAAGCAACTTTCCCGTTTACCAAAGTTGTGTATAAAAAATCTTCATCTTGATAATCCCTTACATTAAAAGAAGTCCCTAACACACGAATATCACCTTGATGGGTATGAACCACGAAAGGAGCCAAAGAATCCCGGGTTATATCAAAAAAAATTTCTCCTTTCATAAAAACTTCTCGTTGTCCCTTCTCAAATGTCACCGGGACCCGAATTTCAGATTCTGAATTCATTCTCAAACGACTACCGTCACTTAATAGTAAATCATATTCTCCACCCCGTGGAATCGTAATCGTGTGATAAAGAGTTTCTGCCACCACTTTCTCTTCCCCATTCTTTCTTGACATCACACTTTTTTGAACAAAAGCTAGAAACGTCGTATCTGAAATATCTATTTTTGTCCCATCTGGTTCTGTCAATATCGCCTTACAAGATCCCGGTCGTATTTTCTGAACGAAAGCAATGGGTTCATCTTTAGTGTCGTGGAAAAAATAAAAACTTCCACCTAGCACAAATAATAATATCACCGCAGCCACATAACGATATAATGCCAAAGTTCTCTTCCGGCATTTTGCCTGTTTCACTCGTCCTGCAAATTCTTGGTAAGCTTCTATAGCACTGTATTCCTTGATAAATTCAAATTTACGAGCGACAATATCCGTTGATTGATAAAGATCATACAACCGTAAATGCTCAGGTGTCTCATACTTCCACTTTTCAAGCTCTCTTCGACCGGCATCATCAATTTTCCCGGTCAATTCCGCCACAATTAAATCGGCAATATGAGTAATATGTTTATCCTGCTCCGTCATGTTTGCTTGTGTTTTATTACAAGACACGGAACATCATAAAAAGTGACAAAATCTACAAAAAATTTATTAGCAAAAACAAGAATGGATGCTTCAACTTTTCTTTTAATTGCTCTTTCCCCCTCTTTTTCTGCTGTTTAACAGCATCAACAGATATTCCCAAACGCAAGGCAACTTCCTTATCACTCAATCCCTCCAAATTCAAATTTATCACTTTTCTGTATTTCTCCGGAAGTTCTTCTATGGCTTGTTGTAAACGAATAAAAATCTCCTCCTCCAATACCGTGTTATAAAAGAAATCTTCTGAAACGACCTCTGCTCGATCACGATAACGATCCTCCACTTTCTTATCCCGAATATAATTCAAACATTGATTCTGCACAGAACGGTACAAGTAAAAACGCAAATCTGTAGTCACCAAAAACTTATGAGGTGTAGTCCATAATTTGAAAAAAGTGTCCTGCACGATATCCTTCGCCACCTCACTCTCCACATATTTACAGGCAATAGCAAGCAATGCATGAAAAAACTCTTCATACAAAATGTTAAACGCTTCTTCGTCTCCTTGAAAAATTCGTTTAGCTAATAATCCTTTGTCCGCATTCATCTTACACCTTCACATTATAAATACAAAGGTATGATTTTATTTTATACAGACAAGAGTCGCCCGAAATTCTCAGACGACTCTCACGTTTCATTTTCCTATAATATTCTTATTTTCTCTTTCTTCTAAATAAAAACACAATACAATATCCCATGATCCCTAATGGGATTAACCAAACAAACAGTATTTTTACCCAAACTAGCGCACCTTGAGAAATATACAAACTATTGTCTGGAGGACGTATTCGGTCTGTCTCAATAGGATATTCATTATAAGACAAGCTACGGAACATTTCAGTTATCAAATTAAAGTTCGCACCATTTAAACCCGCTCTATTTGTTGATAATTCTTTCGTAGATAAACAATCAGAATCACCTAACACAAAAATTCGTTGTTGTAACTTATTTCTTACTAAACGTGTTAAATATAACATGACTGAATTAGACTTTTCAATCTCTCCAATTTTATTATTTATCGTTGATTTTTCATTAATAAAATCTGTCGTTTCATATTCAATCCATGAACCTTCCGAATTAGTAGCTAAAACCTCCGATATTTCAAATCCCTTTGCCGAATCAATTACTTCAACAGCACAAGCAGAAGGAGTTATTATTGTATATCCTCGTTGGATCAACTGTGCAAAATAAGGAGAAGCCTTTAAAGCACCTTCTGTAATTTTTGCCGCAATTACATCATCTAAATACTGTTTACTCGGTGCGACCAAAATACCATCAGCAAAACGTAACCCAAGTTTCTCCACAATAGGATTCATATTTTTCTGACGTTTTACTTCTCCCAATATAATTAAATTTCCTCCCCTATCCACAAAAGAACTGTAATTAGCAAACTCTTCCGGAGTAAATGGAATCTTCATATCAGAAATAACCAACACATCCACATTATCTGGTACTGGTTGTCCCAAAGTTAAATTCTCAACACGAAAACCTTGATTAATTAAAGCACTTCTAAAAGTTGGATTTTTAGTAAAGGTTGCATATCCCCGATCTCCAAAATCATCACAGGCACGTTCTCCATGCCCAGTTACAAAGGCTATCAAAGGAGATTTATCTACCAAGGTCTTTAAAGCTGCAGTAATCTCACTCTCGAAAGGATGCACATACATATCATTATAGATACGCAAATAAGCTTTTTGTCCGTTCTCTCTTTTAAATACCCGAACAATACGACCATTTTCAGCAGAAATATCTTCTATTTTTTGCACATCTTCTGCTGAAATAAACATATCTGAGGTATAATCATACCCCTCACATACTTTCAACATTCGCTCTTTAGGCCCTAAACCTTTATAAATCTTATCATAGTGAGAGCTCGTTCCTGGACCGTAATAATAAACATATTTAATCTTCATATCTGGTTTAAATCGGACATAACGTTCAAAACGCTCCATATCATAATTTTTCGAACTAGGAGAGGCGTGATACCACGTGTCATCCAACAAATTAACATAAGTTGTTAAAGTTAATTCGCCATCTATCTTCTTCACAATTTCCTGGCTATTTTCTGTCAAAGTATTCAATTTCGTTGCTGTTGTATCATAGTAAACAATCAGCACGGGACGAGAAGAAATATAACCGCCAATTAAAATAAAGGCAAAAACGATCAAATAACTTCCTACCGTTTTTAACATTGAACTTTTCAAACGTTCCCCCTGCAATTTGATAAAGGCAAAAGCAAGAAACATAAAAATTACAAGTAGAAAATAGATAATATCCCTACTACAAATCATACCTTCCAAAAAAATCTTAGAACGTCCCGAAATAGATAACCAATACGTTAAATCTCGCACAAAATCTATTTCCTGACCGACATTCCCTATAAAATTCAAGACGGCCAAAATTGCTAAAGTACCAATAGCTGCAACAACTTGATATTTCGTGATGGTAGACATGAACAATCCAATTGCAGCATAAGTACATATCGTAATAAACACCCCTAGCAAAGCTGTTAACATAAATGGGATATCTGCACTTTTAACAACAAAAGCAGAAAATATCAAAGGCATTAACAAAACTGCCACAAGGATCAACCCATAAACGACCACGGACAAATATTTACCCACAATAATTTGTAGATTTGAAACAGGAGAAGAATACAACAATTTTATCGATCCGCTACTTAATTCTCTACTCATCAACCCCATCGTTAAAAGAGGGATATACAAATAAAGATTATTCAACATTTCAGAAAAAACACCTCGGAATCCACCTACTAAAGACGCTGTCGCATTATATAAACTATACCCCATTGCCAAACTACGTAACTCATCACTTAGGCGGTCACAATATCCAACTCCTAACTGAAAAGCAAACACGATCAATACAATCCAAGCTATTGGAGAGAAGAAAAGAACTCTTAGTTCCGTCTTCATTATTCTCATCGTTGTTCTCATCAATATTAATTTAAATTTTCCCCGACAATTTAGCAAATACTTTATCCAGAGACTCCTTCTCCAAAGAGATCTCTCGAAGATGCCAATTATTATTAACTGCTTTCTCCACAACACGTTTAACAATACTATTATCTCCCTTAAAATGAAGCCGGAAACGAGTTCTAGTTAATCTTTCAATCCGTTCCATTCCTTCTATACTCATAAATTCGGCATCATCCATAGGTGCATTATGCATAATCACCAATAATACACTTGGATCCATATAGTTATTAAACTCCTCTATCGAACCTTTAAATACCATATTCCCATGCTCAATCATCATAATATAATCACAGGCTGCCTGTACCTCTGGCAATATATGAGTCGATATCAACACAGCCCGTTCCTCCGCTATTTCACGAATCAAATGGCGTATCTCAAGAATCTGATTAGGATCCAATCCATTAGTGGGTTCATCCAAAATAACAAATAAAGGATCATGAATTATAGACTGAGCAATACCCACCCGTTGCTGATATCCCCCGGAAAGATTACTAATTACTCGTTTACTAAAATGAGAAATTCCACATTTTATTTTTGCACGTTCCACGGCTACCGGAATTTCAGATTTCGGTATCAAACGAATATCTGCACAGTGATAAAGATATTCATCAACCGTCATATCCATGTGCAAAGGAGCTTTTTGCGGTAAGAAACCTATAAATTTTTTCGCTTTTATCGGATCTTGACGAAGATCCACCCCATTAATAAAAACCTCTCCTTCTGTTTGCGTTAACACATTACATATAATATTCATCGTTGTCGATTTACCTGCTCCATTAGAACCGAGTAAACCAAACACACCTTTTGAATCTATTTCAAAATTAATATTTTTAATTGCCCAATCAACACTATAGCGGTGTGAAAGGTGTTTTACTTCTACAATTTTATTTCCCATAATCCTTACTATTTTCTTTGTCTACGGAATATTGTAACAATTCCCACCCCCATAATAGATAATGGAAATATTCCCATACAAAACCAGTTAACAATCGAACGACAACCTTTAGGAAGCCTTATTCGAGAATCAATCGTATCTACTCTTCTTGTATCAATCGGGAAGTGTTCGTAAGATAACCAACGAAAAGAGCCATTAATAATACTATAATTTGATGCACTAATTCCCGTAAATTGAGAAGTTAAAGCCTCGTTAGCAATAAAATCCGAATCTCCGGAAATAACAATTCTTTGTTCTTTATTTCCTACTCTTCGATTCATCGTAAGAAGTACCGTATACTCACCCATCTCCTCTCCAGTTTCAGGATTACACACAAACTCTCCATCAACAAAATCTATTGTCTCTTTTTCTAACCAAGCGGTTTTATCTGAAACTAATACTGGTATCACCTCAAAATCCTGTACGTTAGAATAATCCAACGCAACAGAAGTCGGTAAAGCAACCACATAACCATATTTTTGCAATTTTTCATACATTGGAAACCTTTGGGCTGCATCTTTTGTAAAGTAACCAACTAGAACTGTCGGAGAAGTATACTCATTTTTATTTACCAACACCCCATCCGAAAACTTCACCCCTAAAGGTGCTGTCAATCTATTCATGTTCTCTCTCCTACCATATTCCCCTAGAATAAACAAATTACCACCTTTAGCAATATAATCCTGTACCTTTTTCAATGCAACATCTGATAATGATTCTCGCAAATCAGAAATAACCAGCACGCTTATCGATTCATCTATGGTATCCTCATCCAAATTTATCGTTTTAGTATCAAAGCCATTATTCAGAAGCGATTGACGAAACCATTTATCTTTCGCAAAAAGATAAAAACCTCTTCCCCCATAGTTATCTATTTCTCGAGCCCCATACCCTGCCAAAAAAGCAACCATAGGCGAAGGTGAAATAAAACGTTTTAACGCCGCAGTTATCTCTGCTTCTTCCGGATGTTTCATATTATCATTAAACATTCTTAAATAAACCTTTTGACCATTTTCTCGCTCAATAATTCGTATAAACTTATTATGCTCCGGGGTTAAATCTATAATATTCTTTATTTCATCCGGAGTCATAAACATATCCCGTTTCAAGTTGTTAGCTTGACATAACAATTCCACTCTCTCCTCGAAAGTCTTGTTCGGGAAACGCCATTCTAAACTCGGATTATAAGCCTTATCGTAATAATAAACATACTTCATTTCAATATCCGGCTTGAACCGGTAATATTTCTCAAAGCGTTTAAAATCATTATTCCGATTACGTGGCAAACCACTATATAAATCCTCGTCCAACAAGTTCACATAAGTTGTTATTGTTAAATCTCCGTCTAAATTTTTAATGACATCTTGGCTCTCTTTTGCCAAGGTATTAGATTTTGTATAGGTAGCATCATAATAATATTTTGTATATGGAGTAGAAGAAATGTACCCAAGAAGCAATATGACGAATATAATACCACTATATTTTAACACTTTAATTTTCAAAGGCATTATTGTTTTTTCCGTATTCAATTTTAAAATAGACAATGCCAAGAAAAAACCGATAACTATTAGAAAATAGAAAATATTGTTACTAGCGACCAAACCATCAATAAAAGGATATGCTCGTCCTGTAATAGATAACCAATACGTAATATGTCGCACTAAATCATAATCTTGCCCCACGTCCCCTATAAAATTCAATACAGCTAAAACAGCCAAAGTCCCAATTGCAGCGACAACTTGATATTTAGTTATCGATGACATAAACAAACCAATCGCCGAATAAGCCAATATCAATAAATATAATCCCAACATTCCCGACAATACCAACGGGTAATCAAAATTTACAATCGTTATAGCAGAAAAAATAACAAATACTCCTAATACGCCTATTAACACGACTCCATACACCATCATTGACAAAAATTTTCCCATAATAATAGAGGTATTTTTAACCGGAGATGAGTATAATAACTTAATAGAACCGCTTTGATATTCCCGGCTCATTAACCCCATCGTGATAAGTGGAATATAAAGATAAATATAACGTTGTATTGGAGGAAGTATTCCTCTCATTCCAGTATACACTCCAGTAGTAACAGACCATAAGTCATATCCCATATCTTGATAACGTAATTGCTCTCCATATATTTGAGCAAATGACATTCCTATCTGAAAACCAAATATTACCAGTACAAGCCAAGCCACGGGAGAATAAAACATAGAATTCAATTCTATCTTAGCCACACGAACAGCCGTTTTTATATTATTATTCAATTTCATTTTATTTCCTATTTTTTATTTTTCCTGACAATTGTGCAAAAATTTCATCCAAAGAACAACGCTCTACAATTAAGTCTTTCAAATCCCAATCATTAGCCACACTTGCCTCTATATATTTTTCCGTAATTCCTGTATTCTCTTTGAAATAAATCCTAAAACGTCCTTCTCCCAATAACTCTACCCCTTTATTTTCACACAATGATAATAATACAGACTTATCTGGAGCATTACCTAATTCTATCACAAAACTTTCCGGAGCCACATAATTATCGAAATCTTCCATACTACCGGAAAAAACCAATTTACCGTTCTCGATCATTTTAATCTCATCACATATCGCCTGAACTTCTGACAATATATGTGTTGATAACAAGATAGCATGATCAATAGCTATTTCCCGAATTAAATTCCGAATATCTACAATTTGATTCGGATCCAAACCATTTGTAGGCTCATCCAACACAACAAACCTCGGATTATGCACAATCGCCTGAGCTATCCCCACTCGTTGTTGATAGCCACCTGATAAATTTTTAATTAAACGATCCCGAAAATGTACGATTGAACATCGTTCCAAAGCCTGATACACGGCAGCATCAACTTCTTCTGCTGGTATCAATCGTAAAAAAGCAGAATGCCTTAAATATTCTTCAACAGTCAAATCCGAGTACAACGGAGGTTGTTGTGGTAAAAAACCAATATACTTTTTAGCTTCAACCGGATTTTCTCTCAAATTAATCTCATTTATGAATACCTCCCCTTCCGTCTGATTCAAAACACCACAAATGATATTCATTGTCGTCGATTTACCCGCACCATTAGATCCAAGTAATCCTACAACACCATTTCCCGTTATTTCAAAGTTAATCTCTCTAATTGCCCAGTGAACACTATAACGATGAGATAAATTACATACCTTTACAATACTATTTCCCATAAAATTCATTTCAATCAAGAACTACACATCAATTCATGAAATCTTTCAAAATAAACACACGAAGATCTTGCTCATAATCTTAAAGTTCTTCTCAACTTCTATTCTCTTATCAACTCAAACTTTTATAAACAAGACCTTCATGAATAATTTTAGTTCACATCATTTTCATTAAGTCCAACTACTGCGTCCGTTTCCTATCTTCCAATTAATCTGAATAATTTTTCCAAAACGCTCTTTAGAAGAACACATAATTCTATCTGCTTCCGGACGATTCTTAGCATTTACAATATTGACAACATGGAATTCTCCATTCTCCAATCCAACTGCAACATATTGATTTTGTAGCATATTTTCAGCATCCATGGCTGTAATCGGAGCATTAAACTCCAAATATTTTGACAATATCTGGGTATCTTTATCCAACATATACAAAACATTATCTACAGCAAAAAATGCATAGTTAGAAGTTGTATAAGGAGGAATCACCATAGAAGAAGGAATCCCACCTAATCCATTCAATTCAAAAACTTTTACGTTAGAAACTTCCATATAGTATCCATTGGCTCCAGACTTACGTTCAAGCGCAAACTCTTCCAAATACAAATTACCATTTTCGTCTTTAAACAAAATATTAAATGCAGGATAAACCGTGGTTGAATTTGCCGGAGTCAATTTTCGATATTGCATTGATATAATGTCATAACCTCTAAAATCATTTAATGGAATATAATTAGCAGGTAATACTTCTCCAGCCCCTAACACCGCCTCTCCGGGAACTTCTATAATATTTGCAGCACCTTTCAGCGGATCATCATTCCAGTTTATCGCACCATCTATAATAGCTAATAAACGACTATTTTTCCGGTCGATAATCGGTGTATAAAGAGCCGTATACATCAAATAACGACCTAATACAGGTTCACATTGCTCTAAAACTTCCCCATCATATTTCATTGGCTCTGGCAAAAAATAATCAGAATTAAATAATTGATTATCTGATTTTACTCGGGAATATAAACGTCCGTATTGATCATACAAAACATCAGCTTGGATCATAAATACTCCCCCTTGGATAGTGACTCCAGTAGGAACTCCTCCCATAAAAGTTTGATCCAAATCAATATCCTTTGTTAATCCAACTCCTTCCAAATCAACAGCTCCACTCTCAGAAAATATCCAAATATTCCCAGCATCAACATTATAATCTGCGCAATAGTGTTCTCGCATAGATATTGGCCCTTGTCCTAACTCGGTCCCTCCATTCCGTGAAGGATACAAATCTTTATATTCTTTCCACTCCGTAATCGTCATTGAAGACCAATCTGCACTCCATTCCGTGTCAAGCGTTTTAAAGAAAGATAACATGGCCTTTCCATCCTGCTCAGAAAGGATCATCCACGAATAACTTGCATCAAACTCTCCGGAAATAGAAATATACCCTTGTTGCATATAACTAATTCCATAACGTTCATCTGTCACCTTAAGAATGAGATTAAACGTGGAAACAATTTCATCGGCTATCCAAAAGAAATTTTTACTATTCCAATCAGGATCATCTGGACGCTTTTTTCCATCAATACTCCATTCATAAGAAAGGTAAGATACATCTTCCGGAAGGTCTACATTAAATTTAGGTTCAATTTTTACAGTATCTCCCAATGTTTTATAAACACTTTCAAATTCCTCAATCTCGATATTTTCAATATCAATATAGTCATAATTTCCTTTATCTTCATAGCAACTAACACACATGCTAACCATTAACATGAAAAAGAAATAATTGATTCGTTTCATATTTACAATTCATTTATTAATTAATAAATCGGGATAATCATAGGACTTCCATCGGCCTCTGTCACACTATGTGCTGCAACATATTCTTTCATTTTCAGCGAATACAATCTCATCTCCCCTGCTGCCATTCCTTCAAAACTAGTAAGTCCGGTTGCCAATACGAACGTCTCAAACTTCTTTTCCGACCATATTCCCAAATAAACTTCTTCAACACGCTCATCCCACCATCCCGGTTGACTTGCTTTATTATTAAACCTTAATCTCACGTCAGAATACCCGCGATACCCGACACCAAAATTCTCGTTTTCAATTAAACGCAACGTAATATAAAATTCTTTATCTTTTTCAACTTCATCCGTATGAATGGTCATCCACAAAGAATCCATAACCATCCCTTTTCTAAAATACAATTTTTCAGGATAAGTAACCATCCCTTCTTTTGCATTGGTCAAAGTATCCACAACAATAACCTTATATTCTAAATCTTCTTGCAAAGTGTCTCCAATAAGCACAACTCGAAATGGATGTTCAATCGTCTCTTCTCCTGGATGATGAGTGACAGAAATAACTGTGGTATCGACTCTCATCCATTCATATGACAAATCTGTGGGACGCTTTACTTGTCGTTCAAAATACAACAAACGCTCTTTCCCAAAAACATCTGTTTCAGTAGTACTACAACTTTGTATACCTAGAGATAACACAAAACCTATCAATAATAAAAACAAATTGCTATATTTTTTCATGCCATTCCGAATTTATCAGTTAATATTCTCACTTTCAGGCAAAGGAAGAACGAAATCTTCTATTGTCATCACGTTAGAGCATTTCACATTTAACTTTTTGTGATAAAAGAACAACTGTCCTTCTGTAATATATTCTCTCTTCACCTCTTTTAATAACTCGGTCCTAAAAGATTCATAATTATTCACGTTTGTCAAACGACCTTTCGTACAATTCCTTCCCTCCCGAACCTTATCCAACTGATTTACCGCTTCACTCCAATTTCCTTTTGACGCATAATATTCTGCTAAAATATAATACAACTCACTGTATCGAATAATCGGACATATGTCATTTGTCTCCGAAGAAATCTGAATATTGCGAGCAGGCATATAATAGGAAGATGTAGAAGTTAAAGGTATAGATAATACATCCTTTCGATAATCAGCAGGATCATCAAATGCCACACTCCAATCTTTTAGAACAAAGCGAGCATCTCCCGAAGAATACCCATGATCTGTTGCATATGGAAGATAATTTTCATACAATTTTGGAGAAGACAATGCAAAGATTAAATCCTGTTTCATTTTACGATCCGTCAAAACATTTGCTCTCGTAGGAAAACTATATAATACTTTATCATATGGGTCTTTTAAATTCATTATTTCATTAACACATCCAAAAGCTTCATCATGTTTCCCCGCATAATTATAAACTCTTGCTAACAACGAAATTATTGCAGGATAATTCATTCGATACCCACGATATGCATAAAATACATCATCGGGCTGATAATTCGTTGTTCCATCTTTCACATCAAAATTTCCTCCATTTACAGTCAACCGGAGGACATTTTCGTCTGAGAGGGTATCATAAGAAGCAACCAAATCTCTAGCCTTTATCAAATCGGCAACCACTCTATTCAGAACTTCTGTTACAGTCAAATTATTCTCCCCGTAAGAAGGAAATCTATCAAAATAAGGTATATACAATTTATTATCATCCATTACAGGTGCCGGAGCAAACAATCGCAACATATCAAAGTGCAAAAGAGCCCGGAGGCCGTAAGCCTCTCCCATAATCAAATTTTTCTCTGCATTTCCCATGGGAAACATCATAGAATCAGCATCCTCGATCGTTCCAATAATATTATTACAATTAGCAATCGAATTATAAGTTAAAGTCCAAATGGACTCGATATAACTTTTTACATCAGTATCCGCATATTTATAATTAGCCACCTTATTATAAGCATGATATTGACCGATATAACTAGAACCTAAATAATACGGATTGGCTAATACATCAACAAATCCCCAAGTCAATTCTTTTCCATACATTCCAATCTCACCCATCTGCTTATAGACTCCATTAAGAGCATTTCTATATCCCAAATGAGATTTCAACAAGTCTTCTTCATCAACGATATCTTTAGGCGTAACATCAAGCCAATCAGAACATGATGTAAATAACACCAATAAAGAAAAGAAAAAGTATCTCTTTATTTTCATAACATCTTTCTTTTTCATTTTAATACTAAACCAATTAAAAAGCCATTTTCAGAGAAAAATTCACGGTACGGGCAAAAGGATAACTTAACCCACGCTCTTGTTTCACATTAGATAAATGAAATAAATCACTCATACCCAATGTCAAGCGAAGCATACTCATACTCAACATATTTGTTATTCTCGGACCAAAATCATACCCTAGTTCCAAAGAACTCCAAGACAACGCATTATATTGCTGCACAAAACGAGAAGTTGGTCTTGTCACCTCAACAGAACTTCGGTCACTGACAATAGACTTATACTTCGCCTTATCTCCGATTTTTTGCCAACGATTTGTTAATACTCGTTTATCTACATTTTCTTTATAAATATCCACGTTTTCAACCTTATCTACTAAAGTCTGGTTATAACGATCTCCCCCGAATTCATACATAAAACTTGCAAACACAGAGAATTGTTTATACACAAAATTAAATCCGATTGATCCTTGTGCTCCCGGATCCGTATTTCCCAAAACAACTTGATCTGAAGCGAGCCATTTATTAGTTAATGAACCATCTTTTGCAATATACACCTCTTGTCCATCTGCAGGATTAATACCCATAGATCGCACACCCCAAATTGAATTCAAAGATCCACCTTCCTCGTATTGCAAAAACGGCTCTGCAACCTCACTATCAAAAGCCGTTGCATTTTCAAATTTCTCTTGAACACGTCTGTTATATGCTTTCAGACTCTCGGATATCTTTAATATTTTATTCTTATTATGAGCCAAATTAGCATTAACAATTAAACTCATATTTTTCTTTCGGACAGCATGAACCCGCAAATCCAACTCAAATCCTCTATTAGAAATTTCTCCGATATTATCTCGGTAAGAAGTAAAACCAGTTGAAGTTGGTACCGTTACATCTGTAACCAAATCCACCGTTTTCTTATCGTAATAACTTCCTTTCAAATAAATAAAATCATCGAATAATGAAATCTCACCACCAATATCTAACGTATTCGTTGTTTCCCAAGTCAAATTTCTATTCCCTAAAGCTTTTAATATCGCCCCATATCCGGTCTTATACCATTCGTCAGTAAATACTTGATAACTAGTTCGAGCTGCATAAGCTGGGAAATTCACTTTTCCTGTTTGTCCAAAAGATCCTCTTATTTTTAATTGATTTACAAATCCGAGATTCTGAATAAAATTAAATTTATGAAGATTAATTCCTACCCCGGCAGACCAAAAAGGAGCATAACGCTTATCCGCCCCAAAAGCAGAAGAACCATCCACACGTACAGAAGCATCCAACAAATAAATATCTTTATAAGAATAATTTATCGTTGCCAAAACCCCAACCAAGCGATTACTTGCTTCGCTATGCGATGTCTTATCAACCTGTTCCTTTGCATATTCCGGAGAAGATAATTCTCCAGATGGAAATCCTTGATAATTTGAACTCTCCGACTTTGTATCCGTCTGTTTAATACTAATTCCAGCCAAAGCATTAATCATATGATCTCCAATAACTCCATTATAAGAAAGGGTCATATTCATATCATATGTAAAATTTTCACCTTTAGACAGGCTCAATTCTCCTGACAATAAATTAGTTAAAGACAAACTATTTGAATTTTTCTTAGATAAAGGATCAACAAAACGTTTACTCTCATCATGTCCTCTTGTCAAACTAATTTGCCCTTTCAGTAACAAACTCGGAAATATTTTCCAATTAATCGAAAAGTTGTTTACCAACTCCTCTCCAGAAGACTTATCGAAACTGTTCAAATTCGGCTCATAAAGTGGATTTTCGTTTTTGGAACTAAATGATGACCAATCTCTTAAATACTCTAAATAATTTCCATTTTCATCTTTGTACTCATCATATGGCAACTGTTTTGCAAACTTTGAAAAATCACCATAAGGAGACTCTTTAGACTTTGTGATCAAAAAAGAAATATCATTTCGTATCGACAAAGACTTATATGTATATTGAACAAAGATACCAGCTCCCACTCGATCCCGAATAGACCCTTTCATAACACCATCTTGATTCGTGTACTGCAAATCAAAACCAAAACGAAAATTATCACTTCCACCATCAAGATACAAACTATGTTTATGATTAAGAACCGTATGAAGAGGTTTTGACAACCAATACGTATCAACACCTTTTTTCACCGCTGCTAACTTTTCATTATACTCCTTTTCTAAAGCAAAAATATCTCTCTTATAATTTGAATTCGGATCATAATCATAACATCCAGCCAAACGTTCAACTTCCAGCTTTTCCTTAGCATTCAACAGATCATAATCACTTAAATCCGGCATTGTTAAATCTGCAACAAAATTATAAGACACATTCATCTTACCCGCTTTAGGAGTAACCGTCGTAATAATAACGACACCATTAGCTGCACGAGAACCATATAAGGCAGTTGCCGCCGCATCTTTTAAAATCGTTATCGACTCAATACGATTAGGATCATAATCATACAATTTAGTCACACTAATTTCAAAACCATCCATAATAAACGTAGGCAAATTAGGATTATCAACTAAATTCGACTTAGACAAAGGATCACGATCCAATTGTTTAGTAGAAGCAATACCAGACTCTCCACGAATATACACTTCCGGTATTGCATTAGGATCTGATCCCCAACGATTGTTTTCTTTAATCCTAAAAGAAGGATCAAATGCCTGAATAGCTTTTATCACATTTGTTTTAGACACCTTTAATAAGTCATCTTTTTTCACGGTAACTGAGTTTCCCGTAAAACTCGAACTTCGAATATTACTAAACCCCGTCACAACAACCTCTTCAAGATTTTCAACATCTTCCTCCAGAACCACGTTAATTTCCTTCTGGTTTCCTACCTTCACTTCCTTAGAAACCATCCCAATAAAAGAAAATAACAATGTAATATCCTTCTGGTCTGGCAACGTAACTTTATACATACCAGCCGTATCTGTCACTACCCCAATAGATGTTCCCTTGATCAGAACGGTCACGCCCGGTAGAGGAGCCTTTTTGTTATCCGTCACCCGTCCTTTAACGGTCCGAGCCTCTTTTTGTTGATTCAAGGGAGCCTCTTTAATAATAATCATATTATTCTCGATCTCCGCCACGAACCCTGTCCCTAGTAGAGCTTTTGACAAGACTTCTGACAACAACACATTTTGCATATTCACCGTGATATTCTTCACGGATTTCGTCTTGTCGTAATCATACAAGAATCCCATGTCACACTGACTCTTGATCGCCACAATCAAATCCTCGATACTCGCATTCTTCAACTCAATACTTACTCGCTGGTTTTGCGAGTGAACCGCTGCATTCAATCCGAAATTGAACACGAACAAAAAAATACAAAGATGTTTCATCAATAAAAGAATTTTTCGACACCACCTTTTTTGAAAAGGCGTACACAGTTTACCTCTTTTTTTCATAAATTTGTGTTGTAAAATTAAACAATCGAATAAGCTTGCCGGCTTATATGTAACAGGAGGATATTGCCGTATTCTCCTGTTTCGCTATTTCATTACTTGTACCACTTTTTTATCTATAACAAACTTCACGTCGCTTGTGCGCTCGATCAATCGCAACAAGTAACTGAAATCATCAAATCGTCTTAACTCCCCTGAAAACATAACCTCTTTCACATCCTCGTTCCGGTAGAAAACCTCGAAATCATACCATCTGGACAAAGTGGACAGAATATCCTCCAAGCGCTTCTGCTTGAAAATATATTTGCCATCCTTCCAAGCTACAAACTCCGCCACATCCACTTTTCTCTCCATGGCAATCCCGCTCTCCTTGTTATATGCCACCTGCATTCCCGGTTCCAACACGAAACTTTGCTTTCCTCGCTCAAAATCGACTTTCACTTTTCCGGAAACCAGCGTCGTGTAATTATTTACCTCGCTGGCATAACAACTAATACCGAAACTTGTTCCCAACACCGTCACTTTCTGCTCTCCAGAATGAACAATAAAAGGCCGCTCCACGTCCCGCCGCACCTCGAAGTAAGCCTCCCCCTCCAAATATACCTCCCGGGTATCACCCGAAAAAACAACCGGATAGCGTAAACGAGAGGCCGAATTAATCCACACCTTTGTCCCGTCTTCCAACTCGATCCGGTATTCTCCCCCCTTGGGAACGCTCAACTTATTATATACAATATCTTGAGACAGTCCAGATTTATTATTCACAGGCAAATAGCTTAAAACCGTACTATCAACCTTAATTTGATTTCCTGTTTTCTCTTGTAAAGAATATTGCTGTTCTCCTAACTGATACGTGGCCCCATCCGCCATCTCCAACACGGCATTATATTGTCCCGGAAGGATCTTTTGTACTGCCACATTCAATTTTTGTCCCGTGTTTACCCGATAGTACACGCTCCAACAACAAATCACAAGCACCACGGAAGCTACCGCACTCATCACCCACACCCAACGCTGTCTCCTTTCAATTCGCCGCTGTCTTTGCACCCGCTTTTCAAACACCCCCCAAGCCTCCTGAATTTCCCCAGTCTCAACTTCCTGCACATTTTCCTGTTGATACATTCTCCGCATTCGCTCGTAGTATTCCCGATGTTCCCATCCTTCTTTCAGCCATGCCTCAAAACGTTCCTCCTCCACGGCGGAAAGCTTACCTTCGATCTTCCGAAAAATCAAACTAGCTGATATTGTTTTGTCTTTCATGTTTTTTATCTTAATAACACCTCTATAACGAGAAGCCATTTATTTTGTGTGACAAAAATTTCAATTTTTTCCAGATAAAATGAAAAATATTTTTTGGAACTCTTCATCCATCCCTTGTAATACTTGTAAACAAGTCTCGCCGATGTCTCACTGATATATTCATTTAATTTCAAGATAAAATCAAATAAAAATCCACGACCTGTATCGTTAACCTATCGTTGACCTCTTAGCGAGACTCCAAAGAAATTATAACACAAATATCACCCAAATCCTCCCGAACAACGCAAACGAAAAGAGCTATTTATTTTTCAAAAATATATAAATCAAAACCGAAGTACCTACCTCTTCTGCAAGAATTTCTCTCAATTTTTTATATCCCCTAGACACCTGCGTACGAATCGTGTTAATCGTGATTCCTAATTCTTCTGCAATCTCTTGATATTTTTTTCCTTCCAGTACGTTCAATTTAATAATCAACCTGCATTGTTCCGGTAGACTTTCTATTGCTAAATTCACTTTAGCGTACACTTGCTCATCAATCTCTTCATCTATATCGGGGATATTAATCATCCCTTCCGCCATCAAAAACTTATACTTATCCTCCACTTGTAAATGACGAAGATAATCAACTGCAGCATTACGAGCAACTCTATAAAACCATGATTTCAACTGAAAATTATCAGGAAGAGAATGACCACTTTCAAATAATTTAAAGAAAATATCCTGTACAATATCTTTCGCAACATCCTCATCCCCAATATGACGCACAATAAACACGACAAGTAGCGGATAGTATTTTTTAAATACGACCTCATAAGTTTTGGAGTCTCTCCTACGTAACCCTGAAATATACGACCAATCTTCATTTAGATTCATATCCAACTTCTTACGTCTTAATTGATCTACAATTTACTAAGCAATAAACGAACGTTTAATGCATTCAAAAATTGCATGGAGCAGTCAGATTGTTAAATATGCTAATTCTCTAGTGTCGAGATAAATGAAAGATATGAAATCATTGGCAGACAACCAATATTTCTATATTGATAAAATTTTATTAAACGTTCGTTTATTGATCTTCAAAAATATGAAATAATTCAAACAAACCAACCACTTATCGCCATTTTTCATATACAGCCTTGCAAACAATCGCCTCTATCCAGCCTTTACCTTTCTCCCCACCAAAACTTATATCTTGCTATCATCCCTCCCATCCCCCTTCATTATTCCTTCCGAGTACGAAAAAAGACCGATACAGGCATTATCATCATCATCACGTCTGCATCAGAGAAAACGGGAAATGGCTTTTTACTAAGTTTCAACAATTCACCAGTATTCTTTTCCTTGTAAGCATTAGCTAGGCTCACGTACATCAACAATCGTTTTTTATCATTCTTTTCAACCTCCGGATCACTTTCCCGATCTCCTATACATCAGCAAATGTCGTTTTCGCACCACGTTCACAAACAATAGATGCCCCCCCCACATAGAGCGTCCCTAAACGTCAGTCCACTTTTTCCTGTCTCACCCGTTAACTAAATTGTTTCCTATATTCCAGCAAATTCTCTTCGGAGAATAAACACGGGAGTTGTTAGCGGCAATTCCCGTGTTTCTTTCCTAACGTTTTATAATAGTTATCACTTTTCCTTTTACTTCAAAATCAACATTTGTCGTTGCCTTGATCACGGACAACACTTTATCCAAATCCATATCCCGTTTGATCACTCCCCGGAACTCGTAATCCTTCAACTCCAGGTTTTGGTAAAACACTTCAAAATCATACCAACGTTGTAATTGTTGCATAATCAAATCCAACGTCATCGTCCGAAACACAAACCGTCCTTCACGCCAAGCCACGTAAGACTCCACATCAACCTCCCTTACCATCAACTGTCCCGTTTGCATATTCATCACCCCTTGCATCCCCGGGGTCAACACTTTCTCTTGCCCATTCTTCACGGAGAGAACACGAACCGATCCGTTCACCAGCGTTGTGTAAATTCTCCCGTCATCCCCGTATGTATTCACGTTAAATGACGTTCCCAATACACACACCTCCGCCCCTTTCGTCCGAACGACGAAAGGACGCTGGTTGTCTTTATGTACCTCAAAATAAGCCTCTCCATCCAAATCAACTACACGTCTATCACCCATGAACTCTACCGGATATTTCAACTCGGAAGCCGCATTCAAAAATACCTTGGTTCCGTCCGATAACGTGAGACGATACTCTCCCCCGATCGGTGTCACCAATTTATTATACTCCTCCTTTACCACTCCTTTACCATTCTCTTCGTACACGATTCCTTGACCATTGGAAGCGACCCGCATCCGCTCATTCAATTGGATATCCAATTTCCGCTCTCGATCCAACATCACCTTTTCCCCGTCAGCCATCGTCAGAATCGCCTTTGAAGTTCCGGGTTGCATCACGCTCTTGGCCAAAAGTTGATCTTCCCGCATATCCCGCACCCCGTCTATCGCACGTCCCACGAATAAACCTATCAGCAATATAACAGAAGCAGCCACCGACCAACGTAAAGTCATCCGACGACTCTTCTGGTCATAAATACTTTCCTCCAAACGTAAAAACTCTTCTCCATCATTCTCTCCATAGCTCAGTCCTGACAACTTTTGCCGGATTCCCGCAATCTCGTCCAATAGTTCAACATGCCCTTTCTCCTTCAACCACGCCGTCACTTCCTCGTCATTCAACTCTTCTCTTCGAGTAAGTAACCTATTGGCAAATTCTATATCATCATCCTTATAACCCATTTTTTGTTATTTTTATAATAACACAACAAGCCTCCTCAAATGGGTGACAAAAATTAAATATTTTTTGTTCGGGAATAGTCGATCCTTCCGTTATGGTTGGGCTATCTTTCCCTATGATCATGAACATAGCATGAACATAGTATCTACATAACATGAACACTGACGGGTGTACATGCTCCGTTTGTACTATGTAAGAATTTCGTTGATACCTGCAGGCAGGGGTAGAGGAGGGATTAGCAGGGGGCAGACTCTCCCCGGAGTAAAGGGACGTCTGTCTCCGGTCAGTCCCATCCATTTCCGGACGACTTGCTAAAGAAACCCGGTACGGTTATTCTGTAAACTATTGTATCACACAAGAAATACCACTATTTATACTTCTTCATTATTTTCTCGATAACTTCAGCCGTTAACTCATGTCCTTGTAACAACG
>ERZ827450.114-NODE-114-length-101026-cov-7.137822_pt1 | contig 101026 bp, 99 predicted proteins | sample MGYA00519773_ERZ827450 | MGnify/ENA primary metagenome ERZ827450 (study PRJEB31778, sample SAMEA3449306) | human gut metagenome | biome: human gut; feature: human-associated habitat; material: faeces | place: United Kingdom | collected 2010/2012 ...
AACAGATTCAGAAGGAAACGAATTTGTTCTTCGTGTATAATGATGCGGATTTGATACCATTTGATAATATATCCGTTTCGGCTAGAGATGAAGCCGTGGATGTTTTGTTGAACCGGGTTTTCACGGGATTGAATTTTTTGTTCGAGGGAAACGTGATTATCGTGAAACCGATGATCACGAAAGATGACGAGAAAAAAGAGGTTAAAAAACATGTCATAAAGGGGAAAGTAATTGATGAAAAGAACCAACCTTTGCCGGGGGTGACGGTCCGTTTGGATAGCACGACAGTAGGGTGTGCCACGAATGAAAAAGGAATGTTCGAGTTGATATTACCCGTGGAAAAAGGCCAGTTGATATTTTCATTTGTAGGTTTTAAACAAGAAAAAAAATCATTCAAAGCGGGAGAAGAAATGATCGTGAAGTTGAAGGAGGAAACTTCCGATTTGGATGAGGTAACGGTTATTGCCTATGGAGAACGTAATAAAAGAGAACTAATCGGTTCTGTTTCTTCTGTGAAAGCCAAGGATTTGGAAGAGGTCCCTTCTGCCAGTTTGGCAAATTTATTACAAGGGCATATGGCCGGGGTTGAGGTGAATAATATTTCGGGGGCTCCCGGAGGCGGTGGTACCCGGGTTGTTGTTCGTGGATATAATTCGTTGATGAATGGTACCACGAGCGGGGAACCTTTGTATGTTGTGGATGGTGTACCTATTCACTCGTTTACTTCTCCGGTAACGGGGACGAATACTTTAGCGGAGATTGACCCCTCGACAATCGAATCGGTTGAGGTGTTGAAAGATGCTGCTTCTGCTGCTATTTATGGATCAAGGGCATCTAATGGCGTAATTTTGATTACTACCAAAAAAGGTAAAGTGGGACGGGGTGATTTTCAAGCTAACGTGTCTTATTCTTATTCTGTTTTACCTAAAACACCGGAACAGATTATCGGTAACGGGGAGCGTAGATGGTGGATTGCCGCGGCTAGAAATGAAAGAGTGGCCGGGAATTTCGGGAATCCAATGACAGGGGATAACTGGCAGTTGCCAACATCTTATTATGATGCTTATTCTCATATGGCCGGAACATATGATTACTTTTGGGGTAATGGATATTCGTTACAGAATGATGGGTATGGATATACTCCTCAGTTACAGGATAGTTTGAATCCTTTCTACAATAATGCCACGAACTGGTGGAAGCAGGTTTTTCGGCATGGAAAAATTATTAATGCCAATTTACAGTCTTCCGGTGGGAACGAACGAGTTACTTATTTAGTTGGTGGCGGTTGGTATCAGGAAGAAGGAATTATGTACGGGAGCGAGTTTAAACGGGCCAATTTGATCACGAATATAAATATGAAACCGAGGAAGAACTTGAGTTTGGATGCTCGTTTGTATTTGTCATATTCGGATCGTAGTCGTGGGTCCGGAAGTTCGGGATTCGGGGATGGAAAGGCTATAGAACGTTTGACGGCTGACCCGAAACAAACATCTTCTCTTTTACCTGCGGATGGTGAGGTGAAAGATCGCTTGTTACAATTGTTGAATTCAAAAGTGGATAAGGCTTACTCGTATAATATTCGTAGTAGTTTGAATCTGGGATATGAATTTATACGAGGTTTGAAACTTACGGCAAGTATTTCGGCTAATTATACGGAAGCTCGGGCCAATACATTTAGCCCAAGCTACTTGGATCAGCAGAATAATTTAAGTAAATCTATCGGGCAAATGGAGGGTAATATGATTCTTCAGAATGAGGAATTGCTGAGTTATAAATTTAATGTCAAAGAGCAACATAATTTTGATCTTTTGTTCGGTTTTTCTTATATCCGGACAAGTAAAAACTCGATGTATGGTTCCGGGGAAGGCTCTCCGAGCGATAAAATCCATTATGTATTATCCGGTTTTAACACCACGTACACGAAAGCGGGTGAGATTGTTGCTTTACAAAAGTATAATTCTAATTTTGAGGAGAAAGTACAGGTTAGCGGATTCGGGCGTATTGCTTATAATTTCCGGCAAAAATATTTAACAGAAGTGACTTTACGCCGGGACGGTTCTTCTGTATTCGGGGAAGATGTGCGTTGGGCGACATTCCCATCTGTTGCCGTGGGGTGGGCTTTTTCAGAAGAAAAATTTATGGATCGTTTCTGGTGGTTGAGTTACGGTAAGATTCGCGCTTCCTGGGGAACTTCAGGACAAGAATTTGCCGAGCCCTATCTGGCACATGGAACTTATGTAATCGGTGATAAATTTTTGGGAAGTGTTGGAATGGACCCCGCGACTATTTTTAACAAATCATTGACTTGGGAAGAATCGGATCAATATGATTTAGGTTTGGATGTAGACCTGTTTGATTACCGTTTAAAATTTAAGTTGGATTATTATTATAAATATTCGAAATCGGTTTTATGGAATGCACCGTTACCGGGAAGTGTTTATTATTTCAATTCGGCTTGGCAAAATGCCTTGGAGGTTTCCAATGAAGGTTTGGAATTGGAACTGGTGGCAGACATCCTCCGGGAATCAGCCGTGAGTTGGAGGGCCCGCTTCAATATTAGTCGTAATTGGAATCGTTTTGAAAAGTCTTATTCCGGTTTGGATGTTCCCGGGGCCAACAATCCTTACGTGATCGGGCGTTCGTTGTTCGGGTTCTATGTTTATAAGAATTTGGGAATGATACAAAACTCGGAAGATGTTCCCTCTTATTTTGACCAAAATATGTATGAGAATAGTTTGTATGCCGGTTATTATACAACTCCTTACCGGGAAGGGATGTATCAATTGGCAGATTTGAATGGAGACGGGCGGATTGATGCGGACAATGACAGGTATTATGCCGCGAGTACTCTTCCTTTGGCAAGTGGTGGTTTCGCTAACGAGATTACATGGAAAAACTTTGATTTGAATGTATTGTTTACTTTCAGTTTCGGGCGTAAAATGATCAATCGATTGAAAAAAGGAGCTTTAGAGTTGAATCACCAATTTGGGCCGATTTTTCAGGATTATCGGGGTTTAACTTTTTGGCAACAACCGGGAGATGAAACGGACTATCCAAGAATTGAAGCCGCTTATGCCGGTTACACGGGGCAATTTGATGCTTACACGGATAAGGATATTGAGACTGTCGGGTTTGTGCGTTTGAAACAATTGACATTAGGGTATAACGTACCCAAGAATATAATGAAAAAAATCGGGTTAGAATCCGGGCGTGTTTTCTTCACGGGAGAAAATCTTTTTTTGATCACGAATTATTCGGGCGTGGACCCGGAATCTGTAGATCCGGTGAGTGGGTTTGATAATTTTGATAATTATCCTTTGGCCCGTAAGTTAACATTAGGTTTAACAATAAAATTTTAAGTATGAACAAGTTATTGATTATATTGCCAATCTTGTTTTTGTTTTTTTCATGCGACAGCTGGATTGATGTGAAACCGGAAAATCAGGTTACTTATACGAACTATTTTGAGACGGAAAAGGATGTTGAAGGGGCAGCTTTGCAGATGCTTGCAGCGGAATGTGCTTATATCGGGTGCGAAGGGGATTATTTGAAATGGTTGGGGATTTTGGCGGATGAATGGAGTGATACTTATAATGGACCTCGGTTAGGACGAGTGTCTGATCTGGCGAGTGGTTGGGGTGATAAGAGTTGGAAAAATTCATACGATATCGTTTTTCTGGCAAACACGATATTGGAGAATGCTCCCCGGGCCGATATGCCGAAAGACCGATTGAATTTTTGGATTGGTCAGGCTTCTTTTGCGAAAGGGTTGGCTTATTTTGAGATTGCCCGTCTTTTTGGAGATGCCGTGATAACAAGGAATAGTACTAGTTTGGAAAAATACGGGAGAAAGCCCATGTTGGAAGTTATCGATACGGCTATCGTGAATGCGGTAAGAGCTTTTAATTTGTTACCCGTGTTTGAGGAGTTGAAGGATCTTTCCGGGGCGGCGATAACCAGTAAGCAGTACGCTTGTAAAGGGGCTGCAGCCGCGTTATTAGCTCATCTTTATGCTTGGCGGGGAAGTGTGACGGAATTGTACGGATTGGAAGGGGCTGCGCCTGCCGATTACCGGAAATCAATAGATTACTGTACGTTGATTCTGGATAAAAAAGCTGGTTTTTACGAGATGCAACCCGATCCGGAAACTTTATGTTTGGCCATGTCAAAAATGGGAGGATACAATAAAGAGAGTATATTTGAATTGGAACTGAACCCCAGTGAAACTTATGCGCAAACTGTGCGTGTATTGGGTGCTTTTCTCACCGGTTATCCGGTTGATGTAAATGCAACCTTAACGAGTCAAAGGACGAAGTCATTTAGGTTAAGATGGTCTACAGTTCAGCAAATGTACGAGACAAAGGATAAACGTGTTGATGCTTATTTCTATACGGATGATGAGATTTTGAATAATCTTCAAACTTATCCTTATATCTATTTGAGAAAGTGGCGGGAAGGGATTTATTTTATGAGTAGTTCCGGTTCAATGGCGACTAGAATGACTGGTTTAAGGGCGAATCAGGTACAATGGCGGGTGGCTGATATTTATTTGTTGCGGGCGGAGTGCCGGGCGAAATTGGAAATTACTGGGGCGGAAGATGATTTAAATGAGGTTCGCGGAAGGGCTAATGCTACGCTTTATCCTGCAGCCGGAGAGAATGATTTGAAATTGGCGATTTTCAAGGAACGGGAGAAAGAATTACTTTATGAAAATCACCGTTTTAAAGATGTGATACGGAATGGTAAAGCCTATATCCGAGAATATTTCGGTTATTCGTTAGCAACGGATGCCGGATTGGAGGAGAATCCGATTAAATATGCAACAGATCAGGATTTGAAGGATGGAATTCTTTTTCAGCCCATTCCGGAATCTGCATTCCTGATGAACGGGTTGATGCGCCAGACGGCTTATTGGCTTAAGTATGTGAAATATTAAATGGATTAAACGAGATATATTATGATAAAATATGTGATAATTATAATGGTATTATTTGCGCTGGGTAGTTGTGAGACGAATTACGGCACAATCAATACCGGTTTGGCGGGCGGGAAGTTTAACGGGAATATGTACGAGTATTTTCAAGCAAATCATTACGATTGGGATAGTTTGGTTTTAATGATTGATCGTGCGGGTTTAAAGGATGTATTTACGGGAGAACGTGCTGGATTCGAGAAAATAACCTTTTTCGGCCCGACAAATCATACCATTCGTTTGTGGATGTATAAAAGCGAACGGCGTTGGGACCCGGAATTGATGCAGACGGTGGTGGTAAAAAAAGCCTACTATCGGGTAGACGAGATTCCGGTGGAGGATTGTCGTCGGCTGGTTATGGAGCATGTCGTGAAGGGTGTTTATATGCGGGATGATATTCCGGAAGGGACTCTTGCGGAATCCGGAACCAGAGAGGGGGGAACGACTTTGACAGGTGTCGAGGGAAACTCATTTTGGATTTTCTCATTTCGGGGAATGTATCAGGGAATTGCCGGACAAGGTGCCGTGTCTCTGAAATTGATTTCGGAGATCGGACAGGAGATTAAAGTGGCATCTTCCAATTTGGAATCAGATAACGGTGTGGTACATTCTTTACACTATGATTATCCGTTGGGAACATTGTAATTTTATAAATCGTAAATACATGAGGATATGAAATATATATATACATTATTTCTTTTTACATTGGCAACTTGGGGGTGTCAGGATGTGAAGATCGGTTGCTTGGATGTGAGTAATGCGGAATATATGCCGGACACGATGCTTGTTCGGAAAGAGCTCGGGTTTATTACAGATGATTGGAATATTATCAGGGAGGACAATAACAGAAAGAGAACACAAGCTCCTTGGGTGACAAATCAGATTCAAGGGGTGATAGGTACCGCTCCTATTCAATACTCGTTATATGATGTGAAAGCTTCGGACGGTGGGGATGCGAAAATATTTAAAACAGAATTGAAAATTCGTGGAGGAGGGATTATGGAAGTGCCTTTTGTTCCGGAATCTCCTAATGGACGTTATACGGTTTCGTTGAAAGTGGAGGCAGAGGAATATAGTGCCATTATTGAAGATGCATTTACCTTTGTGATACGGCAAAAATAAAGTGATTTCGTTTTGGGGTGTTTACTCTAGAGCGGTTTTAATAAATGAATTTAGTATGAAGAATAGAATTATATGGTACATGATAAGTTTAATATTGTTATGTACTTCCGTGAAAGGATATGCTCAGGGAATAGATTTTTTTAAAGGGACTTTTAATGAGGCTTTGACGAAAGCGGCGAACGAGGGTAAACTGGTATTTGTTGATTTTTATGCCACGTGGTGTGGACCTTGTAAGCAGATGGTAGAGAAGGTTTTCCCGGATGAAGAGTTGGGGAAATACATGAACGAGAAATTTGTTTGTTTGCAAATAGAAGTGGAAAAAGAGGGGTGGCAAAAAGAAGTGGCAGAAAGGTATAACGTGACGGTTTTGCCGACACTGGTGTTTTTTAAGTTGGACGGTACGGTGGTTGCTCGCTTGGCAGGAGCCCGGGAGAAAGCGGAATTGTTGAATGCGGCAAAAGTGGCTCGTGGTGAAGAGTTGAGTTTTGAAAAATTATACGATCGAGCAAAATCGAAAAAGGATTTGGCCGATATGCAGAATTTGTTGAAACAGGCACCCGAATATGTAGGAGGTTTACAAGGGATGGAAGCACAAAAGTGGATTGTACGGGTTGATAAAATGTATAACGAATACGTGAAAGCGAAAATGGGGCCGGATTTTATTAATAAAGAGGATTTGACCATCGTGAATCGTTTCAACAAGAAGAATGTGAAAGATGATGTCGTGATGGAATTTATTGCCAAGAATTTAAGAACTTACTTGGAGAAATTGGGTGAAGCTCCCGGAATATTACTCGTGGAGTATAATAATAATATTATCGGGGATTTGGCAAAAGCGGGTAAAAACGAGTATAAGAAATATCTGGATAGAATTAAGGGAGATTTGAAGGTGGCTTATGATATTATGCCGACAGGCAGTAAATTAACCCCTTATGAAAAGTTCAAATATTATTATGATGGGATGTATCTGTTGTCTTATAAAAAGGATGTTCCTTCTTACGTGAAGTTGATGGGGAAATATATAGAGACGATGGGAGACCAGATGGGAGCGAATGATTATGGTGAAATTGCCCAAAATATGTACCAGATGACGAAGGGAAAATTAACAAATGATCAACTGGGACAATTAAAAGATTGGCTCATTAAAGCTTTACACTATGATAATGTTGCTTTGTTGGATAGGATTAATTTCGTGACGATGCTTGGTGATACTTACAAAGCATTAAAACAATATGACGAGGCGAAAGAGGCTTATAATCAGGCTTACATGGAAGCTTTGAAGTTTGAAAACAAGAGACAGATGATGATGGCGCAAATGGTTATCAAGCGGAAATTGCAAGCGCTGGAATTAGCAAAATAGAAAGTGTGAGGGGATTATTATTTACAATTACGATATTTCTTTTCATGGACTTTACTCCCTCGGTTGCCAGAGGACTGGTTGACATATGGATGTTTATCGTGAAGGATTGGTGTAGCGAGGTTTGGATGAACGTGCTGAACACTTACGCCGAGTACAAGAAGGATGCTATGGATCACAAGGCTTTTGACAAGATGTTGGAAAGCATGACGGTCGAGGATGTTCGCAGCGTGGCCCGGAAGTTTCTGAAAGACGTGAAAGTAAGAGATTGGGTAATAAAGTCGGAAGTGGTGAATCCGCTATCCGATTGGGAGAAATAGTGTGTGGGTGTGACTTGTGAAAAGGGGAGTGTTGATCTTTGACACTCCTCTATTTTTTTAGGTATTAGCCGAACCTTTATGTATAGCTCCCGTATATATCACAGAACTTGAAACAGAAAAGGAGATGATGAGGAATTGTACTTTTGTAGTGACATTGTTGGCCTTGTTTTTCACGGGATGTGAGAAGGCAACGATAAAAGTAGGGAAGGATTTTTTATCCCACAAGACCAACGAGTTTGATATTACGATAGCCTATCCGGTGTTTACCTCCCAAAAGGCTGAGGTGGAACGAGAATGTAAGATGGTGAACGAGGAAATTTCCCGGTTGATTGACAGTTTGCAAAATGATTTGAAAGCACAGTTGAACGAGTACCTGCAAAAGGCATCGGATATGAAGGAAGAGCCGATGATCCCGTTTGGGTTGGATGTTAAGGATAGCGTGTTCATGGCGGATCGTCATTATATCAGTGTTCGTCTTGCGGTTTACACGTTGACGGGAGGAGCTAACGGGTTGACGGAGTATTATGCGGTCAATTATAGTTTGAAGGACAAGAGTTTTTTGAGCCCGGAGGGTATTCTGAATTATGACAAGAGTGTAGAGATTGACAAGCAGATTCAACGGAATTTCAAGAATCCGGAGAATTGTTTTTCGGAAGTTCCCACGCTGGCAAATGTAACCACGGTGAATTTTTCGGGAAATGATATTTGTTTTACTTATAACCCGTTAGTCCTAGGGGCCCATTATTGTGGAGCGGCGGAAATATCTGTACCCCGTATGTTATTGAAAGGTGATTTATTGTTGAAATAGATAGGGAGAATTGTAGGGGAGACGAGGGCGATCCGAAAGGATCGCTCTTTTTTGTCTACGGTTGCAAAAAATATTTAGATTGTTTGCATGGTGATCCGAAATTAACTTATGGTGATTTATTAAAAAAATAATAAATTGAGAGTACACAATAGTGTTTAAATTTTATACATTTGTATAATACACAAAAAACAACACACACTATGAAAAGTACACTAATTATGGCTGTTTTTATGGCATTTGCATTTATTGGATGCCAGCCTAGGGTTCAGGAATTGAACGTGAAGAATGAGAAAGTAACAGCGAATTCTGAGAATTGGGACATTACAGTGAATCGTTCGATGTTCTCGTCTGCTGATGCGAATGTGAACAAGAGCTGCGAGGTTTTGAACAAGAAAATTGAGAAGTTCGTGAATGACTTGCAGGATAGTTTGAAGAGTGATGCGAACGAGTTTTTCCAGTCATGGCAAGGGACCGGGGAAGAACGTCCTGCATGGATATACGAATTGCAAGTGGGAGATAGCGTGTTTATGGCAAATGACCAGTACGTGAGTGTACGTTTGATGGTTTACACTTTCACTGGAGGTGCGCATGGAATAACGAATTTCTACACGTTCAACTATGATGTACAAAATCAGAAGTTCTTGACCAATCAGGAGATTTTGAATTATACTAACGAGACACAGATTAATGCCCAGTTGAAGGCAAATTTCAAGAATCCGGAAGGTTGTTTTACAACAGAACCAACGTTGAAAGATGTGACTACTGTAAATTTCAACCAAAAGTCTGTTTGCTTTACCTATGCCCAATATGTGTTAGGAGCTTACGCTTGTGGGGTGGCTGAAGTGAACGTGCCTCGGACAGCATTGAAAAACGATTTATTGATTAAATAAAGTGATATTGCTTTATAGAAATTGGCCGGAAGACTTTCCGGCCAATTTTATTTTATTCATTTTAGTAAGGCGGCACTTTCAACCAGTCGGATAAACTCTTTCCGATACCCTTCCGGATCGTAATTCGTGGCTTGTTTGGCGAGGTCAATAACGTCGTCGAATGTAAAATCATTCTTGTAGTCCGAATTTTGTAATAACATTCCGAAACCGGCAACGGCGGCAGAGAATCGGAAATTCTCGGAACTCTTTTTTATCGGGGTATTATTGTCAATAACAGCTGCTTCCATTTTAGAACTTTTATGCGAATCCGGTTGTTTGTAGCGAAGTTTCACGGTCAGTAGTTCCGGGCTGTCTGTTAACATTTTCTTTTCATTCTTCTCGGTTTTCTGGTATTTTAGGGGGTCTATGTTTGGAGCAAAATTACTTTTAACACCAACCGGAATGATCTCGTACAAGGCGGTAACACTATGTCCGGCTCCCATTTCTCCGGCATCTTTCGTGTCATCATTGAAATCTTTTGCTTCTAGCAGGCGGCTTTCATAGCCGATCAAGCGATAGGCTTGAACCTTGGCGGGATTGAATTCCACTTGAATCTTCACGTCTTTAGCAACCGTGAAAAGGGTTCCGCCGAATTCGTTCACTAATACTTTCTTCGCCTCTGTCAAGTTGTCAATGTAAGCGTGATTCCCGTTTCCTTTCTCGGCGAGAACCTGCATTCGGTTATCTTTATAATTTCCCATCCCGAAACCTAAAACTGTCAGGTATATACCGGAGGTTCGTTTTGTTTCAATCATCTTCTCCAGTTCTCTGGGTGAAGAAATTCCGATATTGAAATCCCCGTCGGTAGCTAGAATGATACGATTATTACCTCCTTTTGTGAAATTGCTCTCGGCAACCCGGTAGGCTCTTTGTATGCCATCTCCACCGGCAGTGCCACCACTAGCATATAATCCGTCGATTGCATCTAGAATTTTAGCTTTGTCACTTCCCGGGGTAGAGGCAAGTACCTCTTTCGTGTGGTTCGCGTAAGTGACAATCGCTACCCGGTCTTGAGGACGAAGTTGTTTCACGAGTAATTTCAAGGAGGATTTCAACAACGGGAGTTTATTTGCGTCACTCATGGAACCGGACACGTCAATCAAGAATACAAGATTGGAAGCGGGAAGATTATCCGTGGAAACTTCTTTTGCTTTGATTCCGATGTGTACTAGCTTATGTTGTGTGTTCCACGGGGCGTTGGAAACCTCGGTGGTAATACTTACCGGGTCTTTCCCCTGTGGAGCGGGATAGTTATAGGTGAAATAATTCAAGAACTCTTCCGTGCGTGTGGCATCAACCGGAGGAAAAGTCCCTTGATTAATAAAGCGTCGTACATTAGAATAAGCTGCATTGTCCACATCGATTGAGAACGTGGAAAGAGGTTCGTTTAATGCCGGCAGGAAACGATTTGCGGCAAATTTATTATACTCTTCCGTGTTTTGTGTGTAAGCTAATGGCATGGCTCCTCCACGAATACGCATTCCGGAATGGAGTTTAAATTTGGCACTTTCATGATGAGTGACTCCGTATCCGGTAACAATGGTTGCTTCTTCCATGACCATTTCGTCCTCTTTTAGATAGACATTTAATTTTCTCTCTTTTACTGGGATATTTTGAATTTCTAACCCGATAAAACTGAAATGTAGGGTATCTCCGATATTTGCCTGTATCGTGTAATTCCCCTGTGAATTGGAGACTACACCTATATTCGTGTTCTTAATGCGAATGGTGACCCCGGGTAATGCCGAACTGTCTGCGGCAAGCATTACCTTACCGTTCACTTGGATTTTTTGGGCTGAGACAGCATTAGATAATCCAATAAATATAACTAATCCCCATGCAATTTTTTTTAGAAAGCTACTTGTTTTCATAAGTCGTTATTTTTGAATTAATTTAATCCTAAGATGACAGACTAAAAGAAATTCCATAAATCTTTCGAGAGATTTTTTTTAATTCTTATATTTGTAAAAATCAATGTATAAATAGTGACGCGAGGTCAGGAGAACATAACGGATGAAGAACTGCTGAAAAGATATTGTGACAGTGGTGATTTGGTGTATTTCGTGGAAGCTTATAAAAGATACATGCCTTTGATGTACGGGGTAGCCTTAAAGTATCTGAAGCGACCGGAAGATGCACAAGATGCCGTTATGCAATTATTCGAAGAATTGATTGTAAAGGTAAAAGCGGTGGAGATACAATCATTTAAAGCTTGGCTATATACCTGTATTCGCAATAATTGCTTGATGGAAATCCGGAAAAAGAGTAAAAATTTATCTATTTCTTTAGACGATTCTTTTATGGAATTTTGCGATGATTTTCATCTTACATTTGTAAATGAGAAGGAAAATCGGGAGAAATCGTTACGGGAATGTGTTGAAGGATTACCTGAAAGGCAGCGTGTCAGCGTGAAATATTTCTTCTTGGATGAACTTTCGTACAAGGAAGTGGAAGAACGCACGGGTTTTTCTTCGAAAATGGTAAAGAGTTTTATACAGAATGGGAAACGGAATTTGAAATTGTGTTTGCAACGTAAAGGAATAACATCAAATGAAACGGATTGACGACATAAAAGAATACCTGCATGGCAACCGGAAGGGAAAGGCTGCTAACCGTATGGAGCGAGAGGCGTTGTCCGATCCGTTCTTGTACGAAGCGTTGGAAGGGTTGACTTCAACTCCCGGAGACCCGATTGATGGCTTGATTCGTTTGGAACGCCAGTTAAACGAACGAGCCCGTTCTTCTCGTAAACAGAAGCGGGTATGGATGTATGTTGCGGCCTCGTTAGCAGTTTTATTGGCTTGTGGGACATGGTGGTTTACCCGGCAGGAGAAAACTTTTGATGTACCCATGATGATGGTTGCCCAATTATCAGATTCGGTGAAGACTAAAGAGAAACTGACACTTGAAAGTGAAAAAGCAATAGATTTGTCCGATGAAACGGATTCTTTAACGGTACGTTCAAACGATAAAAGACAGTTGCCACACTCGGCTGACAAAGTGGTAAGAAGAAAGGATTCTGTACGGGAGATGGTGATGGAAGAGCTTGCTGATCAGGAAATTTCTTTGGCAAGTGTTCAAATGGAAGATACTTCCCGACTGACAACCCAGAAAATGAAAGTAATCAACAATCACGTGTCGGGTACGATAACGGATGGAAAGGGCAATCCTTTACCGGGAGTGACTGTAATTCTTTCCGGTTCCACGATTGGGGTTGTTTCAGATGGTAACGGGCACTTTAGTTTGGAACTTCCAGCATCAGAGGGGGTACTTGCTTTTTCTTTTGTCGGGATGAAATCTCGGAATGTTTTGGTTAAGGCGGGGGATAAATTGCAAGTGAAGATGGAAGAAGATACGGAAGGAATGGATGAGGTTGTTGTTACTGGTTATGGTGTTGCCAAAAAACGGGAGGTCGAAATGTCTAATGTGAAAATACGGGGGACTTCTACTGTTTCCGGTCAACCCAATGTCCTGCTTGATACACTGGTATCTAAAGATGATATTTTCCATTTCAATCAATATATGGAAAAAGCTTTGCGTTATCCGAAGGCAGACTTGGATTCAAATAAAATGGGGACGGTTACACTCTCGTTTGAATTGAATCGGAAAAAAGTCCCTAGCCGGATTCGAATAGAAGATGGGTTTTCGAAGGAGAGCAATAAAGAAGTTATCCGATTGCTGGCCGAGGGACCTAAATGGGAAAACACGCCATCCGGTAGGCGAATACAAGTCCATATCCATTTTACGATCGGAAAGAATGGCGAATCTCATAAAGCCATCTTGATCGTGTTGCCTTCCGGGGTTGAACGAAAACCCTAAAAGAGAAGATGAATATCTTCTTCTATCTTGCGAATGGCAGGATAAGCCCCGAAATGTAAATTCTTTTTTAATTGATCGTCAATACTATTTCGATAACCGAAAAGGTTGATATGGGGCGGTTGTTGTGAACCGGAATACGAATCTTTCGCAATCCGTAGTACTTTTTTACAAACTTCCCGGTTCAACATGTAAACCATATCGTAAATATTATGTCCCCGGATAAAGAGATACGTGGTATCCGGAGTTAATCCCATCTTTTGGTACTTTTCCTCTAGTATGGAAAGGTTCGCTTTGGGATAATTCTTCCGGAGTTGAGCAAGTTTTTGTTCGATCCGTCCTTTCAACTTGTTTAACTCGTGGCGTCCGTTTTGGCGGATGTCCGGTCGACGTTGCCATTGAAATGAAATCAGTTCGTTGAAATCGGCGATCGAAAACCGTTTAGGATCTGCTACCAAGAAATAAAGATGCCACAGGAATAATTTGTACACGATATTCGAATACTCTTTCAGAAATTGATGGAAGTCGAACACGTTGTTAGGCAGGGCTGTGATCCGGTAGCATAGCTCGTTCAAACCTTTGTCATAGCAATGATGGTTCTCGAAAGAGTAGGTATAGGTCTGGAAAATGTAATGCTTGACATCGATCCCTTGTTCTTGCAGCAAATAGCGATAGTCACTGTCAATGCAGATAAAAAACTTCGGATTTAGATATTTGACATATTTCAGACATTGCGTCACACCTCGGGTTTCATGTCCCCGTTCGTTTCGGGAACCTGCGATAAAATGGAACCGATCATTTGGGCGGAAATGTTTGAAAATATTACTCCAAAAAACAATATCGTCTTTATCTTCCACGTGAATGGCAGCCCTGCAACGCAAGAGTTGTGCGTCCATCATAAAACGTTTGGCAGCGTGATAATAATATTTTTCTTTAGATACGGGAGGAGAAAACATAACAATTGAAAATTGAGAATTGAAAATGTAAAAAGACCATTAATCTACGGTTAAAAGAGTTGGATTGAAATCTAGAATCTAAAATTGATAAGGTTAGTGAATCAATAGGTCTTCGATGAATACCAACTTGTCACCCCAGCCATCACCGAACAGGCTTGGAGAGTGGGTAGAGGTAATGATCTGGCAATGTGGGTTCAGTTTTTGAATTTCCTCAAAAAGGCGGTACTGCCACTCGATATGTAACGAGATTTCCGGTTCATCCATGAGTAGGATGTAGGGTTGCTCGTCCATCAAGAACACGCGGAGTAGAATAATTAATAATTGTTTCTCTCCCGACGATAGCTTGTAGAGATGGATAATTTCATTCCCATCCCGGAAGACCAGTTGATTCGTCATCGGGTCAATTTCGATCGTTTTTCCCGTTCCGGCAAACAGATGGTTCACCGTGTCGTAGAATTTGCGAATCCTGCGGTTGATCTTTTCTGCTTGATCCGGGAAATTCGTGGCCCGAAGGCGGTAATCAGAAAACGAATTGTTATTCTCGCCCACGCTGTACACGATTTCCTTTAACTCGCTGAGCAGGGGACTGTCTTCTTTACCCATTTTCCGACGATCACGGATAGGTACGTCAAATGTACTTATCTTTAAATAGTTTACTCCGGCTAACTTTTGTCTTACAGATGCTAGAGTACTATCCTTTCGAAAACTGACCAAGATATCGTCAATAGTGACCTCTGCCTCGATGTTGTATAATTTCAGTCGTTTAATATCTGCCGAAAGTAAGGCGTCAATAATATTGAAGAACGTGGTTTTCCCGCTACCGTTAATACCTGTTAGGATATTCACATCGGGATTGAGATTCTCCCACCGGAAATTATATTTTCCCCATATATTGCGGATCTCTATTTTCTGAATCTTGTTCGCTTTCATGCTGCTGGCATTTGATAAAGTTTATCCAAATTGTTATCAACAAAGGTAATAAAATTTATATTTTTGTGTCGATTTTGCGAATCATTTCATGGATTAATATATAAAGAGTATGCAAGGATTTTATGCGATATTATTGTTGATCGTTTCAAACGTGTTCATGACTTTTGCCTGGTATGGCCATCTGAAGTTACAGGAAATGAAATGGATAGATAATTGGCCTCTTTTCGGGGTCATCCTGTTTTCATGGAGTATTGCTTTGTTCGAATATTGTGCCCAAGTTCCGGCTAACCGCTTGGGATTTATCGGAAACGGTGGGCCTTTCTCCCTAATGCAATTAAAAGTGGTTCAGGAAGTGATTACGCTGACTATATTCATAATCTTTTCCATGCTTTTCTTCAAAGGCGTGACTTTTCAATGGAATCATCTCGCTGCTTGTGTTTGTTTGGTGCTGGCAGTTTATTTTGTATTCATGAAATAACATGAGATCGGAAAATTTGTAGAACAGGGTTGGTTGTTTGAGGGATATTATTCGTTGACATATTACTTGTAATAGGAAATTATTTTTGGTGATTATATATTATTTTACCGTATATGCTGGAGATGTTTGTTTTGATACTCAAACTCCTCCGTCGGCTGTGCCGCCACTAGATTTGATTGTTCCGTTAACGTATATGTTGGATTTCACGGATTATACCTTGTTGGTGGAGAACAAGATGGAAAAACAATGCTCTCACAAGGTAAAAAAGAAATACGAGGAAAAGATGTGTTTTTTCAGTCGGAACAACCTTTGTCAGGATTATCGCTTTGCATCGAGGAGTATCGAAGTTTGGAAATGGAGGAGGAGGGAATTTCTTTTTTCTTGTATTATTTGCCTTGGAATCAGTTTGTTATAGGCATGTACACTGGAATGGAAACGATGCGGGAAGTTTTGGAGAATCCGTGTGGGGTATGGAAAATAATATGCGGGGAGATTACCCATTTAAACGTTATGCTTTGATAGAAGTCCCGTCTTCGTTTATAACATTCGGAAGATGGTGGAAAGAGGGGAGTTCTCTTACTCGGTTGGGAATGGGTTTTATTCCGGAGAGAGCGGTAACCATGAGTTGGAAGTCTCTTCATTCTGAGTGGTGGATTGCAGTATACGGTTTACTCCGATAATAAGTCAACAGATAACCTGTTTTGCATTAATATTTAGTGAAATCAATGCTATGAATGAAAATTTTAATTGTGATTCCAGAAGTGAAAATATAAAATAGAACTTAATTTCGGGGTTCTTTTACAAATTTATCTTTTTTGTAACCAATTGAAAAGAATTGGCGTTTAAAGATTAAAAAAAGGTTGGCGTTATGTTTTCAGTGGAATTCCGCTATCGGGCGAGAAAGATTTATAAATCTGTAAAACAGATTGTTGAGCTGGTGAGTAATGTATTATTATTTCTAGCTTCTTTTCTTGCGATTATTTTAGTTATTTATCGTTTCGGTTTTGATATGTCGGCTGATTATTCTCATGAGATATATTATACCTATCGGATAATCATACGCCTTTTCGTAGTTCTTGGCTTATTACGGTTCTTGTTTAATTTCAAGTTGTTGCGGGCGGAAAAAGGATTCTGGATAGAAGTATTGGTGTTACTTTTTCTATTTGGCTTGACTTTGTTTTCCAAACATTTTGACCGACCGGATTTCGAGACAACCAATCCCTTTCTTTTCAAAGTCGAACGAATTCTTACATATGGTGTGGTATTGTTATTGAGTATCATACAACTCTCGAAACAAATATTTGTTGTTTTGCGAAGTCGGGTAAAAGCGGAAGTCCTTTTTGCCACAAGTTTTTTATTTATTATCTTATTTGGGGCTGTTCTGTTAGGCTTGCCTAATGCCACGTACGAGGGAATCAGTTTCACGGATGCTTTGTTTACCTCGACAAGTGCCGTGTGTGTGACCGGGTTGACCGTCGTTGACACTGGCACCACTTTTACGTTGACCGGGCAGGTCGTGCTGCTCATGCTGATTCAGGTCGGGGGAATCGGGGTGATGACCTTTACCAGTTTTTTTGCCATGTCATTTTTGAGTGGGACCTCTTTTCATGATCAGTTCATGATGAAAAACTTGTTGAACGAGGCCTCTTTGAGTGATATTTTCCGGACTGTCGTGTACATTATTCTGACCACGTTTATCATTGAGGGAATTGGTGTTTATTTTGTCTATATGCAGGTACAGAATGTTACGGGAATTGACAATAAATTCTTTTTCGCCTTGTTTCATGGTGTTTCGGCTTTCTGTAATGCCGGGTTCTCTACGTTGCCGGGCAATCTCTATGATCCTTTGATCAGGCATTTGTATGGTTTGCAGGTCATTTTGGCTTTCTTGATTATATTTGGAGGTATCGGATTCCCGATCTTGTTCAATTACGGACGACTCCTGCATTATGGGATTCGGAATAAGATCAAATGTCTGTTGGGAATGAATTACAAGGTGATCCACGAACCTCGCATCGTGAGTACGACAACACGAATCGTGTTACCGACCACTTTAATCCTGCTTGTTGTGGGTACAGCCTTGTTCTGGATATTTGAAAATCATAACGTGTTGGATGGAATGTCATTCACGGGAAAATTTGCTACTTCGTTTATGGGGGCTGTTACCCCTCGTACGGCAGGTTTTAACAATGTGGATATGTCCATGTTGCACGTTCCGACAATCTTCCTCACGATAGTCTTGATGTGGATCGGTGCGGCTCCTATGTCCACGGGGGGCGGTATCAAGGTGACAACCTTCGTGATTGCTTTAAAAAATATATGGGCGAATCTCGTTGGGAATGATCGGGTTGTTATTGCGTATCGTCAATTGACTCGGGAGAACGTAAACCGGGCACACTCAATCATCATACTTTCTATTTTGTGGATCATCCTGGCTGTTTTTGTCGTCGTGATTTTAGAACCGAAGTCAACACTGACCCAAGCTGTTTTTGAGATTGTTTCAGCTTTGGGAACGGTGGGTTTGACTTTGGATTTGACGCCCCATTTATGTGTGGCAAGTAAAATGATCGTAGCCCTCACTATGTTTGTCGGGCGTGTAGGCTTAATCACCCTTTTGGCTTGTTTTATCCGGCATCAAGAAGTGAAACTTTACACGTACCCGGATGAAACTGTAATCGTTTAATCAATTGAAGATTGAAAACCAAGCTCCGTCTCACATTTTCAATTTTCAATTCTCAATTTTCAATTATTATGAAGTGTATCGTATTTGGATTAGGTAATTTTGGACTTGCACTATCGCAACGTCTAACCAAACGAGGAAACGAGGTGTTGGGAGTGGATTCCGACCTTAGTAAGATTAATTTATACAAGGATTCTATCACGAATACCGTGGCATTGGATGTGAAAAATGAACAGGCATTACAAACGTTGCCTTTGACAGAAGTGGATGTGGTGTTTGTGGTGTTCGGGAAAGATTTCGGAACTTCCCTGTTCGTGATTGCGTTATTGAAACAGTTTGGCGTGAAACGTATCGTGGCACGGGCCATTTCTCCGGTGCATAAGGTGATTCTGAAGTCTATGGGAATCACGGAGACCATCAATCCGGAATGGGAGTATGCCGATTTCTTCGCGACAAAAGTAGAGTTGGGGACAACCATAGATTCCTATGTTGTTGATGACGACCATCTAATTATCGAGTGGGAGATTCCACCCCGTTTTGTCGGGCGAAAATTAGGTGATGCGAAATTCGAGGAAGAATTCGGGTTAAAATTGATAGCTTTAAAACGCTATGATGCTAAAATCGATAAATCATCGGTAATGAATAACCCGTCCGATGATACCATTTTTATCGAAAAGGATGTGTTTGTACTTTTCGGTCACCCGAAGAATTTCCGGAAACTTGGAATCCAGATTGCTTGATTTAGGAGGGGCGTTACCAAGAGACAATTTGTGGAATAGAATCTATTTTCGGATTGTCTCTTGTCGGGATGAATCCGAGCGTTATGATTCCATGATCCATTTTATTCCTTGTTTTCGAATTGAAACCTGCACTGATTTTAAATATCTTTCGTTTATCTGATCGGTTCCGGATTTTCTCGAAATTCTGGATACTTATGGGATAAATTTTCTCTCTTATGTACGTTCGTTTATGGATAATAGTAGAACAAGGATATGATTATTGAAAATGAGCGACAAGTTTGACGCCTGCTGTTAAGTAGCCTTTTCACCGGACACGGATACGCAATTCTTTCGGATCGAATGTGATGGTTTCGTTACGGAACAGGCGTTCGATATGACCACTGTTGATCATCTGTTGCGTGGGCAGGTAATGTAAATGCGGACGGTCAATCAAGGTAATGGAATCGCAGAGAGTAAGAGCGATGTCGAGTTCGTGGGTTGAAAAAAGAATACATTTGTTTTGTTCGTGAGCCAGCCTTTGCAATAAAATCCCCAATTCGTAACGGTTCGGTAGGTCCAGAAAAGAGGTGGGTTCATCAAGCAGTATAATGGGAGTGTCTTGAGCGAGGGCTCGGGCGATCATGATTCGCTGACATTCCCCATCCGACATCTGGTCCATTGTTCGTTCGGCATAGGTGGACATATCGAGTAATGCTAGGGATTTTTCAACGATTTCCCGATCTTGCGGTTGCAGTCGTCCTACCCAGTTCGTGTAGGGAGCCCGTCCGAGGGCAACAACATCCCGGCATTTCAGGTTAGGAATCCGTACCTTTTCGGTAGTTACGAAACTGACGGTACGAGCCAGTTCCTCCGGTCGTAACCTGGCAAGGTCTTTCCCTGCTAGCAATATTCGTCCGGACTTGATTTTTCCTAACCCCGCCGTGGTCCGCAGTAAGGTACTTTTCCCGCTACCATTACGTCCTAGCAGGGCGATCAGTCCGCCCCCGTCCAAGTTGGCTGATACCCGGTCCAGCAGAACCTGTTGCCCGTATCCCAGTGTTAAAGATTCTAATTGTATCATGCTGGTCGAAGATTTTTATATACTACCCAAATGATTACCGGAATTCCTAGCAGGGCAGTAATACAATTCACGGGTAGCACAAGTGTTTTAGCAATAATATCACATAGCAACATGGCCACGACTCCCAGTAATATACTTCCCGGTAAAAGTGTCCGGTGATCCGCATCGTTAAACAACATACGGGCTACGTGAGGCACGGCAAGTCCGAGAAAGCCTACCGGGCCGCAGAATGCTGTCACGGTTCCGGTTAACAACGTTGTCGATACGAAAATAAGTGTTCGGGCACGCCGTATATTTAGTCCCATCGTTTGGGCATAATTCTCTCCGAGTAGAAGAAGATTTAATGCTTTGATACAATAAATCGAGAGAATAACACCCACGCAAATCACGGGAATCATGATAAATAGTTTCGTGGTCGTGACGTGCCCTAGGGAACCCATCGACCAGAGGAAGAACATTTTCAATTGCTCGGCAGAACTCAAGTACTGTAAAATCTGTATGATGGCTCCCGCGATGTAACCGATCATCACTCCCATGATCAACACTCCAAGGATATTTTTCACGTAACGGCTGATGATGGCAATCAGTAACAGGACTATGACGGCCCCGCCCCATCCAGCCCCGACAATACCAACCGACAGCCAGAAACCGGAATGTGCCAGTCCCAGCAGGGGAGCTCCCAGAATAAAGAAAGCAACGCCTAATCCCGATCCGGAACTTACTCCCAACAAGTAAGGATCTGCCAGCGGGTTCCGGAAAACGGTTTGCATCTGCAAGCCGCTTATCGAGAGAGCCACTCCGATCAGAACGGCGACGATCACTCTCACCAATCGAATCGATAACACGATATTTCGGGTTGTCATATTTGTCTCGTTACCCATAAATGCATTCCAAACCTGCCCGACGGAAAGAGCTGAATCTCCCGACAGCAAGTCGAGTACGAACAACATGGAAGTCAGCAGACCCAGAAAAAGGAATATGATAGAATTGCGGTTCACGATAAAATTGACACTTGAAAATGACATCACCTTTATTAATTTATGATTTTAGATTCCAGCCGCACAAGACCGATGCTTTTTGATTTCATTCTAAACTCTAAATATTAAACTATTCCAAGTGCCTGTAATAATACAAGTCCTCGGAAACCTGTTCCGGATGCAGGATTTTGATCAAGTCCCGGAGTACGATGTCCGGGTGAACAACAGCCGATTCCCAGTAATCATTTCCTCCTTCGGGAGTTAAGCGTAGGTTATTATTATAGACCTTGTTTTCCTGGATGGCTTTTGCGTCCTTGAATTTCGGGTTTATGATCTTTAACTCGTCGAGAGTAGTCGCCATACCTACATTTAACCACACGTCAGCCTCGCGAATCAACCCGTAGGCTGTTTCCAGTCCGATGGGTTCGGCCCCGTTAGAGGTGTTTTTCTTGTAAATATAATCTCCCCCCGCATCCGTGATTAATTGTGCCACATAGCTTTTCACGGAAGGCATGGCCCAACTGTCATTCCAGGGGGTGTTCAGCATAACAGTAGGACGTTTTTTCACGTTTGCCGTTAATTGTTTCATGTTGTTATAACGTTCGGGAATTTCTCTAAATACTTTTGCACCTGTTTCCCGGCTGTCTGTTAACTCGGAAATGGCAACCAGCCATTCGGCCTTACCCAGTGGAGATTCTTCTAGGTATTCTCCCACGTACATATAAGGAACATTCAATTCTTTTAATTTGTCTGTCACGGTTGATTGTGCGTCCCCGATACCGTATAGTAATACAAGATCCGGGGCCAACCCGACAAGAAGTTCATAATTTATTTCCGTACCCATGTCTTTTATGGTTTCTTTGTGTGCAAGGACATACGGGTTGGAAACATAATTCATTCCGGAAACTCCTACTACCCGATCCACTTGGTTGATGGCATCCAGCATGGCGATGTAAGTGGAGGACATGCATATAATTCGTTTCGCTCCTGCGGGAATAATCACACCGTCAAAATCTTTTGGAGCCTGTTCCCCGTTCCGGGCCACGAAGTAGGACATTTCAACGCCTTCCGCTCCTTGCCAGGGATTACGCACGTGAATAATCGTACTTTCCGTGTTATCAGTTCCCATGATGTCGAATCCTGCAGCGTATTCCGGAGTGTAAACTTCTTTCGTGAAGGCGCTTGTGGGCTTTGTTTTCGTCTGACAACCGGATAGCATCAGAAAAGCGATAAACGTGAGTAAAAATAGTATTTGTTTCATATGTAATAGTTTTTATAAAACTTCGAGAGAGATATTTATGCGAGTGCGGAAAACTGAAACGATAAATCAAAAACAGAATGACTTTGCCATCTATACTTGATTACCATCTGAATCCCGCAGATGCAAATCTACCCCAATCATAGCAGGTCTTCTGACTTATCCCTTTTATCGTGCCTTCCCAGCATTCTGACCAGTGGCAAACGTACGATAAACTTTTCCTTTAAAAGGGGGAAATACAGCAACGGGTATTGTCCCAGATTTTCACCGGATTCCCTTTTTCATTCACTACATCATGGAGTGATGTAAGAAACTATGATGGTGCGAAAATAGGTTGTAATTTTTAATTAGGCAATAAATTGTATAAAAGATTTTTGTTTCATTGGCATGAAGTGTTTGTTAGGTGAGGTTTTCAATGATCAATCCCGTTACGGGACAGGACGCTAAGCGTGTAATAATGTTTAACTTCTTGCATATCAGTTACAAGGTCTGCCATGTCGATTAATTCCTGCGGAGCGTAACGTCCGGTAATTACGATTTCCGCATGAGGGGAACGTTGGCGGAGAATGTTTGTCATGTCTTTTGCGTTTTTAGTTTTTGAGGGTGGGGAACTGCATGGACATTACACTCCTGCGTACACGCTTGGTGAGAAACGGGTGGAATCTTTATTGCCGAAAAACAAGTAGAGATGCAGGGGTGTCTCTGCCGGTTGTTTCGCTGCTGGGATGTCCACGGTCACTTTACTGTCGCCCCGGAACGAGTTAAAGCACGTGATCATTTGCGGGGCACGAGGTAAGGTCCCATAAAAATATCCCACGTACACTTGATCTGATATGCTCGCTTTCGGGCAGTCAATGTCATTTTCCCAGTTTAGGGTCACGGACCATCCTTCCCGTGTGATACCCGTGATCACCGGTGCATCCAGCGTGCCTGTCGAAAATCGGAATGTCGGAAATGCCCATACGCCTTCTCCCGGGCGGAAACATCCCCCGTTTTGTGAATGGAACAAGGAGTCGCTTTTATTTATTCCCATCTCCTTGGCCATGATTTTCCATATCGGTAAATCCCCGACGGCCCGACGGTAGATTCTCCACATTTTCCGGGCTTCCGTGAAACGGCTGGAGGATTCCTCTTCCCCCTTGGTTCTCGTTTTTTTAGGACTTCGTCGTGAGCGGCAAGCCCTAACTTTATTGCCGTGTCGATAATAGGTGACTCCGTCAACCCGGATCGGGCCTTGTGCCAAGAGAGCAACAGGAATAGATAATGTCTTGTCCATGATAATAATAATTTGATAATCACTTGTGTATTAATTCATGAGCAAATGTAGATAAAATATTTTTATTACACAATTAAAATACTTTTAAAACACTATTATATATAGCGTTTTAGAAGGGATTTAATAGCGTTTTAATAGCGCTTTATATGAAAATGCTCACTTATATCTCATGAATAGTACATGTAATAATTTATTTATTTGGTTTGAAAATACTACTATATTGGTTTGTTTATATATCTTTACTGGCGAAAATCATAAAAATAATGGGATATGGCGGAATTTATAAATTCACTTGGAAAAATTCGGGGTAAGTTTGGGAACGTGATTACTTATGGAGGGCCAAACGGGAAAAATTATTGCCGGGGTGCAAGCATCTCGCGTAAACCGAGTCAGGAACCGCAAAAACGACAGTCTGCGGCTTTCGGAGCGATAACAGAACGGAAAGTATGGATGAAAAATGCCGTTCTATTGGGATTTCCCGGAGGGAACGGTTACCCGAAAGGTTTTCGGGGATTTACCAGTGCGAACGTGATGGATGCGGTTACCGTGGAGAAAGCAAATCCAGGAAAACCTTTCAACAACCGTAAAAAGGCTACCAAGGAATTTAACGGGGTGATCAATTACGAGAAGTTGCGTGTGTCTGCGGGTTCATTGGTGATTCCGGAGGTTCGTGCCGAGGTTGACATGGAAAATCGGGAAATTTTTTTTACTCACGAGAAAGAAGAAATTGAGTCCATTGACTGCTTTCTAGATGATAAAATTTATGCAGTACTTCTTTGTAAGACGAAATATATTTGTCGTGTTGAGGAGTTGGGCTTTCGGGGTGAGACGATAGAAAGAAACGTGAATTTCTCAGAAAAAATAGCAGGGGGAGGTCTTGTCATTTATATCTTTGCTAAAAATGCTGACGGGAAGGATGTTTCTGATTCTGTGTGCCTGTGGGAGGCAGAATCGTAAATGGGTGATGGAAGAGACGAAATATGGTGGAATTTCGTTTTGTGAGAATAATATTTCATAACTATCTGTGTTGTAATATTTAATAGTTGTACTGCATGTTTGAAAATGATAATTTTTATAAATTTCTAGAATTATAGCTTTAAAATTCTAGAAATGTTTGTTTTTTATATATTTTTGCAACGATTTTGGTGTCACACCCTGTTTCAGGCGTGTGGTGAAAAGGGAATCAGGTGTGAATCCTGAACAGACCCGCTGCTGTGTGCCTCATTAAAGTCCAAGGACAATGACTCTCTCCACTGTTTCAATTTGAAATGGGAAGGACGTCCGAGGATGGGGTAAGTCAGAAGACCTGCCAATCAATCATATTGTTTAACGTTCAAGGGAAGGAAGAACGTGGACACCGATAGTTTAGTAATTGTCGACTGGATACGCCAAATCTTTTTTTGATTAAAAGGGGATTTATGTTTGCGAAGAGGTTATTTTATATCGTTGCTATTATAGGGATAGGTATAACGTTTATATCGTGTGATAAGCCAGGAATACCTTATCCTGAAGGAATAATAGAAGGTGGGGATATTGAGGCACTTGTATTGAATGAGGGAAAACTTAACACGAATACCGGAACGATCTCGGTGATTTATAAGGCCGGTCGTGTTGTGGCAGATGCTTTTCAAGATGTAAATCACCGTCCTATGGGAGACGTGGCGCAATCTATCACGTTGGTAAATGGGAAGTATTTCGTGGCGATGAATAATTCAAAAAAGATAGAGATTGTTGATCCGGTAACTTTTAAATCCGTGGGAACAATTCTTTACACACAGGCGGGGTATCCTCGGCACGTGGTGCCAATTTCTTCCACGGAGGCAATTGTGTCCGATCTTGACCGACAATTGGTTCGTATCCGGACGGTTGAACCTTACGGCAAACCATTGGAATATATTTCTATCCCTCGGGCCGTAGAGTATCTGGCTGTGGCGGAAAATAAAGTGTTTGGAATAACTCAGGGTGGTTTATATATATTTGATGCTGATAATATAAAAAAGGAACAAGCTCGAGTTGTTAAGGATGTATATAATGAGGAGGATACGAAAACTTGTCAGTTACTCGTGGATAAGGAGGGTATGATTTGGGGATTGATGAACGAGCAGGAAGGTGGACAGGTAACAGGTGTTACGTTGAAATGTGTGGATCCCAAACGGGAGAAGGTGGTGAAATCGTACACGTTATCTTTCGGGGATTCGAATTCACAGACTCCGGGCGAGATTATCGGTTATATTAATTATAACCGTACGGATATAGATCCCACTGGTACTTGGATTTATTTCAGCGTGAAAACTCGTTCAGCTGAAGAAAATAAGGAGGGGATGAAGGAACAGCAAAGCGTGTACCGGATGAACGTGGAAACGGGAGAATTCAGTCATTATTATGACTTGCCGGAAGTGGGAATGATGTACGGTTTTGCCGTCAGTTCGGAGGGAGATATTTACTTGTGTGATTGTTTGGATTACACGGCGCAAAGAGGTTATGTCCGACATTATTTGAAAGATGGGACGAAGATCAGTCATAAGGTTGGGATTTATCCCAGTCAAGTTTATTTTCCGGGAAATCAACGTTAAAGAGTAAATGATGTTTAAAAGGATAGCAATAGGATGGGGTGTTTGTTTCATCTTGTGTGGAATGGGAGCGGAGGCACAGAAGAAAGATCCCGTGGCGATGTATGGTGTGATAGATACGGTACAGGTAGTCAGTCAGCGTATTCGTCATGCTAATGAAGCAAATGCGGGGGCAAAAGTAAGCCGTATAGACCCGGAGATTATGCGGGCAAATAAAACCCGTTCGCTGGCGGAGTTATTGACGGATTACACGGCTATTTATATCAAAAGTTTGGGAATGGGAGCCTTATCAACGGCATCTTTCCGGGGTGCCAGTCCTTCACAGACCCGGGTGAATTGGAACGGGATTAATATTACTCCACCCATGTCTGGAACATTTGATTTTTCACAGATACCGGTATTCTTCACGGATAATGTTAGTCTGTATTACGGGAGTAGTCATGTGAAGAACGGAACAGGGGCTATTGGGGGGAGCGTGAACTTGTTTACTGATCCGGATTGGAACAAAGGCATGAGTGGGAAGGTTATGGGTGAATATGGTTCGTATGGCACCTACACAATGGGAGCGCAGGTGAATGCGGGGAGAATGAAATCAAGTTTTAAGGCTCGCTTGTATTATCAACATTCTGATAACAATTATACTTATTTGAATAAAATCTTGACGAACGAGCCTTTCCGAGAGAAACGGCAGGATGCTGATTATACACAATGGGCAGCGATGCAGGAGGGATATTTTCGTTTGTCTCCTTATACCCGGTTGACAGCGGTTGCTTGGTATCAGGAAGGGAAACGGATGTTACCACCCGCACTTGGAGTGGTGAATCAATCACATGAGCAACAAAGAGAAGTGAATGTGCGGGCGTACACGGGATTGGATTTTATTAAAGGGTTACATGCTTTACGGGTAAAAGCGGCATGGCTTTATTATCGACAGGAGTATGATAAATGGTATGTCGGAGGATTATTCGATCCTGAAGGAAATAAGAATCAATCGTACACGTGGCAAGGGATTGCTGATTATACGTTTACCCCGAGAGAGAATCTTGTACTAGGGACAAGTTTGACTTATTTGCATGATTTGATTCGGGTGAGTAGTTATATAGATGTCGATTCTTCGAAGTATACGTTAGGAGACGTGGATTATGATATTCCGGAGGTGGAACCACCGTTTCGGCATAACCGTGACGTGTTCTCCTGGCAGGCCTCGGCATTATGGACTCCTGTGGAGTGGATGATCTTGAATGGGCAGTATATGTTTGAACAAAATGATAGTCGGGGGGTATCTACATGGTCTGCCGGTATGGTGTTTAATTTGTGGGAGAAGGAGTTGCAGGTGAAAGGAAATGTGGCTTATAATTACCGGTTCCCGAGTATGAATGATCTCTACTGGAGACCGGGAGGAAATCCGGACGTGAAACCAGAAGACGGGTATTCGTATGATGCGTCCGTAGCTTATCGGAAGCAGTTGTATTGTGGTTTATTTTTAGATGCGGAGGTTTCCGGTTATTTGATGTATATAGATAATTGGATTTTATGGTTGCCGAAAGACGGAAATCAATGGGTTTGGACACCACAGAATCATCGTAATGTGAGATCGGAGGGCGTGGAGTTGTACGGGAAGTTAACTTATGCGATTGGTGATTTGAGGGCAAACGTGTCGGGTAATTATAGTTGGTCGCAATCTCGTACTCGTAAAAAACAGCACGAGGATGATGGTTCCTACATGAAACAGATTCCTTACGTGCCTCGGTTCAAGTGGAATGTACGGGTTGCTGCCGATTACCGGAAAGCCTTTTTCTCGTGGCAGGTGACTTATATCGGGCGACGTTTTATCACAACGGATCAAGAGTATGCTACGGATCCCTATTCGGTACATAATATTTTGGCGGGATACCGCTACACGTTCCGTAACGGGATGAGTCTGACACCACAAGTACGGGTAGATAACCTGTTAGATACGTATTATGAGTCCACGCAGTATTACCCGATGCCCTTGAGGAATTGCCTCGTGTCGTTGATGTGGGAATTTTAGAAAAATGAATAAATAGTTTTATTATACAATGAAGATTAAGATTATGAAAAAGTTTTATTTAGTGCTTTGGGTTTTAGGAATATTTGTAGGATTTCTAAGTTCTTGTGATGATGATAAGTACAAGCCTGGAGTTCCGGAGTTAGAGATTGTGAGTGAAAGTGGAGTGTTTACTGTTGCAAAGGAAGATACCTTGTTTCTGAAAGCAAAGTTGAATAATCCGCAAGAAACAAAACTCAGTTGGACAATGAATGGACAGGAAGTTTCAACAGATTCAGTCTATATGTTTATTGCTGCGAATATGGGGAACTACAAAATTGATGTAAAGGCTACTGATGGTGGGGAAGAGACAACCGTAAGTGTATCTGTTGAAGTTTACGGGAAATATAAATATGGAACATTTATATTGAATGAAGGTCAAGTTTGGAAAGGACATTATGGGACTCTTGCCTTTATTAGTCCCAAAGGAATCGTTACCGATAGTGTCTATTTTAAAGAGAACGGGGGATCACTCGGTGGGGGTACACAAGATTTGTACATTAGAAACAACAAGTTATATATCATATCTCAAAACGGTGGGAATGACGGAGGTTTTTTGACCATAGCGAACGCAGAAACATTGAAAAAGGAAAATAGTTACGAAGATGAATTGGGAAGTACGCTGTCAATGCCATCTCATATAGCTGTTCTTGATGATAATGATATTTACATTCGCGATAACAATGGCGTATATCGTTTTAATCCATCATCCAAGGTCCTAACATTTATTGAAGGTTCTGCTAGAGCGAACAAAACGACTATGGCTGTTGCAAACGGTAAAGTTTTTGTGGCACAAAGCGATAAACTTATCGTTATCGAATCAAACAAGTCTTCCATTTCAAAAGAAATACCTGTTAGTGGTAACATTTCTGGTGTTATCCCATCTTCCGACGGTAATATATGGCTTGCTTGTAAAGCCAGTGGAGAAGAGTCAGCAAAGATTATAAAACTTGATGCACAGAGCTATTCCATGCAAGAGAATTCTATTGAAGATGAAACGGCAGCCAAGATATTGAATGGCGGTTGGAATGCAACTCCTTATATTACAGCTAAAGGTGATACATTATACATGGGTAGTGGGAGCACTCCGATGCCTGTTTATCGTCATGTTTTCAGTCAGAAGAAAACGGAGTTCGTGGGAGATATGGCAGAGAGATTAGATAATGTTCTAACTTTATATAATTGCATCGCTGTACATCCTATTACTGGAGAGGTTTACGCCAATATTATTTCGAGCTATAGTTTGGATCCTGAAAATAAAATCTGTGTTTTTGATTTTAATAATGATAAATTGGCATTGAAGGCCAATTATAAAGGTTATACAGAATGTCCTGCTGGTGTATTTTTTACTTATAATTTTGAATGATAACGTTCATGAAGAAGAATTTACGTTATATTTTAGCTATTCTGTGTTTTGCTGGAACGTGTAGTTCTTGTAGTGATGATGGAGGGGATGATGGAAAAGAGCCGCTTACGGCCCCGGAAGTGTCTGTTCAGAATTTGAGTTTGAAGGATGTTATCCTTCCGGGAAGAACTGTGAGATTGAGAGCGAATATCATTAATACAACAGAGGCAGGCTTGCAGTGGTTCATGGATGGGAAAGAAGTATCTACTGATACTATTTTCGAGTTCTCATCAGTGAAGGAAGGGGTTTTTCGGATCAAAGTGACTGCTTTTAATAGGCTTGGTACGGCATCCGATAGTTTGGACATTCAAGTGATGGATGGGTTTAAAATATCGGATATTACGAACTGGACGGGGAGTGGTGAGAATCAATCGATATTGGCCATACAATGGATTACCGGAGAAGTGGAAAATTGGTCACATCCTGAAGACCGTGATGTTTTTTTTCGTGCTTGGGGATATAAATGGGACAAAGCAAATCTCCCGACTGGACATGATATGATTGTGGATATTGCTAAAAAAGATCCGCATTTGTTTATTATCGTGGCGTCTGATGGTAATCTTGGAATGACAATAAGGGGTTTCGGTTACGATATTGATGGTGATGGAATTGAAATTCAAAGTGAAGATCTTGAATATGGGGATAGAACGTTGAAAGGAATACGTTTGACAGAGGCTGATTTCAAGGATGGTATTTATGAACAGAAAGAGGCTGATGTCAATATGGATGGTTTTAATGTAATTTCAGGAGGAGATTATTGGATTGGTGGATGGTATGTAGTTTATCCTTCTTATTGGCTGGGGAGTGGAGAGGCTGTATTAGAATCGAAAGAATATGAATATTCAGGTCTTTATGCAGGTAATCGCTTGCTGGAAAATGAGGAATGGCATACTTGGACATTCTCTCCGATCAATAGTGCAGAGAAAAATATATTACCAATACCTCGTTTGTTAAAGGCTGCGCCAAACAATTAGTAAAGGTATTTTGTTGATACAAATGGGGAAAACAATTTTTCGTTTCCCCCATTTTATATTAGATTAATAACTATTTCTCGTATTCTTTCTTGTTCTCCAAGAGTTTTGAGGTGACCTTGTTGATATTGGAAGCTCCTGATGAGTGAAGGGAGAGGATGATCGGATTACCGGAGTATGTGGCTTTTGCGGCACCGGAGGTGTGTAGACTGATTTTTTCTTTGACTTGAAAATGAGCTTTTGCAGCTCCTGATACTTCTGCTTTCAGTTCATTTATCGGAAAGTTTTCCAGGTTCGCTTTTGAGGCTCCTGATACTTCCATTTTGCAGTATGTGGTGTTACCTTTAAGAGAGAGGTTTGAGGCTCCGCTAATGTCGATGGTTGATTCGGGACTGGTCATTTGTCCTTTGAGGTTTGAGGCACCACTTAGTTCTATGTCAAGTTTTTCTTTTGCTAGGAAGTCTCCTCCTACAAGCATTTTACTGGCTCCGGAGAGGTCCACCTTTAGCTTGGCTGTCGTGAAATCCCCGATTGTTTCCAATTTGCAGACTCCGGTTAACTCCACGTTGTCAAGGCTGGTAACGGTAACTTCTGCCGTGAAATGGTCGTCGTCATTGTTTCTTTTATTTTTGGTGGTGATTTTTCCTTCGATATAGATTTGTAATTTTCCATCGGAATCCAGTTTCAGAACGAGTTGTTTTTCGAGTCGAGCCGGAATGTTTACGGTGACTCCAGTAGTGGGGCCTTGTTTAGCCGTGATGCTGAAGATTCCGTGTGCCTCGATTCCGGTAATCTTTTGTCCTTGGAAGCGGGAAATACTGATTTGCTCCTGTGTGAATGCTCCGGTTATTGTGAGGCAGAGTATGAAAATGACAAACGATATTTTTTTCATAATAATCTGTTTTTATGATGGGACGCTTAAAGGTAACGAAAAGTTACAGGTATTCGTGTTTTTTCTGGAAAAGATGAGGCATAGGGTTACTTTTCTTCTCCGAAAGGAGGGTAGGGCCAGCAACGGTTGTAGCGTTCGCATTGCTGACAGAAAGAAATAAATTTCTCCGGATTGCGATACTTCTGAATGTATTGCGAGGTCGGGAGCGAGGTGATATGGTGCGTGAGTTTATACATTTTTCATCTGGTTTATTAAACGTATGGGGGATACGGGTTGTATTCCCAGAGAATTACTTTTTCCGAGCGAAGGGAGGCGGGAACGTTTATTAATCTTTGGTTGGAACTTCCTCGAAAGAGCAGACCTTCCTTGCGTTTGGCCGGATCAAATCGTCCGTCGACTAAAACATCTATGTAAGGTAGAATTTGGGAAAGTCGTCTGGAATTAATAATTTCCTCGTAGCGGAAACCCGTGTAGCACCAGATATTTTTGGATGTAATGATTTTCAGTCGTTTGGCCAGTTGTGTGAAACCTTCTACTTGGAATAGCGGATCTCCCCCACTGAACGTTACGTTGGAGAAAGGATTGTTTGTGATTTTCGCTACAATATAATCCAAAGAAACAGGATGGCCGTTTCGTAAGTTCCAGGATTGCGGGTTATGGCAACCCGGGCAATGATGAGTACAACCCGCTGCGTAGACGGATACCCGGAATCCGGGTCCGTCGACAACGGTGTCTTCAATAATGTCCAATAATGTAATCGTGTTAGTCATGTCTTACCCGGTCGTTTAGTTCTGCTAGTTTTGCGTGATTCCAGCGGTCAGTGGTACCTACCAGATAACCGGTAATTCTTTGTAAGCGGTCAATGTTCGTACTTCCGCATTTCGGACAGGTTTCCAAATGTGCGGAGGCATCCTCGAAACCGCAGTCCATGCAACGATTCCGGTTGTGGTTCACGGAGCAATACCCCATGTTGTACCGGTCCATCATATCGACAACTGACATAATGGTACTTGGATTATGAGTAGCATCCCCGTCTATTTCGACATAAAAGATGTGGCCGCCTCGGGTCAAGTCGTGATAGGGTGCCTCTACCTCGGCTTTATGGCGGGCACTGCATTTATAATACACGGGTACGTGATTGGAATTCGTGTAATATTCCCGATCCGTGATTCCCGGTAAGATGCCGAAACTTTTCTTGTCTTTTGCAGTAAATTTTCCGGAAAGTCCTTCGGCAGGAGTGGCGAGTACACTGTAATTGTGTTGATATTTATCCGAGTACTCGTTTGCCTTGTCCCTGATATGTGATACGATGCGTAGTCCGAGTTTCTGCGCATCGTCGTCTTCTCCATGATGTTTACCGGTTAGTGCAACTAGACATTCAGCCAAACCGATAAAGCCGATACCGAGAGTTCCTTGGTTAATGACGTTCTCGATAGTGTCGTCCGGTCCCAGTTTTTCACTACCCAACCAGAGAGAAGACATGAGTAACGGGAATTGCTTTACCCGGGCTGTTTTCTGGAATTCGAGACGTCTGTGTAGTTGCAATGCCGTTAGATCGAGTATTTCATCCAGTTTTGAGAAAAATGTTTCCACCCGGGTGGTCTTGTCTTTTATTTCCATACATTCGATGGCAAGTCGTACGATGTTTACCGTGGAGAAAGAAAGGTTACCGCGTCCAATAGAGGTTTTCTCTCCGAAACGATTTTCGAATACGCGGGTACGGCATCCCATAGTTGCTGTTTCGTAGCGGAATCGTTCGGGATCATCTGCTTTCCATTGTTCATGCTGGTTGAAAGTGGCATCCAAGTTTATAAAATTCGGGAAAAAGCGACGGGCGGAAACCTTACATGCGAACTCGTATAGATCGTAATTCGGGTCTTCCGGAAGGTAGTTTACCCCTTTTTTCTTTTTCCAGATTTGAATCGGGAAAATAGCCGTAGCTTCGTTACCCACTCCCCGATAGGTGGAACGTAATAATTCGCGGATGACACAACGTCCTTCGGCAGAAGTGTCCGTGCCATAGTTGATGGAGCTGAAAACAACTTGATTACCTCCCCGGCTGTGAATGGTATTCATGTTATGGATAAAAGCCTCCATGGATTGATGTACCCGATTTACCGTGCGGTTGATGGCGTGTTGCAAAACTCGTTGTTCTCCGGTCAAACCTGATAGTTCCCGTGGAATATAGTCTTGAATTTCGATGTGATAAAGATTGTTATAGTTTTCTCCGTTTAATTCTTCCAATACTTTGACTTCTTCCACGAAACTGGAACGTACGTAAGGAGCCAAATAAAAGTCAAAAGCGGGAATCGCCTGTCCCCCGTGCATTTCGTTTTGGGCGGTTTCCAGAGAGATACACCCTAGGATGCTGGCTGTTTCGATACGTTTGGCTGGACGTGATTCCCCGTGTCCGGCAAAAAATCCGTTTCTTAGAATCTTATCCAACGGGTGTTGCACACAGGTAAGGCTTTTCGTGGGATAATAGTCTTTGTCGTGAATATGCAGGTAACCTTGGCGGACTGCGGTTTTCACTTCTTCGGTTAACAGGTAGTCGTCAACAAAAGGTTTGGTTGTTTCACTGGAAAATTTCATCATCATTCCTGCTGGGGTGTCCGCATTCATATTCGCATTTTCCCGGGTAATGTCGTTGGATTTTGTTTCGATAATTTCCAGAAAAATGTCTCTCGTTTTTGCTTTACGTGCAATGCTCCGCTGGTTTCGATAAGCGATATATAATTGTGCCACATCTTTTCTGCGGCTTTTCATGAGTTCAATCTCTACATTGTCTTGTATTTCTTCCACGGTCATCTGTGCAGCCCCGCGGTAAGCGATCCGGTCGGCAATGGTGGATGCCAATTCCATATCTTCTCCTTGTGCCGTGTGGAGCATTGCCCGACGAATGGCTGCGATAATTTTTTCTTCATTAAAGCCGACAACCCGGCCATCCCTTTTTACAACTGTCTGAATCATGTCTTTCTTATTCCTTTAGTTTAGTTACAATTACATGAATTTTAATTTGGGTTTGAGATGACTTTATGATTAAAAACGGGATGTAAGTATGTTTGAAATACCTGCGTTCCCGGCTTTTTCCTCGAAAGCCTTTGAAACCTCTGGTCTTGGCAGGTCTTCTGACTTGTCCCCGGTCAAGCGCCTTCCCGTTGGAAAACAGTGGCAATGTGATGCTTGAACGATTCAATGGAACTTACAGCAGCGGGACTGTTCAGGATTTTCACCTGATTCCCTTTTAATCCTTGTTGAAGGAACCAAAATCTAGACAAATGTATAAATAATTTTTCTATTGGTAAGAGAAAAAATATCTTTTTTGGAAAACTTTCTTGTTTGATTTTTTCAAAAAGTTTTCCAAAAAGAATTTTTTGATCTAAGATAGTGATGCCAGTAGAGTGTTTAAATTGGATGCGAAAATTTTTACAGACATGGCAAGTAGAATGATACCAAAGAATTTTCGTAGGATGTAAACGCCGCCTTTCCCGAGAATCCGTTCTACTAAATAGACATTGCGTAGAACAATATAGACGACCGTCATGTTAAGAAGAATGGCAATGATAATACTAAAAACGCTACATTCAGCTTTAAGTGTCAGCGTGGTTGCTAATGCCCCGGCTCCTGCGATAAGCGGAAAGATAACAGGTACGATTGTTGCCGAACCTTCCGGGCCATCATTTCTGAAAATCTCGATACTAAAGGTCATTTCTATGGCGAGTACGAAAAGCACTAATGCCCCGGCAAGGGCAAAAGAGGAAATATCGATGTTGAATAATTTCAATAATCCGTCTCCCGCGAAAAGAAATGCTATAAATATAACGAGAGATATTCCTGCGGCTTTTTCAGCACTGACTTTTTTTCCTGCATCATTCAACCCGATAATAATAGGGGTTGATCCCGTGATGTCGATCACGGCGAAAAGTACCATAAAGGCGGTGAATATTTCTTTTATATTGATACTGAAGTCCATATTCGTATAACATGAAATTTGCGGGTTACAAGTGCTGTACGTATTTATGAAACCAACGTTAAAGAGGTGTACTGTCACTTGTAGTCCCGCAAATTTACGATTATTTTTTATAATTCCCATATTTCGGCATCGGAGGGTACGTGTATTCGTGCGGATAACGGGGCGATGCGTGTGATATTTAATAGGTGTTTATAGGTGAAGTTTTCGGAAATCGAGTTGTTCCCCCAACTTCCGCACCCGAGGGTGTTGGTCACGGGGAGCCCGTTTTGTATGGAACCTCCGGCCGTGGTAGCACACGGGGCATTCACGATCAGGCGTGATACGGAGAGTTCTGTTCCAGCCTTGATGATGTTTGCCTGATTGTTGGAGTGGATTCCGGCCGTGTGTCCGTTTCCTTCCATGAACAGATTTGTTTTGGCGATTTTTATCGCTTCATCAAAGTTGTCATAAGAGAATGCTGCCATGACGGGACACATTTTTTCTTTGCAGATGAGGTCGTCACGTCCTATTCCGTGAGCTTCTACCACGAGGACTCGGGTGTTACCCGGTACGAAGATGCCGGCTTTGCTTGCGATTGTCTGAACGGATTGTCCGACAATATCCCTGCAAATATGCCCATCTTCAAAAAGTGCATTAACTACTTTGTCTCGATCTTCTTCGGACACGATGTATGCCCCGTGACGGCGGAAAGCGTCCATGACTTCCTGTTTGTCGTCTTTGTGATAAATGAAACTCTGTTCCCCGGAACAGATGATACCATTGTCAAAGGAGCGACCGGTGATGACTTTTTCTGCCGCTACATCGAAATCAATAAATCGATCTAGGATTACCTGTACGTTACCTGCGCCGACACCGAAAGAGGGTTTGCCTGATGAGTAAGCTGATTTTACCATGGGCATTCCTCCCGTGGCAACCACGACATCACAAGCTTCCATAAGTTCGCAGGTCTTTTCGATCGTGGGTTCCTCGATCACCTGAACTAGACCTTCCGGAACTTCAAACGGGGCAATAGCTTCGATAATAAGTTTCACGGCTGCACTTGAACATTGTTTTGCTTTCGGGTGAGGGGCTATGATGATAGCATTCTTTGTTTTTAATGCAAAGATAATTTTAGACATCGGGGTAACTACGGGATTTGTCATCGGAGTAATTCCAGCTACCACGCCAATAGGTTTGGCTATTTCGATAAGATTCGTTCTCTCGTCAATACTTAGGATCCCCATGGATTTTTTCCCTTTCAGGTCGTACCATACTCCCTTGGATTTATTCCTGTTTTTGGCTACTTTGTCTTCGTAAACACCCATTTGGGTTTCATCAATCGTAAGTCGTGCCAGTTCTTCTGCATGGTCAAAAATTGTGCGGGCGGCAGCTTTAATGACTTGATCGACTCTTTCTTGGTCGAATCGTTCATCATAAATAACTTGAGCTTTGCGGGCTCTTTCTACCATTTCTTTTATTTCCATGATATTTTTAATATAGGGTTGAATAGATTTCTTTTATTTCTTCTCTTGTTAATTCCACGTGGTTGTTAGCCAGCAGGCGTTGTTGTGTTTGAAGTACGTTGTCGGTGAACCCATCAATTTCTTCGGGTTTCATACCATAGGTGTGGAGTGGTTTTTTGGATAACAATTTACCCAATAGGTAATCGAGTTCTTCATACACGTGTTCCGTGTCGGTTTCCAAGAGGTGTGCGAGTAACGCGTTAACTTCCGTGATGTTCCCGAAAGGTTTTTTCTTGTAATAGAATTTGAATACTTTCGTGAAGAACTGGTAATTAGCTTCCCCGTGGGGTACGTGATAGTTTCCCCCGAGCGGGTAAGATAGTGCGTGTACGGCACCCACTCCGGTGTTTCCGAATGCAATACCGGCATAATTGCTGGCAATCAGCATTTCTCTCAGGCGCTCTAGGCAATATTCCGGTCCTTGTGCGGCAATGTGTTTGAAAACGTCAATGATGCTTTCAATGGCTGCTCGACAGAATATCTGGGTGTAGGGATTTGATTTCGGGGAAATGTATGATTCTACGGCATGGATGAGGGCATCGATGGAACTGCACACGAAAAACTTGTAGGGAAGTCCCCGTACCAGTTCCGGGATTAACACGGCATCATCTGCTAGTAGGGCGTCGTCGGCCAAACCCATTTTCGTGTGGCGGGATTTGATCTCGGCGATCGAAATATTGGTTACTTCGCTACCGGTGCCGCAGGTAGTGGGGAGGATCACCAATTGACGGGCTTTTTCAATGGGTATTTTGCGTTCGAAAGCATCCGTTGCATTAACGATGCCACGCAGAGTAAATAGTTTAGAGATGTCAATGACGGTTCCTCCCCCTACGGCTATCACACGGGTATAATTTTCTAGTTGAATGTCTGCGAGAATATGGTTGATCATCTCGTCGGACGGCTCTCCCATTCCGTATTGTTCTTGCATGATGAAACGACAAGGAAGGTTAAGACCACGCATGTATGGATTGTATAGGAATTCGTTCGTGATGATTAAATCTTCTTTCGTGAGATTGAATTCTTTGGCAAAGTCTGCAAAAGAGTCGAATTCACTTAAACGGGTTTTTAATTTGAATAATTGCATGATTATTTCATTTTATATTGTTTTTAGTGCTAACGGGAAACGACGAAAGAATTCTTCCGTGAGCGATTCTCTGAAATCGGGATGAGCTATCCGGATTAGGTTCTCGGCTCGTTGGCGTAAAGTTTTTCCTTTGAGGTGAGCGATTCCGTACTCCGTGACAATATAATCCACCTCGTTTCGTGAGGTCGTGACGGCTGCTCCTGCTGCTATATACGGTACTATACGGGAAACCTTCCCCCGGGCTGCCGTGGAAGGCATGGCCAGGATGGATTTACCGCCTTCGGAGAGGGCTGCTCCCCGGATGTAATCGACTTGGCCTCCCGTTCCGCTGAATTGTTTCGGGCCGATGGTTTCGGAACAAACTTGTCCGGAAAGATCGATCTCGATGCAAGAGTTGATGGATATTAATTGACTATTCTGGCAAATGATGTAAGGATCGTTTACATAGTCCACGGGAAAGAGGGCTACATCGGGATTGTTATCAACAAAATCGTATAGGCGTTGGCTTCCCATGAGGAAGGTGGCAACCAGTTTCCCCGGATGGAGAGTTTTACATTTTCCGTTGATGACTCCTTTTTGGACCAGATCGATTACCCCGTCAGAGAACATTTCCGTGTGAATACCCAGATCTTTTTTGTCTTGCAGGCATTGCAGGACGGCATCGGGGATAGCTCCTATTCCCAGTTGCAGGGTGGAGCCATCCTCGATGAGTTCTGCACAGTATCGACCGATAGCTTGTTCCGTTTCTCCGATTTTAGGCAAGGGTATTTCAAACAAGGGGTTGGAGGTTTCCACGATATAATCCAGTTCGGAAACGTGTATGTGGTTATCACCTCCGACATGAGGCATTCGGTCGTTTACCTCGGCAATCACCATGCGTGCGGCATGAGCCGCGGGTTTCGTGTAGTCGGAAGAAACTCCGAAACTACAATAACCTTCTTCGTCCGGTGTGCTGAGATGAACGATTGCCACGTCAACAGGTAGAGTTCCGTTGCGGAAAAAGTGTGGTAATTCGTGAAAGAAACAAGGAATGAAGTCTGCACGGTCTTCATTCACGGCTTGTCGGGTGTTTCCTCCCACGAAATTGGTGTTGTGTCGGAAGTGGGATAACATTTCCGGTTGAGTATAAGCTCCATCGCCAAGGCATAGCATATGGTATATTTCCACGTTATGGAAATCGTCTTTGTGTGCCACGAGAGCTTTGGTGATTTCCTGAGGAACACCTGCTGCATGGGCAAATATAACCCGGTCGTTGTTCCGGATGGCCTTGATTGCTTTCTCGGCTGTGGTTAGTTTTTGTGTATAAAGTTCTTTCCAGTTCATCATCTATCTATTTTATTGCGGTTGAGAATCTGACGAGCAAAGTCTAATATACCGGGATCTATTTCGTTCACCAGAATGACTTTCCCGATCTTGTTTCCCATTTGTTCCGAGAGAATGCGTTGCACGGTCTGTTCAATCGTGATTTGTGCGGCAGGGCACCCCTTGCAGTTGCCGAGTAGAGCAACCCGCACGTCTTTCTTGCGGATTTCCCGAATAACAATATCCCCCCCGTGGTCCTGGAGGAGAGGGCGAATGTGTGTTTTTATGATCTCCTCCAGGTGCTTCCACAGAGTCGTGGGGTCTTGATTATTTCCGGTTCTTACTTTCATCGATCCGGGCAATTTGTTTTGCTAGTTCTTTCTTGTTTTCGAGGTTCCCCTGCCGGGCAATCATGATTCGTTGTGCTTGCGGGGAGCCGGCTCCGTGCATGGATTCCGTGCGGTAGCCTACCGCCGCGGTCCCGAGAGTGATGTTCTCGATCAGGCGAAGAATACGCATCCGGTTTTCAGTGTCAGTCCCCGTGGCTCCTTGCAGGTATTTTTTTACATATCCGCCGATATACGGGTCTCTTAAATCCTGGGCTGAAGGCATGGTTACCATTAATCCTCCGGCAATATCTTCCGCAAGTCTGGCAATTTCATACGGGAAACGAGTCACGTTCTGTTTGCAGACATTGGCAAGTAGCAAATTGATCTGGTAGTTGCCCGCCAATGTGGGTTCTCCTTCTGTCGAGCAGGCGATTCCGCACGAGTAAAGGGTTTCGTTGAGGTGCATCATTTCGATGAGCTTGTCCTTGATATGGTTGGCTTTAGGTACTCCATTGTAGTCTGCGGCGAGAGCGGCAGCACCGATAAGTACATCCCCTACACCGACTTTACATCCCCCGTAGGATTGTCTGTGATAACCGGCAAAACGCTCTACCATCATGCCTGCAAATTCGTATTCTTTACACATGAAAATTCGTTCGTTGGGGACGAATACATCGTCAAATATCACAAGAGCTTCATGTCCACCGAATTGTGAATTTCCCAAGTCGAGATCCGCATCTTTTTCCATTTTGCGGGTATCGCAGGACTGGCGTCCGTAGATCATGAGTACGCCTTCCGCATCAGAAGGTATGGCAAATGAAACAGCGTAGTCTTTATCGGATTCTTTCATGGCCACGGTTGGCATAATCAAGTGTTCGTGGGAATTGACTGCCCCGGTTTGGTGAGCTTTGGCCCCGCGAACGATAATCCCGTCTGGGCGCACTTCCTTGATGCGAAGATATAGGTCAGGATCTTCTTGTTGTGATGGAGAAAGCCCCCGGTCTCCTTTCGGATCGGTCATTGCCCCGTCGACAGTGAGATCGTTGTCTTGTACATATTTCAAGTACTCTGTGAAACGTTTGTGGTATTCCGTTCCATGAGCTTGGTCAATTTCGTAAGTGGTGGAGTAAATGGCGTTGAAGGCGTCCATTCCAACGCAGCGTTGGAAACAGGCCCCGGTTTTCTGTCCGACTAAACGTTGCATCTTTACCTTGTTGATCAAGTCTTCGGTGCTTTGATGCAGATGGCAGAAACGATTAACTGTTTTTCCGGTAAGATTGGATTTTGCCGTCATGAGCGTCTTGTACTCATCTTTTTCTGCCAATTCATAAGTCATGGCCACTGAATTCATGGACGGGCGGATCATCGGGTGATCTACGGGGTTGCTGATTAGTTCTCCCATGAAATAGACCTTCAGGTTTAGTTTCCTGAGACTCTCAATGTACTGTTCTTTTGTCATCATGATCTTTGATGTTTTATTAGTTGTAATATTTTGAATAAAGAAAAATTGCAGTAAATAAAAGCCGTTTGCTGTCTGTTACAGGGGAGAATTTGAAGGGAAGAAAGTGAGAGGGGAAAGGATACAGAGGATCGAGGCGTATGTTTGCCGTTGAAGGGGTAACATTCGCTGTCTCTCGTTGCCATCATAGAGAAACATTTTCTTTTTCTCGTTGAAAAAGAATTAATTACGTCAGTATAAATATACTCACGCTGTAATGCTCCTTTGTTCATAATGTTCCATCCCGGGGGACGTCAACACAATTTTATTTTTATGAATAACTTCGCACATCTCCTTTACCCCAAATCCCCAGAGTAACGGATTTATATTTTGTCAGGCAGGTCTTCTGACTTGTTCCGGAATTCGCGGCCTTCCCTTTTCTTGTTGAAAAAGTGACCATTAGAATGCGAAAACCTTTTTAAGAACTTACAGCTGAGGGCACAGTCCCGGATTTTCACCGGATTCCCTATTCAATCTTTTCCCTTGCAGGGGGAAGAGATCACCATGACGTCACAAAGGTATATAAATATAATTGTATTCCTACTTTTTTTCTGTAATTTTTTAATGGATGTAAAAAAGCTTAGTCCGTTAACTTGTTAATGAGGTCTTGATGGAGACGTGTAGAAATTCGAGAGAATAGGTAATAATGATTCAATAGTGTAAAGTCTCAAAGAAGAAATTTTCTATATAAGAAAAGTGACCGGAATTTGCTCCGGTCACGATTATGATGTTTGATGAAGTCTATTTTCCTCTAATAGCCGTGATTCCCGGTAACTCTTTCCCCTCGATGTATTCTAGCAGGGCACCACCTCCGGTGGATACGTAGCTAACCTTGTCGGCCAAGTCGAATTGGTTGATGGCGGCAACAGAGTCGCCACCCCCGATTAAGGAGAAGGCGCCGTTTGCAGTGGCCTTCACGATAGCATCAGCGATGGCTTTGGTTCCCACGGCAAATTTAGGCATTTCGAATACTCCCACGGGGCCATTCCAAAGGATTGTTTTGGATTGCTCGATGACCTTGGTGAAGGAGGCAATACTTTCCGGGCCTACATCCAATCCTTCCCATCCATCGGGAATTTCCATGGAAGGAACGATCCGGGTGTTGGCGTTATTGTCGAAAGCGTCGGCAGCGACAGTGTCGGTAGCCAATACAAGATTTACACCTTTTTCTTTGGCTAGTCTCATGATTTCAAGAGCCAGGTCGAGTTTATCTTCCTCGCAGATGGAATTGCCGACATGACCGCCCAGTGCTTTTTTGAACGTGTAAGTCATTCCACCCCCTAGGATAAGGTTATCTACCTTATCCATAAGGTTCATGATAATATCGATTTTGGATGAAACTTTGGAGCCTCCCATGATGGCCGTGAACGGGCGGGTGGGGTTGTGCATTACTTTATCCACGCTTTCCAATTCTCCTTGCATGACGTAGCCGAATAGTTTGTCATTCGGGAAAAAATTGGCAATAACAGCGGTGGATGCGTGAGCCCGGTGGGCTGTCCCGAAGGCATCGTTGATCCAAACGTCGGCTAAAGATGCCAGTTTTTGAGCGAAATTCTCGTCTCCTTTTTCTTCTTCTTTGTAGAATCGAAGGTTTTCCAACAGGAGAACTTCTCCCGGTTTCAGGTCTGCTGCAGCTTTTACCGCACTTTCCCCGATGCAGTCATCGGCGAACTTCACGGGTACACCTAACAGTTCTTCCAGGTGTTTCTGGATATGTTTTAATGAAAATTTGTCTTCCGGTCCATTTTTCGGGCGTCCGAGGTGAGACATCAATATTACGGAACCTCCTCCCGCCAACACTTTCTTGATCGTGGGAATGGCTGCCCGCATACGGGTGTCGTCCGTGATCTCGAACTTTTCATTTAAAGGTACGTTGAAGTCTACGCGGATAAGCGCCTTCTTGTTTTTAAAGTTGTAATTATCAATTGTCTGCATAGCAATTGTTATTTTAATGAGTAAATTACTTAATTAAAAGATAAAGGTAAGGATAAAATTATTTAAACCAAAAAATATACAGAAAGGAATTTTGCGTGTAAAACCAGCTGACAAGAACAAGTTTGCAGATATTCACGTGTTTTAATCTTTGATTAGTTGTTATAATTTCCAGTTTATGGGATATAGCCGACATAAAGTTGAGATATAGATGAGTTGAAGCGTCTTTATCCAATCGAGTATGGTAGGTATACATTGTGTGTGGGGGGTATCTGCTCGATAAGTGGGATATAAAACCTGTTTTCAAGTGTTGATCGGGTTCATTATCGCGTATGTGAAAAGAAAAAATGTGGGAGAAAATTTGTAACCTTCACGGAAAATATGGATTTTTACCTCTTGTAAAAACGTATCTGATAAGATGTAAGTTATTAATATAGGTGTGGCAGAACGAAATTAGCAGGAATGAAACGAGTTGTAATCATGATATGCATGGGGATAACAATTTTGTTTTTGTTGTCTTCTTGTCGGAAAAATGAAAAAGCGAAAACAGCAGAATTGTGCAGGGAGTTGGAAAACTCTGTGATGTTATCGCCTGCGTTTGATTCTTTGGTAAAGGTGTCTATGGGGTTACCTAATTTTTTTCGTTCGAAAGTATTGTTGGCTGCGGGATGTTGTTATTCCACTAAGGTGGAGCAGATGCAACAGGCTCGGATTTACTTACGGGAGGCCTACCGGATTGCCCCGCGGGACGTGAAGAATCTTGTGGCGCTGGAATTAACCCGGCTTTACGGCTCTTTAATTTTGCGGGATAGTTGCGTGGAAGAGGCCATTCGTTTTATAAGCCGGGTGCCTTCCAAGGTGGTATTTACCCGGGAGGAAGAGGCTAAATTCTATTACTTGGGAGCTTGTTTTTTTAAATCGATCGATATAGACCGGGCTTTTAGAGCCGTGGATCAAGCATTGTCGTTGTATCGAGGACTTTCGGATACGGAGGGGGAGATCGAGGCTTATCGCTTGAAAGCAACTTTATATGGGGTTTTGCAGGAATATGAAGAACAATATGCTTGTTACGAGGAGGCCTATCGCCTTTTGCGACGATCAAGATTCCGGGATAAGGTGAAACCTTTTTACGAGCAGATGGCGGCAAGCCTGAAAAAGTTGGGAAGGCATGAGGAGGCGTTACTCTGGTATGAAGAGGTTTTAAAGGAATTGCCGGATTCAAGTAGGCTTGGACGTTACGGGATTCAGGTAGCCGAGGCTTATTCTGGATTGGGGTATCACGAAAAGGCACGGGAAATATTGAGGGGCGGGTTGATGAATGAAAAACGAGGTGGAATGCGCAACGTGTTGCTTACTCGTGTTGCCGAATCTTTTATTCAGGAGGGACTTCGAGATTCGGCTTTGATAGCATTAAAAAGTGCGATCGATTTCTACGAGATATATGCTCGTGAAAATCAATTGAAGGTTCCCGGTGTGGTGTTCATGAATTATTTAAGATACGGGCGTTGTTTGTGGGAGATGGGGGAGAAGGATGAGGCTATTGCGTATCTGGAAGGTATTAGTTATAAAAAAGCAGAATCCCCGGAGAGTCAATTGGTTCAGGCTCAGGTGTTGGAATTGTTGAGCGAATATCATGAGGATATGGAAAACCGGCAGGCGTTTTGTGACGTCTTGCATCGACGGGATTCGGTTTTGGAGTTGTACGATTCCTTTTATGATAACGGGCGTTATCGTCAGGTGTTGAAAAAATACAAGAATCAAAAATTTCTGCGGGAGATTGAAGAGATGAACCGGAAACAGGAGTCTGCCAACTGGTGGTTGGTGCTGGCATTGCTTGTGACCGTGGGATTGATCGTTTCGGCCTTGGTATATACCTGGGTTTCGTGGGGAAAAGAAAGAGAGTATAATAAGAGAAAATAGTATTTATGGATAAGCACGAGATATTTATGCGGAAAGCGTTGGAAGAAGCCCGCTTGGCTGAAGAAGAAGGAGAAATCCCGGTAGGGGCAGTAGTCGTTTGTAAAGGTCGGGTAATCGCCCGGGCTCATAATCAAACCGAGCGTTTGAATGATGTGACGGCGCATGCGGAGATGCTTGCCATCACATCTGCGACTTCTTTATTGGGAGGAAAATATTTAAATGATTGTACCCTGTATGTCACGTTAGAACCGTGCGTCATGTGTGGCGGTGCGCTTGCTTGGGCCCAATTGGGAGAATTGGTGTACGGGGCTGCTGATCCGCATCGGGGGTATGCCCGGCTTTCCCCGTCTGTGTTGCACCCGAAGACAAACGTGGTTACCGGAGTTTTAGAGAATGAATGTGGAGAATTGGTAAAAAATTTCTTTGCCAAAAAAAGATAATTAATTTATTCTCCATTTTCCATTTTCCGTTTTCAATTGTTTTGTTGTACATTTACGAATTGAATAGATTGTTATTAATAAAGTAGTACATGGGTAATTTTGATATAAGGACCGGGAATGTGCCAGATAGTGAGAAAGAACTGGAGAAAGCTTTGCGTCCGTTGAGTTTTAGTGATTTCCGGGGGCAAAAGAAGATCGTGGATAATCTGGAAGTCTTCGTGGAGGCAGCGAAGATGCGGGGTGAATCTCTGGATCACGTTCTATTACATGGCCCTCCTGGGTTGGGAAAGACAACTTTGTCGGCTATTATTGCCAACGAGTTGGGAGTAGGGATTAAGATTACTTCCGGTCCGGTGTTGGATAAACCGGGTGATTTAGCGGGGTTGTTAACTAATCTGGAGCCGAATGATGTGTTGTTTATTGACGAGATTCATCGGTTAAGTCCGATAGTGGAAGAGTATCTCTATTCGGCAATGGAGGATTTCAAGATTGATATTATGATAGATAAAGGGCCGGCAGCTCGATCTGTACAGATCCAGTTGAGTCCTTTCACGCTGATCGGGGCAACCACGCGTAGTGGCTTACTGACAGCCCCGTTGAGGGCGCGTTTCGGTATCAATAGTCACTTGGAATATTATGATCTCGACGTGCTGACGGGGATCGTGGAGCGCTCGGCAGCTATTTTAAGAACAAAGATTACGAGTCAGGCCTCGAAAGAGATCGCATCCAGAAGTCGCGGGACACCTCGTATTGCTAATGCCTTGTTGCGTCGGGTACGGGATTTTGCCATGGTGAAGGGAAACGGGGTGGTTGATCTTGAGATTACGACCTTCGCACTGGAGGCTTTGAATATTGATAAGTTCGGGTTGGATGATATGGATAATAAAATTCTGTTGACGATTATTGATAAGTTTAAAGGGGGGCCTGTCGGTTTGACCACGATTGCAACTGCGGTCAGCGAGGACCCGGGAACCTTGGAAGAGGTTTACGAGCCGTTCTTGATCAAGGAAGGTTTTCTGAAAAGAACTCCCCGGGGACGTGAAGTGACGGATTTGGCCTACAAGCATCTGCGGAAGAATCGGCGAACGGATGATTGGCAAGCCACGTTATTCTAGGGGATTCCGGAGGAGTGGGAAAGCAGAAAGTGTTGGATAAAATGATAAATTCAAAAGTTTTATTAACGTTAAAAATGGGTGAAAGCGAGGTTTTAACTTGTTTAATTTGCGGAACGGATAAAATTTTGAAGAGGATCAATGAGTTATATTTTTGTTAAATAGTATTAAGCTTGTCAATTGTTAAAATGGATTTGTTAAATTTGCGTGTATGAGAAAGCAACAGATAATCATATTAGGAATTGTGTTTGGTATATCCTTGCTGGGATTGATTATTCTCCAGACCAGTTATTTCCAAACGGCTTACGAGGTGAAGAAGGAGCAATTCTTCTACGCGGCTAACCGGGCTATGGATGATATGGTTGATTATATCCGCAAGCAGGAAGAGGCGGGTAGGCTTTCTGAAAACAGGAATCTGTCTGAGGTCAGACGTCGGGGAGTGGAGATTGATGCCCCGATCTATATTGACCCGAAACGTCCGATTGCCGTGAAGAATGACCCGTCGGCAGTTGCCAATTCTATGCTTAATTTGATTGATGATGATTCGGAGGTGAAGGATGTCAGTGAGTTTGTGGGAAGTAAGTTCAAGGAAGATAATTTGGCCACTTCTATCTCCAAGTTGCAACAAGCCATGAAAGAGCGAACTGGAGAAAATTACAGGTTTGTACCGGAAGGGAAAGAGGATAAACACGTGATTGAGGGGCGGGTAGATTTGAATAATCTATATGGTTTTATCGGTAACACATTGACAGATGCGGGAATTCGTTCCCGTTTTGAATTCGGTATTAAGGAAAATGGTAAATTTATTCTGACATCCAAGAATTTTTTAAGTCATGTCTCGGATGATGTGACGCTTAGCCGGAAGATATTTTCGGGTGAAAGTTCATCAGCTATCCTGTATCTGAAGTTCCCGGATGCATCGTCCGATACGGCCGGTTCCGTGTGGATGGTTCTGCCTGGGGTGCTGATCACGATTGCTATCGTGTTTTGTGCCGTGTTCTGTCTGATCGTTATTGTTCGGCAGAAAAAGTTGTCGGTTATCAAGAATGACTTTATTAATAATATGACGCACGAGTTCAAAACTCCGATTGCGACAATTTCTTTGGCATCGCAGATGTTGAAGGACGGGGCGGTGACGAATACCCCGGAGACCATTGACCGGGTGGCCACGATTATCCGAGATGAGAGTAAACGTTTAACTTTCCAGGTAGAACGGGTGTTGCAAACGGCTTTGTTCACGGAAACCCGGATGAAATTAAAGCTAAAGAATATAAATATTAATCAGTTGATTGAAGATTTATTGCCTAAATTTAGCTTACGTGTGGAGGATAAAGGGGGTAAGTTCTCTGCTTATCTTGAGGCAGATCAAGATGAAGTGCTTGCGGATGAGGTGCATGTGACGAATGTGATTTCCAATCTCGTGGATAATGCGATAAAATATTGTGTAAAACCACCAGAAATTACCATTTATACTCGTAATAAAGATAAAGAAATTATAATAAGTGTCATTGATAATGGCATAGGAATTGCTAAGAAAGATCAGAAGTTGATCTTCGAGAGATTCTATCGTGTGTCCACGGGGAATTTGCATGACGTGAAGGGATTCGGCTTGGGACTATCATATGTGAAGAAAATCGTTGAGGCTCATGGTGGAAGGATAGACGTGGAAAGCTCTCTTGAAAAAGGTAGCTGTTTTGACATCATTTTACCTTTAACCGTAAAAAAGCAAAAAATAAAGAGAACCTTATTTTTCTAAATTCGTATATTTTTACAGAGAATTAAAAAATGAGAATTATTTAAAACAACATAGCTATGGATGAGAAAATTAAAATTTTATTGGCAGAGGATGATACCAACTTGGGTATGCTTCTTAAAGAATATTTGAGAGCTAAAGGTTTTGAGACCGTTTTATGTGAGGATGGAGAGATTGCATATGAAAGGTTTTTGAACGAGCCGTTTGACATTTGCATTTTCGACGTGATGATGCCTAAAAAAGATGGTTTTACGCTTGCGAAAGAAGTTAGACAGATCAATAGCGAAATTCCGATTATTTTCTTGACGGCTAAGTCGATGAAAGAAGATGTGTTGGAAGGATTCAAGTTAGGAGCCGACGATTATATGAGCAAACCTTTCAGTATGGAAGAGTTGTTGCTGCGTATCGAGGCTGTCTTGAGAAGATCAACTGGGTTAAAGCCGGAAGATGAACAAGAGATCTTTAAAATTGGTAAGTTAACATTCAATTCTAAGAAACAGACCTTGTTTGACGGGGAAGAAGAACAAAAATTGACCACGAAAGAGTCTGAGTTACTTCGTCTGTTGTGCTTGAATGTAAACAAAGTATTGGAGAGAAACTACGCTTTGAAGAATATCTGGGCTGACGACAATTACTTTAATGCTAGAAGTATGGATGTTTATATCACGAAGTTGCGTAAACATTTGAAGAAAGATCCGTCGGTGGAAATTATTAATGTTCACGGAAAAGGATATAAATTGATTCTTTGATGATAAAAGGGGGATTCGGAAGAATCCCTTTTTTTGTTAGAAGTTGACAGGTTTCAAGTTGCAAGTTAAAAAGTTTCTATGTAAACTTGCAAACGATAACAAGTCAACTTTTGTTTTATAGTTAAAGACAATAATTTTAAAGAGATGAAAATAGCGATAGCATGTGACCATGCCGGTTACGAGTACAAGGAACGGTTGGTAAAATATCTTCGTGAAAAAGGTCATGAAGTAAAGGATTTTGGTACTTATTCTGCCGAGAGTATGGACTATCCGGATACAGCTCATCCGATGGCCGCAGCCGTGGAGGCTGGCGAGTATGAAAGAGGAATTGCCATTTGTGGAAGTGGTAACGGTATTTCCATGACCGCTAATAAACATCAAGGTATTCGTTGTGCTTTGTGCTGGAACATGGAGCTTGCTGCTTTGGCGCGTCAGCATAATAATGCGAACGTGGTTGGATTGCCTGCTCGTTTCATTGCTTACGAGGAAGCTCAAAATGTGGTAGACGTTTTCTTGTCAACGGATTTTGAAGGTGGTCGTCACCAGAGAAGGGTAGAGAAGATTCCGGTAAAATAATTTACAATTTTAGATTTACGATTTATGATTACAAAAGCTAGAATCATAAATCGTAAATCTAAAATCATCAGATTCGGCACATATCCACCGGCATTTCTTTCTGTGCATCTGTCACGGCCAAGGTGGTCATGTAAACAATATCTCTCACGCTACATCCCATTTGTAAAATATGTATGGGTTTATTCAAACCAAGTAGAACGGGACCGATGATTTCGTTGTTTCCTAGTTCTTGCAACACGCCCAAGGCTATACTTCCGGAGCTGAGGTTCGGGAAGATAATCGTGTTCACGTCCTTATCTGCCAGAGGGGAGAATGGGAAACGTGCTTGTCGCAATTCGGTATTGAATGCGATGGATGCGGACATTTCGCCGTCAACCAGGATTTCGGGGTATTTACGATGAAGCGTGTCAACAGCTTCTTGTATCTGTGCTGGGCTACCCAAGCGGTATTCCCCGAAATTGGAGTATGAGGTGAGGGCGACAACTGGTTCCACGTTGAATTGTTTTACAGCCTCGTAGGTGAGGACGGTCACGCACTCCAGCGTGTCGGCTGACGGATGACTGTTGACTGTCGTGTCGGCTAGGAAATAAGTTCCTTTTTTATTGGTTACGATGTGCATACCCACGGCATATTTACAACAAGCTCTTAGGCCGATGATGTCTTTGGCTGCTCGGAGTACGTCGTGATAATTAGAGTGAATCCCGGAAATGAAACCGTCTGCCTCTCCTGATTCCACCATCATTAAACCGATGAAATTCGGGTTCTTCATCAATTCTTTGGCTTGTTCAAGGATGATCCCTTTTCTTTGTCTTTTTTCGTAATAAGCCTGGGTGTACTGATTTATTTTGTCGATCTCTTTTGCCGGGTCGAAAATGGTTAGTTCGGGTAATTCTAATTTATATTGTTTTTGGAGAGTTTCGATTTCGTTTTTGTTGCCGATGAGTACGGGATGAGCGATCTTTTCGGAAAGAATCTCCTGTACGGCCATCAGGGTTTTTATATCGGCTCCTTCTGCGAACACGATCCGTTTGGGGTTAGTTTTGGCTTTGCGGGTCATTCGGCGCATGAGTCTTTCATCTTGACCCATACGTTTTTCCAGTTGATCCCGGTAGGCATCCCAGTCTTCGATTTCCGTGCGGGCAACTCCCGATTCGATGGCGGCTTTTGCCACGGCAGGGGCAATGCGACTGATCAGACGAGTGTCCAAAGGTTTGGGAATGATGTAATTCCGGCCGAAAGCGATGGACTGGTCATTGTATGCCATTTTCACGTTTTCAGGAACGGGTTCTTTCGTCAATTCAGCCAGTGCGTAAGTGGCGGCAAGTTTCATCTCCTCGTTAATACTCCGGGCTTGTACATCTAATGCTCCCCGGAAAATATACGGGAAACCGAGTACGTTATTGATTTGGTTCGGGTAATCCGAGCGTCCCGTGGCAAAAATGATGTCCGGTCGGCTGTGGATCGCTTTTTCATAGCTGATTTCCGGATTCGGGTTAGCAAGGGCGAATACGATTGGGTCTTTGGCCATACTTTGAATCATCTCTTCACTCAATATATCAGCGACGGAAAGACCTAAAAACATATCGGCCCCGACTAGAGCTTCGGTTAGTGTGCGGACAGAGGTCTCAACGGCAAATTCTTCTTTTTCTGCGTTGAGTCCGGCTCTTCCTGTGTAGATGACTCCTTTGCTATCGCACATGATCATGTTCTCTTTCTTCACGCCCAATGCTTTATAAAGGCGGGCGCAGGAAATGGCTGCGGCTCCGGCACCGTTGACCACGACACGAATGGTATCAATTTTTTTCTCGTTGAGTTCGAGGGCATTTAATAACCCGGCGGCCGAAATAATGGCTGTCCCGTGTTGGTCGTCGTGCATCACAGGAATATCCAGTTCTTCCTTGAGCCGGCGTTCGATTTCGAAACATTCGGGTGCTTTAATATCTTCCAGATTTATTCCCCCGAAAGTTGGGGAGATCATTTTTACCGTTTCGATGAATTTATCCACGTCTTTCGTGTCGAGTTCGATGTCAAACACGTCGATGTCTGCGAATATTTTAAACAATAATCCTTTCCCTTCCATGACGGGTTTGCCGGACAAGGCACCAATATCTCCTAGTCCGAGTACGGCTGTCCCATTTGAAATTACGGCGACCAAGTTGCTCTTGGCTGTGTATTTATAGGCATCAATTTGATTCTTCTGGATTTCTAGGCAGGGTTCCGCTACCCCTGGAGAATAGGCCAGTGAAAGATCATATTGTGTACTATGTGGTTTTGTCGGAACGACTTCAATCTTTCCGGGACGTCCCATTGCGTGGTAATGCAGGGCCTGTTTTTTATCCATGTTGTTCATATTTTTAATCATTTTAAGCGTGTGTAAAGCTATTTGGACTTGATTTAAATAACAAGGTATGATACGTTAATAAAAAGTTAAAGTCAGGACATTAACTCGGGTTAAAAGAATTTATAATTAATTTAGCAAATTGTAACATTGGTGCGTTAGATAATGGGAAAATTTGGAGGCATAATATTGATCTTGATATTATTGATGTGGTGTTGTAATACCCGGAAAACGGTTGTGGAGTTTAATCTTATCGGGTCTTCGGGGATACAGCCGGAGCTGATGGTTAACGGGGTGGAACGGGAAATTGAAGTGGATGACTCCGGCTACGCCAAATTGATGCTGACAGGGGGCGAATGCGGATACGCAACGTTAAAATATGGAAAGGATCGTCTTCCTTTGTTTATTGAAGGCGGAACGACATTACAAATATATATTTACGGGGATCATGCTAAAGGGAATATCCGTTTTGAAGGAGACGGCTCACCCAAGAATAGTTATTTGAATAGTCAGGTCATGAAGAATCTGTCTGTCGATTATGAATTGAATGCCCCGGAGTTTTTAGGCCGGTTGAAGGACTTGATTCAAGAGCAGTTTCATTATCTGGATACCATGGGTTTCGATGCCGCTTTTACTGAGATGGAACGGAACCGGATCAAGTTTTCCACTTATAAAGCGTTGGAAAATTACCCTTTGTATCATGCTTGGAGTACGGGAAACACGGATTATCAGCCGGATACCGCTTATCTTTCCTGTATCAAAAAATTGATTAAAGAGGATGAGAAGTTATTGGTTCTAAAGGAGTACCAGGAAGGAATGGCGTCTTTGGTTTCGTTGATCAGTACGTACCACATGAAGGAGTTGGATGCCTACAAACAAGTGATGGCGCAGTTTGATTACGTGATTCACCATTTGACGAACGAGACGTTGGTGGAGTTCCTGATCGATCATTACGCTTATGCTTATTTGCTTGGTGTGGGAATTGATGAGCATATTGATGATGTCTTGCGGGTGTATGATTTTTACGTGAAGGACCCGACATTGCGGAAACGGTTTCAAGAGATTTATGATCGTTGTGCGAAAATTGTCTCCGGTAGTCCTGCTTTTGATTTTATGTTTACGGATATTGCCGGGCAAGCTGTCGAATTGGAAGATTTCAGGGGGAAATACCTGTTCATTAACGTGTGGACTACTTGGGGTGTTCCTTGTCGTTATGAAAATCTGGCTTGGGAGAAACTGGAGAAAGAGTTTGAAGATGAAAATATCGTGTTTGTGGCTGTTTCTTGTGATAATGACCGTGCAGTCTGGGAAAAGCGGGTGCGGGAGAATCCTAAGGGAGAAGTACAATTATATATGGGGAGTGATCGTTCTTTCATGGATTTTTACATGATTCGCGGAATCCCTCGTTTTATTTTGATCGCTCCGGATGGACGTATTATCAATTCGGATATGTCACGACCTTCTGATCCCGAAACAGCGAAAACGTTGCGGGCTTATCTGAAAGAAAAATAGTTTTTTATTTAAACCACTGGGTCACGTCCTCATTTTTCAGAATGTGGATGATTGTCTTGCCGTCAGCCGTGTAATTGGGGTGCTGGCAGGCAAACAAGTTGTCGAACAGATCGCTCATTTCCTGTTTGTCCAGTGGGGTATTGTAATCCAGCGATGCCGCCTTTGCGAGCGATAGGGCTATGCGCTCTCTCATTTTATCCCGGATTGAACCTTCCGTGTTCTTGTAATGTTCAATAAGGCTGATAAGCACTTCTTTTCCGCGAGAAGTTGACAAGTCGGACGGGGTGGCGTAGATGGCGTAGCAATTCTTTCCGAATTCTCCGAGTTCAAAACCTAACATGGCCAGATCGTCCATGATTTCTTTTACGAGTAGGAAATCTTCAGCCGAGAGTTCCAGTGTTTCGGGAAACAGGCTTTTTTGTCCGCAGATTTGTTGGTGTGACAAGGTTTCCAGATAACGTTCGTATAGCACCCGTTCGTGCGCCCGTTTCTGATCAATAAACATCAAGCCGGAATGAACGGGCGTGACAATGAACCTGCCTTTCATTTGCACGAAAGAGATGATTCCTTCGTGATCCTCTTGTTTCTCTGCCATTTCTGGTATTTCAGTTTGTACCTCTTCGATTTTATCTTCCAATCCGGCGAAGAGTGTATCCCAGTTCGCGGGAACTTGTTCCTTGTGCCGGGCTTCGAAGTCCTGGCGTGAACTATTACCGCCTAACTGTTCGAAATTTGAATCTTCTTTCGAGATCGAGGTGGAATAGTTGAACGGGTTGTAATGGGGGTTATAACTGACCTTGGGGACCTTCGGGAGAATCGGTGAGTCGGGAATTGTGAAGTCAACCTTGTCTTCCGTGTCAAAGTCAATTGTCGGGGTTACGTTGAATTTTCCCAAAGCCTCTTTCACGCTGGCCAGTACAATCTGGAATATAGCACTCTCGTCTTGAAATTTGATCTCTGTCTTTGTCGGGTGGATGTTCACATCTATGATGGAAGGATCCACCGTGAAATAAAGGAAATACGAGGGAATCATGTCTCCGCTAATCAAGCCGGCATAGGCTTCCGTGATTGCTTTATGGAAAAAGTTATGTTTCATAAACCGGTTGTTCACGAAAAAATACTGTTCCCCGTAAGTTTTCCGGGCGTGCTGGGGGATGCACACGAAACCATTGATGGTGACGATCCCCGTTTCGCAATTAACCGGAAGTAGTTTTGTATTAATCGTTTTCCCGAAGGCATTTACGATGCGCTGGCGCAAGCCGGATGCGGGCAGGTTGTATATTTCATTTCCGTTGTTGACGAGCGTGAACGCAATATCCGGGGCAGTAAGGGCTCCCCGTAAGAATTCCGTGGTAATATTACGGAGTTCCGTGGTGTCCGATTTCAGAAATTTTCGCCGGGCAGGAATCGTGTAGAACAGGTTTTTAACTAGCATATTTGTTCCCCGGGAACAATTGATATTTTCCTGTTTTTTTAATTCAGAATCGGCCACGAAGAGGTAGGTGCCCAGTTCATCCTCTTCCCGTTTGGTGCGTAATTCCACTTCTGCCACGGATGCAATCGATGCAAGGGCTTCTCCGCGGAATCCCATCGTGCGGATATTGAACAAATCCTGTGCGCAGGATATTTTGGATGTGGCATGGCGTTCAAAAGCCATGCGGGAATCTCTCGGGGACATTCCTTTCCCGTCATCAATGACCTGGATGAATCCTTTGCCCGCATTCTTTAGGATAACTTGTACTTTTGTAGCCCCGGCATCAAGGGCATTTTCCATTAATTCCTTCACCACGGAGGCCGGACGTTGTACGACCTCTCCTGCCGCAATCTGGTTCGCTACCGAGTCGGGTAATAATTGAATCACGTCTGCCATACCGGAATCCTTAGAATAATTTCATGATAAGATCAATCTTGTAAGTCGCCAAATAAAAGATTGCGATCAATATAATGATGAGTATCATAAAGAGACGGGTTGCGTAACCGAGGCGCAATCCACCACGTTCACTTTTACGTTTAGCATACTCCTTTTGCAATCCAGCTCTGACATCGGGAATATATTCATCTCCCTCTTCCGGCAGACCCAGTTCTGTGCGAATGCGTTTCTCTCGTTCTTTTCTGGCTTCAGCCTCCGGGTCCCAATAGCGGGGTTTCGGGTTGAAACGGCGATATTCTGGTTGTTTAAATAGTCCCATGATTTCTATTCCTTAGCACGTTAAATCTTTAATTGTTCGTTTTCGTTTTCTTCGATGTCTTGCCAAAACTACGGGCAATCCATTTCGGTACGATAAATGCCCCGATAAACAGGTAAGGGTAGTAGCTGATGAGCCTCCATAAAATAGCCATCGCTATGGCAACCCCGGCGCTCGGAAGGAATTCCCCTAGGTATTTGGAGAAGACGAATTCCGCGAAACCGCTACCACCTGGTGTCGGGCTTACCAGCATCATGATCCACATGACGAGTTGTCGTGCAAAGATAAGAAAATGTTGCGCCCAATCATAACGTCCGAACCAAAAAGCCACGAGAATGGCATTTACCACCCAGTAACGTGCTGTCCACGAGAAGAAGGTGGCTCCGAATGTTTTTAACCAGAAGGAGAACGGCATACTTCTTAATTCGTGGGAATTCCGGATAATATCGGTTCCGGCCTCGTTGGCATCATGACGCCATTTACGGAGAATACGCCACCGGAATAATTTCATGATTAGCCATTTCAAGCCCCGTGGGTTCTTGAATAACCCGTAGCTTAACACGAGTAGGTAGGCAAGTTTCACTCCATATCCGATAATGGCGACGAGAATTAACCCGTCGGCCACGGCTTTCGTAGTGTCCGGCATTTCCCACAGTGCTTGGTGGTTGACGAACAGCAGTATGAGTGGAAACATGATGATGAAGTACAATTCATCAAGAAAGGAGGTTGCCATGACCATGGCGGAACTTTTCCCGACCCCGATTCCTTCTTTATGCACGAAAAGGATTGCTAGGCTGGTTCCCCCGATAGCGGAGGGAGTTATGGCCGAGGTGAATTCCCAGAGGAATATGATCCGGATGGACTGAATCCAGTTCAATTTTCCTCCCGATAGTATTTTAATTCGAATGACATACCCGAAATCCCGAATGGCCATGCACAGGACGGCAACGAATAACCAGAACACGGTGTTCCATGTAAAGGTGATCATGTCAAATGCTTTGGGATCGAATTCTTTATATAACATGTAAGAGACCACGGCCAACCCGATAATGATGGGGTATATGATTTTATACGGGCTGATTTTTTTTGTCAGTTTCTGGTTCTCTTCTTGGCGCTCCTGTTCCATAAACTCCAGTTTTTATTTGTGGCTAATTTACGAAAAAAAGGACAACGAGTTTAATCCGTTATTCTTTTTTTCGGGAAAGCGTCGTTAATTATGTTATGGTAATTCTTTCACGGTGGGAAAGATGCTCGTGGTAGCGTTTGTTTATAGCCCGGAGAATAAAGTACATATAAGATAATCCCAAGTTGGTTTCGAGAAGGAGGAATTGATACGTTGTAGGCTTAATTCTTAAAAAAGTAAATTTAGAAAGAAGTAAGATAGAAATAAGATGCTGAATATTAGCATCTTATTTCTATTCGTGGAGAATATCGGAGCCTCGTTTTTATAGTAATGGTTTGGTTGTTAATATATTATTTCGTTTCTGTTTTTTCTGTTTCTAAATCTGTTTCTGTTTCATTCCTTTTGTCAATCGGGATTAATTGTTTTATAATTAATATTTTATCTTGTCCTTTCTATTGGTTCGATCTTTTGTATTTTTACAATAAACTAAAAAATGAACTTATGAGATCGGTGTATGATTTTTCGTTAGCTGAATTGAAAAATTTGGATCAACAAACTTTCGAGTATTTGATAAGTCAAGGGAACAGGAGTCTTGATGAGTCGATAAAATTGTCTTCAACTCTTTCCCAGCGGGCGTATACTGTAATGGCATTTGTGTTCGCATTTTTTTCATTTGCTATGGAGTCTGTTGTAAATTCAGCTTGTTTGACAATCAAGGTTATTTTCACTCTAATTTTCGTTGCTTCTTTAGTTTTCTTATTTCTATCAGCAAAGCCGTATAAGATAAAATATGCTGGACGCATTCCCGCTCAAATAAATCTTGAAGGTTGTTTACGACAAGGGGGCATGGCACCCTATCATTATTTACTTGCGGCGGAACTTTCTGCAATGAGGAAAGATATTGAATTCAATAAAACCTCGTTGAAAAAGCGAACACAGTTATTTGTAGTCGGATTGCTCATGTTTTTTATTAGTTATCTTGTTATAATTGTACTCTCGATGTTTGGGGTGTAGGATACTGGGTTGATCCTGTTCCGGGTTCTGAGGTTGGGCTAACAGGAATTTCTTCTTCGTATGCTTTGATGTAATTGAATAAGTTCATATATTTAGTATTTGTATTAAATTTATTACTTAGATTTAAGTCGTTTGGTAATAATTTTTTTAGATTCATTTTTGGAGTGCCATCCATATTTTAGCCAATCATATAAGCATGCTAATTTACGATAATGGCTTGTGTAGCTGGAACCGTATGTTTTTTTTATCATGAAATCATTAAAGTTTTTTTTCAAGAAATCTAAAATATGTGGGAGATCGGGTTCGGTAATTTGCATATAAGGAATGAAAACACATACTTTTTTAGGATCAGTATTTTTGATAATGTCTTCTATTGATTTACCTTTTGTTTCGTGTTCCGCTTGATTTTTATACTGATAGACTTGAAATGATGTGAGAGAATTTAGTGGACCATTTAAGCCTAGCTTGTTTTGGGTGTATTCTTCTTCTGAAGTAATTCCAATTTGATTTAGATATTTATATTGAGGCAGTAAACCTGATAAGTTTGGTCTAGTTTTGGTTAATATGCTAATGGGATCATATTTTTTATCTTCTGAAATTAAATCAGAGAATAAATTTGCTGCGGACATTCCAACATATCCCACAGCTGAATTGTATTTTTGAATAGCTCCAAAACCAACCACAAATTGAATATCTTTATTATTGTCAATGTCTTTTTCGTCGATAACATATAATTGTTTTTCAGGTTTTTCTGCATATACAATTTGGTAGAATTGTTTTTTATAATGTCGTAAAACTGGTGCTGGAATTTCTCTTTCAAAAGAGTTAATTGCTCGATAAATTGGGGTATAGTCGTGAGTGACGATTCGCGTTGTTGGAATGATTACACCATTATTTTGAAATTCATGATTATATATATTCATTGGAGTGTCGGGTGAAGGATTCCACTCAACAAAAAATAAGTTATTCTTTAAATCATTCAATTTTTTTGATGATAGGCAAACAATGATAGATTTAAGAATATCTTGAATGTTGGGATCAGATATTGAATAACCTAGAAAAATTATAGGGTGTTCTAGGAATATGGTAATTAATTTTGCGGCAAGATAAGTGTTTTTTTTGCTGAAATTAGAATAGTCTTCATCGGTTAATATCATTGTTGCTGGTTGATGAATACAACCATGAATTTTATATATTTCGCCAATACAATAACTATGCATTGTTAATAAATCTTCTTGTCCAACTAATTTCATGTATTTTGGGAATAATTGTTCTAAAATGTCATCCTAATTTGTAGTAATGATACCGTCGATATTTATGTGTTGTAAAAGTTTTATTTCGTCGTTGTATTTAGAATCGATATTATTAATGTCTAATTTTTTTAATTCCTCTGCAATTTGGTATCTCAATACTGCAGTTGGAGTTGTTATTTTATCTTGAATCTTTTGTTTAAATGGGTCATTTGTTGGCAGAGCCCAAAAATGGTCATTGATTTCTTTTCCAACGATTTGTGCAATTTTTGGTAAATTAGTTTCTCCAATAGAAGAAATATAGGAGTTAATATGTTTTGGAGCAAATTTTTCAAGAATTTCTAACCAAGTTGGTGAATCTAAATAATGACGGGTAAAACCAGAACCAATAAAAAGGAAAGGTGCCGTCTTTTTTTGTTGGAAAATTGAAGCTAATTTTTCTTCAGCATTCATAATACATAAAATTTGTATGGTGTATTTTTAGTAGATTATTTAGTTCTCTGCTTGAATTTGTCATTCTTGCATATGAATTTGAAATATAGTTGTTTGTGAATTATTTTTTATTTATTAGTATTTGTATCGTTCTTTCTTTTTCAGCTAGTAATTCTCGTAGGTGTTGATTTTCCTTTTGACACTCGCTTAATGTTATATCTCCAACAACTTTGTTCCCGTTTCCATTTACATGATGGCCGATATTAGTATTATTCTGATCTTCTCTATCAAAAAAATAGTCAATAGAAGTTTGGAAAAAATTAGCAATTTGCTCAATTTTCTCTGCAGTAGGATTACATTTTTTTATAATTGAGTCTAATCCGGAACCACTTGTTCCCATGTATTCAAAAAGACTTTTTTTGGTAAGCTGTCTTTCTTCGAGTAACTTGGTTATTTTCTGTCCATTAAACATATTGCTTGTTTGTATTTATTATAAATAGTACTATTTATTGTATTTTATTCATACTAAATATTGTATTGTATACAAAATATAGTATGTTTGCACTATAAATATATGCAAAAGATATGGAAGAAAAAACAGTAAAAAGTATGAATCTTGCGCTTGCTCGCCCAACAGAGAGATTGTATCTTTTAATTCCCAAGGAAATGGAAGATCGGTTAAAAGAGAAAGCGGCTGAAATGAACACTAAATTATCGACGGTGATACGTCTTGCTATTGCGGAGTTTTTAAATAGATAATAATCAAGTGAAAATGAAGATAGAGAAAGAACTTTTACTTCCCGAGGAGGATACCTCTGCCACGTTTAATATCAAATCTAAAATGTCGGCTGGTGATTTGGCCTTTTGGGGACCGGGAGTCACGGATGAGATGTGTCGGAAATATTCGATATACTCGTTAGTTGATTATTCAGCTGTGCATGGAGATTTTAGGTGTAGGTATTTTTCAACGAAAGATTATCCTATTTTTTTGTTCATGGAAGAAGGTAAGGTATATATGCCGTTTGCGGAGGGAGATTATAGGTTTAGGTTTTATGGGAGAGTGCGTGATAATTATTTGTTCGGTTTTGAGCAATTGAAACGTGATTATGAAGAGATGATTAGGAGAGGGGAAAAACATGTATTAACTCCCGTTTTTTGTGATAGATTGAAAGATGTGTTTCTACTGGTACGTGCTGGTTTGTATCCTTTGTATAAGCGATCGGAAACGCAAAAATTGACAGAGGAACAAAAGGAAATTATATCGAAGTGTGCAAGAAATACACTTGAGCTTTTTGAATCAAAGAATGTTTAATAAAAAAAATCCCGCTTAGGGGTCTGGACAACTTTTCAGCGGGATTTAATCCTAAAGATTATGAGAACAAATGTAGACAATTTTAGAGAAGGTTCCAATATTCCGGCAGGGATATTTCAAGGGACGGAGGTCTTTGCTTGTGATAACGTGATCTACGCAATTTATGAGGGACAACGGATGCGTTTTGAAGAATTGCCTAGTAAGGAAAAGAGGCAGTTCCTTGACGAGTATTTAATGGATAAGGAAGGACAACGTTTTATTCGAAATACGTTTGGGATCGTGGGGTTTGAAAGCGGGTTTAAAAAGTGGTTATTCTGTAAGTTCGGGAGCCTTGATGGTGATCCGGATATGGTGGATGGGAAGATAACCCCGGACGTGTATAATTCGGCGTGTGGTCGGACGGATTGCCCTGGACGGGGAAAGTTTTGTGGAGTGGGAGCGGGATTAAAGGGGTATGAGGTAGACACGTTGCGGGAAGTGATGGCGGGGAGGACAATGAATGAGGTTGCGGATCGTTTGTGTGTGTCTGTTGCAACGGTGAAAAGTCGGGTTGAAAAGATGAAAGAACGACACGCCGTGACGAACGTTGTTGCGCTGGCCGTGATGGCAACGGAATTAGGAATTTGATTGGTTGTGTTTAATTCGTTTCGGGGCAAGTCGTGAGATTTCCCCCGGTTATCAGGAGGAGCCGAGTGGATCGGTAAAATGTGAGAACCTGGGCTAGGCCGGAAATTTTGCTAACAGAAGCGGGTTCATGGGGGTTCGATTCCCTCCCTCCGGGCTAAGTTCCAAAACCTAAAAAGAAAAATTATGAGATTTTGTAGTACCACTTTTCTGATAGATAATCGTGAGGGGCCTCTATCGAGGTTCCCCACAAAATTCAAAAGCCTATGGAAATAAGATTTGGTTGTATGGCTCCTCCTTTGTCACAACAATTACGGAAGTATGATATTGACAAAGAAAAGGTGAAAGAATTTCAAAAAGATAGCGATGCTATTTCTCGTTTATACATCCGGGGTGTTATCTGCGAGACTGTGAAGGGGCGAGCTTATCGGATGTTGTATAGGAAAATATGTGCTGAAATTAAAAGTCAGGAATAAAATGAACGGAATTAATTTGGATATAAATATTCTTCGCAAGAATCTCGCTTTTATCCGTGAAGAGATCACGAGGATAACAGAAGTCAAAAAGCAGTTGGAAACTGGTCCTGGGGTGCGATCTGATGATGCCGTCAAAATTCTCGGAACTTACGAGGAAATACTTTCAAATTTGAACTCCTTGTTGAGATACGAGTATGATGCAGAAATGAATGGATGATATGAGACAAGAGAGTGCAGATGATTTTATTCAAATGGCAAAAGATTTTGCCAAGGCTGAAAGGGAACTGGGTGTTCAAAAGTGGGTTTCTATCAGTATCGAACGTGTGGACAAGAACCGTAACAGGGAACAAATTTTCAATTATGATTTACCTCGTGAGGTTTATGAACGTTGGGAGTGGGTGGTAAACTGGAGACGGGCCAAGCTTGTTTGTAAATACCCGAAAGATCACGTGAATTGCTATTTTAGTTTTTATGACAAGCGTTTAGGGAACAATCCAAAGTTTACTGCAGACTTGAAAACTCTAACTTCCGCAAAAGCGCAAGTCACGAGAGTACAACGGAAAATTGATGAATACATTGCCTATAACAAGGCAAATAACTTGTTTTTCGATGAAAATACCGATGAAGACTTGTTGAAAGCGAGAAAGAAACTCGTGATCAAGATGGCTAACGTGAAAGCGGCAGAAGAACGATTAAAACAAAAAATAAAGCAGGTTAAGGAGAAAACGATATGAATAAAAGAAAGTATACAATTGTTTTATATATAGAGATAGAGCAATACGTTGCTTTTGTTCGAACGTTGCGTCGTTGCCCTGATTATGAATTTGTAGGCATAAAAATGTGTTATGATCGATGCCACGATGGTATATATCGTCATCTCGGGTACCTCCGAGTTACGATGAGATTTAGATCGGTAACGGGTAATCATGGATTAGAGATGTTCTTTTTTGGAATGAAATTTCAACAGGAATTGGATGATATAAAGTTGATTAATTATTAAACGAGTATGAAAACATTTAAAGAAATATACGAAGAAACCGTTAAAAACAACGTGTGTAACACGGGCGAGACATTCGCCAAATCCATGTTCGAGGCTGGTCAAAAGTCCGGTATTAACGAGTATTTGAAAGGAATAACAAGTTGGGAGGATTGCTTCCAATTGGCTCAATTCCTTTTAATAAAAATGACAAGGGAAGGAATTGACATGAACGCGTCAGAATTGGTTCTATCTGTTGAAATGAATCATGAAAACTCGAGATACAAATCCCGGATGGCTATCCAGTATACCAAGGAAGGCGAAAAGTCCCTGGAAGAAAAAGCCTATGGATTAGCAGACAAAATATTACAAGAAGATTCAAGTAATCAAAATATCCGGGAAGAATTGAAAAAAGCAATATTGGCCGGGTACAATTTGCATCACGAGGATTTTGATGATTGATTTAACGAGGTAATAATGATGAAACTCTGGATTAACAAATACTCGATCATGAAGGTGGAAACGATATACACGATTGTCAATTACGGAACATTGGTCATATTGATTATTCTTATTCTTCTTGTCGTTTGGCATGGGTGTCGGTTCGAGATCGGAAGCGAGGGGGCGTTTTATCTCAAACTGGAATTATACCCGTTAAAACGTTTTTTTGAATCAATGTAATTTCACGTTAAACATGAAAATATTTTGTCCGTTGGCGAGTGATTTTTATTCTCGAATTTAGGAGTTCCGGTTCATGTTTAGTCAATCGGGGATAACAGAAACAATTGTAACAATGTAACTATGTATGTTGAAGAACAAGCGATATTAGATGCAACAAACGGGGGATTAGATATTATCCTGTATTATTACCCGCAAGCCCGGAAAGCGTTGGAAACACGGGAAAAAAGGTTTAAAATTCGGGATGAACGAACTCCATCAGCGTCATTGAAACAAGTGGAGGATGGTAATTGGCTGGTAACAGATTTCGGGGATGATCAGGTTCCCAGGAATGCAATCCGGGTATGCATGAAGGAGGAGGGGAAGACGTTCCGGGAAGCCATCGTGATCTTGGCGGGACGGTATGGGGTTGGCGGCATTAAGTCAGAAGTGAATAAACCGGAACTTGAGATTCGGGATGCACTTCCGGATGAGTTAGAAGGGAGTTACGAGTTTGACGTGAAACCGGAAATATCTAAAGAGGAATTGGCGGTTCTTGGTCCCAAGGTAACGAGTGAGGTTTGTAAAAAATACAACGTGTATTCGCTTAATAGTTTTACATACGTGAAGAACCGGAAAGCCACGATCACGAAAACGACACCGACGTATCCGATATTCCTTTTTGATCATGGAGAATGGAAGAAGTTGTATCAACCATTAAATCCCGAAAAACAATATAGATTTAGATATATTGGGAATAAGCCGAAGGATTTTATTAACGGGTTGTCGCAGTTGAGAAAGGCGTACGAGGACTCAAGGACGGCCCAATTAAAGAGACAGGAAGAGGATGACAAGCCGAAAGACATCGAGAAAATCGAGGAGGCGATAATTTGTTCCGGGGATAGGGATTCGTTGAACGTGGCCGGTTTTGGTTATTACCCGCTTTGGCTTAACTCTGAGACCGCGGCGTTATCCGAGAGCCAGTATAAAGAGATCATGGCTTGTGTGAACACGTTGTACATTCTTCCGGATATTGATTCCACGGGAATTCGTGCGTCGTTACGTTTAGGAATGAAGTTTTTAGACATTCGTTTCATTTGGCTTCCGGATTCGTTATCGACATTTAAAGACAACCGGGGGAAACCCCGGAAGGATTTGCGAGATTACGTGGAATTGTATCCATCTATTTCGGATTTCAAAAAGCTCGTGAACGTGGCCATGCCATTACAATTTTGGGATGTGGTGACGAAAGAGGAAGGGATAAAATATTACTTGAATGACGAACACGCTTTGTTTTTCCTTCACGCTAACGGGTTCGGGAAAATAGAATACAAGAACACGAAAGGGGAGACCATTTTTGTTCGAGTAAGCGAGAATATGGTAAAGGAGGTACAGGCAGAAGAGATCAAGGATTTCACCTTGAATTTTTTGAAAGATCGTTACCTGCCGATCCCTCTCCGAAACGTGGTTCGTAAACCGAATCAACTATCCGAAGCGACTTTAAAGGGGTTGCCAAAATTGAATATAGATTTCACGGATTTTGACCAGTTCTCACAGTACTTGTTTTTCCGGAATAAAACGATCCAGGTAACGGGGTGCGAGATTCGGGAATTGCGTCCGGGAGACTCGAACCGTTTCGCCTGGGAGGAAAAGGTGATCCAGCGTAATTTCAAGATATTGCCGGATCAATTCAAGATCACACGAAACGAGGATACGGGGCGGTACGATATAGAAATATTTAATTATGATTCAAAGTTCTTTTGTTACTTGATTAACGCTAGTAGGGTGCATTGGCAAACTGAATTAGAAGGACGGTTGGATTGTAAAGATGACGAGTTCAAGGGGAAATATATAGCGGATCACCGCTTCACGATTGACGGGGAGTTGTTGAACGAGGACGAGATTCAGGAGCAAAAAGAACATTTGATCAATAAAATGTTTTCGATCGGGTATTTGTTGCACCAGTACAAGAATAAAGCGAGACCGTGGGCAGTGTATGCAATTGATAATAAAATTTCGGCGGACGGGGAGAGCCACGGGCGATCCGGGAAATCGTTCTGTTATTCCTCGTTGAACCTGTTCAAAAAGTCTGTAACTTTACCGGGACGAAATCCGGAGATCACGAAAAACCCGCATATTTATGATCGAGTGACGGAATATACTGACATCGTTTTGGTAGATGATGCGGATCAGTATCTACCTTTCGAGTTCTTCTATGACACGATAACGGGAGTTATGACCGTGAACCCGAAGAATAACAAGTCTTACGAGATTCCATTCACGAAATCCCCGAAATTCTGTTTTACTTCAAATTTCCCTTTACGGAATTCGGATGATTCAACGGAAGCACGGGTGTTATACACGGTGTTTTCTGACTATTATCACGAGAAGACGGAACGAAATAATTACAGGCAGACCCGGAAAATAGCGGATGATTTCGGGAAGAATTTATTTGATGATTATAATGATGATGAGTGGAATGCTGATTTGAACTTTTTTGCCCAATGCTTGCGGTTTTACTTGTCGATCCCCTCCCCCCGGAAGATAAATCCTCCCATGAAAAATGTAACCATGCGGAAAATGTTATCGGAAATGGGGGCGGCATTTAAAGATTGGGCGGAGGTTTATTTTGACGTGACGGGTAATAACGTGAACACGCAAATCGTGAGGGAAGAGGCTTTGGATGATTTCACGAAAGCGACCAAGACACAAAAATGGACTACCAACAAATTCACGAAAGCATTGAAGGCGTTCTGTGTTTATAACAATTACGTGTTTAACCCTAAAGCCTTACAAAATTCGCAGGGGCGAATCGTGCGGAAGGATAAGGATAACGTGGCCAAAGACATGATCTATATTCAGACGAAACCGATTGATCCCGTTGAGCTAGCAGATAAAGGGAGTATAACCGAGGAAGAAAAACCGTTTTAATGGATAACCCAGATAATACATACAGGGAAAAAGTGTACGATTTCTTGTACCGGATGCCAGTGGGGAAGGAGTATTTAATTGATAACCTCTGTAAAGTTGGCACAAGGGAGAAATTCGTGGAGATCGTGAAGGAATTTATGATTGCCACGTTGTCACGTTATTCGTACGGGATAGAGTTTTCGGGTGATTACAAGAAGATACGGAAGAGTGATATTGCGGGATTACCGGACCTGTTGAAAAAGAAATGACCTTATGAATATTGACCACTTGCATGTAGTTTTGAAATTATTCCAGGGGCGTATTGGTAACAATGCGCCCCTTCCTTTTACACCTGGGCGGCGGGGTGTTATTCCATTTCCCCTTCCCCCCTTTTAAAAGAACCGGAAAAAAATGTAACTCTGTATTATCACGCTGAATGTTCAATAAATCAAATGATTAATGGTTACATTTAATTTGTAACTTGGTTACAAGGTTACAAAATAAAAATGTAACCCATTCATTAAATACAAGGTTACATTTTTGGCCCGTTACATGGTTACAAAAATATTTCGATAATTTGTGATGCGTAAAATATTGATATAGTGTTGTTTGTTGTGGCTTTGTCGGTGTTGTTACGTGGTTACAAAATTTTCCGGTAAAACTTGAAGTTATAAAGATGCGTGTAGAGGTGATATTCTTGGGATGGAGAAATGATATTCTCCACGTTTTACTTTTTATTTTGGTAGGAAATGCTTAAATTAGGGTTGAAATTCAGATGATTATGAGTAAAGGTTCTATTTTGACAATTAGTTTGAAACCGCACCTGGCTGATTTTTGTCGGCATGAGATGCGGCAGGATAAAGAGGGGAATATTATTCTTTCCCGCAAAAGTGATATTGGTAAGCATATCTATTCAATGGTGATGACCTCGGATATGCCCGTGAAGGGGCTGCCGTGTACCGATCCGGTTAGTTTTATTATCCCGGTCACGGGGGCCAATCAGTACATCATCAAGTATCGTTTTATCTATGTATCAAGGTGGGGAGAGGAAAAAATTCAAGATTACATAGAGGCCGAATTTAACCTTCGGATGAGATTATTGTTCGAGGCGGGGTACCGGAAAAAGTTTTCACAGAAAGAGATTGTCGAGTCCATTTTACAGGCTTATAATATCAAAAATACAGCGTTAAATTACGAGGCGGTGAAGAAATCTGACTACCGGATGAACCGAAAAAACCGAAAAATTATATTTGAGGACTTGCAAAAGTCTGTTATGTAGGTGTTTATAAGAAATTTAAGTTTAAGTGTTCAAAAGTAATGCATTTACATTCATAATAACGAATGGTATGGTTGTGCAACAAGTTGTAAAGATAGAATACGCGCTACTTCAATGGATTAACCGGGGAAGGGCGGGAGATGTTTTTGTCGAAGTCGAGTTTTTGCCGGGAAAAGATTGGCAGCCGTTCCCTTTTACCCCGGGAACGGGACAATTGACCGAGAAGGTGGTACGTTCTGAGGCGGGAGTTTCTTATAAGACAGAGGTAAAATGTAACGTGACAATGGATAATCCAAGTATGCTTTCTGGGTTTTCAACTCTTGAACACGCTGATGTCGTGATCCGGGTAATGTATAATTCGGGAGAGTGGAAAGTGATCGGTATCCCAGGGAACCCGGTGAAAACGTCGGCAGAGTTGGAAGTGGCTAAAAGTGGATTGTTCAAGGTTAGTTTTCAATGTGATTCTATTTATCGTGCTCGTTTCTTGAAGGCTTAAAGTCCTTTAAATATTTCGTGTATGCATCTATCTTTCGTAAAAAAGAAAGATGTATCCATATTTATTATCACAGATTTTAAAGGGGGTATGGTTCCTACGTCCGGAGGATGCTATCGCCGGGCATGTGATCGTTAATAATATATTGACGGGTGCTTATAGTGATGAAAAATTTGCCAAGACTCTTGCCGAGATAACGCCGATACAACAATTATCCTACGAAGGTGAAAGCTCGTATGATAAATCCCCGAAAGGGAGTACGGCGATTATTTCGGTAAAGGGTACGATGATAAAATACGGAACCTTTTGTTCATACGGTGCGGATGAGATTGCCATGCAGATCGAGGAGGCAGCTCTACACGAGAATATTTCTTCTATCGTTTTGGATATAGATTCGGGTGGAGGGGCGTGTAACGCTGTTTCCCCGTTATGCAAGGCAATTGCTACCGCGAAGGCAAAGGGGAAACCTGTTGTTGCCTCCTGTGATGTTGCGGCTAGTGCGGCTTACTGGATCGCTTGTAATTGTGACCGGATCGTGGCGGATAATGACGTGAGTTCGGCGTTTGGATCAATTGGTGTGATGTGTAGTTTTTCAGACTTGAAACCATTCTACGAGAAGATGGGTGTGAAATTTCACGAGATTTACGCGGACCAGAGCGAGAATAAAAACGAGGCGTTTCGCCTTGCGTTGGAGGGAGACTACACGAAAATTCGTCAGGAGAGCTTGAACCCGATGGCTCTCCGGTTCCAGGAGGAAGTGAAAGAGAAACGGAAATGTTTAAAACTGGATACTCCGGGGATTCTTTCGGGAAAAATGTTTTATGCCCGTGAAGCTGTTGCCGTGGGGTTGATTGACGAGATCGGGACTCTGGGACGTGCCGTCGAGGTGGCGAAGGAATTGGAAGAGATGAATCTTATTAATAAATACATTAATTCGTGATATATGTTTGACAAACTGTTAGCGGCGGTAATGAGCCGATTGGGGATTACGTCTTTCGAGAAGAAAGACGGGAAATACGCTTTGACCGAGGAACAGAGAAACACCTTGGTTAAAATGTATAACGAGGATTTCGTGAATAAGTTTGAGAAGGACTTATCCGGGATGAGTGATAATGACGGCTTGGAAAGTGCTTTGGAGTACAAAAAACAACTAGATGCTTTGCAGGCTGAATATGATGCGTACAAAAAGGATGCGGAAGAGAGGGAGAATAATTTGAATGAGCTGGTAAACACCTTGGCCGAATCTCCAGAACCGGATAGAAAGATGGAGAAACCTCAAGGAGAACAACGGGATGTCTTCAAATTGAACATGAATTTCTTGCATAATAAAGTTCTGGAAAATTTCGTGAACGGGGATGGATTGATGGTGAATGCTGCCGATACCATCGTGACGGATGAGTTGAGAGAGGAGTTCGGAAAGTACGTCGCTAACGTGAAGTACGATATTATCACGTTGTTGTTCGGTAAATTGCAGGCTACGCAGTACATGACAACCAAGATGACGGAAAAGACGGTTTGGCGGGCAATCCAGTCTCATATTAGTGATTTGATGCAGAAATTTACCCCGTACTGGACTCCTTCCGGGCAATCCAAGTTTACCCCGATCGAGATTCCGAATCACAAACACAAGATCAACGTGCCTATCAAGCCCGCTGAGATCATGGAGGACGTGATCGGGTATCTTTACGATGAAGGCTTGCAACCGAAGGATATGCCTATCGTGAAGTATATTATCGAGGTGCTATTGAAACCGAAAATTGAAGAGGAACGTGACGAGCAGATAGCCGTGGGAGTGTACGACGAAAATAAAAATGAGGGGAAGAAAGACGGTGATGCGGGAGACGTGTTCGGTTCGATTGATGGGTATATTACCGTGTTGAAGAGAATCCATGCGAATGAGTCGTTGAACATGATTCGTTTGTTGAAAGATGTGGTATTGACTCGTGAGAATATCTACGATAAATTTGACGAGATTTACCGGGAGATTCCGAAAAAGTACCGCACGAAAGCCCTTCCGATTTTCATTGATCCGGATTTGTTGAACCTCTACGAGCTTGCTCGTGATGATAAGTTCCCGACTTCAAAGAACGAGGACGAGAAAAAGAAACGTTTGCAACACACGAATTTCACGTTTATCCCGCTGGATGGAATGGTTGGAACGGGTTGTTTCTTTATCACCCCGAAAGAGAATTTCATTCACTTGTTGTCTAAAAACAAGGGAGCGACGAAGATTTGGTTGCAGGGTGAAAACTACGATGTCAAGATTTTTGCTGAATGGTGGGAGGCTGTTGGATTTGCCATTGCAGAGTTGTTGTTTGGTTATGTTCCTCCAGTAGAATCTGGCTCGGGTTCTGGTTCAGGCTCGGATGGAGGAGAAACGGTTTAATTTATAAAATGTAGTAATTATGGTAGGATATTCACCGGTTAGTGTACCGAAGAAAAACAATGGTGGACGCACTAAACCGAAAAAAGCCAAGTTAATCCTTTTTCGGTTAAATGACGTGGCGACATTCCCAACCCCGGATGATAAAGGGGTTTTGATTAAAGAAAATTTAGTTCTCAAGACGGGGGCGAAGGCGTTTTTCCTTGAAACGACAGCTTCCACGATCAGCGTGGGACAGACTTCCGAGGGTGATCCTGATAATAAAGGATTCAAGCAGAAGATAGAGTTTAGTCGTCCCGGGTCGGATGACGTGGAATTTGAAGAATTCATGGAAAATAACGTGAACGAGGATTTATGCTGTATCATTGAATACCAGTTATCCGGTAAAAAGAAATTAGCGGGGTATCCCGGTAATCCCTTGCAGCTAACGACTGAAAGCACGGATAATAACGAGGGGGATGTGAATAAGATCACCCTGGAGTCCGTACTTCGTGGTTCTCGTATTTATTTCTACGAGGGAGAAATGCCCGTGATTGATGGTGTTGATGCACCGGCAGGATCAGGAGGCTCTGAGTCTGTGTAGATTTGAATTCTTGTTTCTCTTTTCCCGTGGCGAGAGTCACGGGATTTTTTTGTTGCGTGTGATAATAAAAATATTATCACAAATACTTGCGCGGTGATAACAAAAATATTATCTTTGTAATGTCATTAAGAAAAGAGCTCTTAAAATGACTGATGACAAAGGTCTAAATGACCAGGTAGAAGAACTCCGTAAGGAGTTAGAAGCTGATCTTCTCTTCTATCTCCGTATGTACAAGGAACTCTCGAAGAGAGGGAAGCGTATGAAAGCGGTGCTTGACAAGGAAATTAAGGAGATTGAAGATCGACTTAAAAAACTTGGATAGCAAAACAGGAAAGCCACCTAGATTTATCTGGGTGGCAATTCTTAAATTTTAAACTAAAGGCTATGAACGAGAAAGAGATGTTGAAAAAGATGAAAGAAGATTTCCGAAAGTTGGAAACGGAAGAAGAGCGGGAAAAGTTTGTCAAGGAATCAGGCGATAGGCTAGACAAGATGACGGACAAGGAAATGGAGCGTTTGACGGATGCCGTGGAGGCAGACTTGAAGGATATGAAAGTGCGGGTTGATGAAATTTTAGTCCGAGAAAAAATGGAGGCCATATTGCCTATGATTTCTGTATCGTATCTTGCAAAACATTATTTCGGGAGATCGAGTTCGTGGTTGTATCAACGAATTAATGGGAATAAAGTGCATGGAAAACCAGCTAAATTTACGACACAGGAATTAGAGAGATTGAGGTTTGCTTTGAAGGAAATAAGTCAGAATATAGCGGGAATAGTGTTGTGAAAGTTGTGATGTAATCTTTTCTTTGAAGAGGTTAATGATATGAAAGGAATAGAATTATTACCATTTTGACGGAAAAACAAAAAGAAATGATATGTAGAATTCAATAGCAATAGACTCTTTTGTATATTTAATTTAAATAATATGGAAATATTTTTTACTCCTTGTGTTTTACAAACGATAATAATCTGTTGTACTGTTATTGTGCTTGGAATAATAGGGACATCCGTTTATAGGATTTATAAAAATCAACAACGAAGTTGGGGTTCATATATTTTTTGTGCTAGTATATTGTTGGTTTTAACAATAGCAATATTTTCCTATTGCTTCTGTGGGGATAGGAATGTATTAGATTTTATTTCCTTGGCATCAGCTCTGATTTCTATAATTCTTGCCATTATTACAATTATCTACTCATTTTATAGTAATAGTCGGTCATCAGGGCAAATTGAAACATTGAATAATGCTGCAATGAATGTTAAAAATGCGACAGTGTTATACACTGAATCGGCTGAAAGTTTGCAAGAAAATATTCGAAAAATTGTCAATGCAATTAATCGTGTTGAGGAAAAAACGGATATGATTTTGGGGGTAGGAGCTTCTTCTGGAGGGGAAAATAATAACCTTACAGCGAAATTTAATTTAGATAGGTATGTAAAAGATTTTGTGAACACATCATCTCCTGTTGGTATAATGGCAATGTATGCGAGTATAAAATCAAAAGATACTGGAAAAGAGTGGAATTTGAGTATTTTTTCGAATGATTTCAACCATGCATATTGTGGTGGATATTTAATTTCTGCTTCAAGTGCAGGTTTTGTGACTGTAGATATCGATTTTAATATTGGTCGTGTAAACGGTACTGGATATTTGCCTCTTGTGAAAGAGAGTATAGAATTGTGGATTACGAAATTTGATTTTACAAAAATTGATGGATTACAAGAATTGAAAAATGATATTGATACCTATTTTGATACCACAAAGTAAATTAATTTTTATATGTTTTGGAATTTAGCGGTACTGATAACAGTACCGCTTTTTTTGTCCTTTAAATGCAATTGCAAATGCATCAATTTTAAGATTATTAATTACTTAAAATTGAATGTATGGCAAAGAAAGCTATAACAACGAAAGAGAATCCGGTGGAGGAAAAATCTATTGATATGACTCCGGAGATGGAAGAATTAAAAAAACAAGTGGATGGATTGAAGTTGGAGAATGAGGAATTGACGAAAGCAACGAAAGAGTGGAAGGAGAAATACGAGGAATTACTTGCAGAGGAACCGGAGTTCACTCCTGAGCCTTACTTGGTCGTGATCCCGTTCAAGGCAGGCGAGGCACAGGGAAATGAATTAATGCTGGCTATCCGGGGGTGGATGAAACATTTTAAAGAACAATTTAGAATCGTGATTGTGGGTGACGTGGAAGATTTGGAATTGCCGGGTTTGGAAGGCGGTTGTTTGGAGATCATGGTGATCCCTCACGAGTGTAAAACGGAAAATCCACCGCTCGATATTGTTTCGAAATTATTGTCTGTCGTGGAAGAATGTCCGGAGGTTGAAAATATCATCCTCACGAACGATGATATTTACCCGGTAAATGATTTTGATATTACCGAGGTGAAGATGTTGAAGGCTGATGGCTTGTTGACTTCGAATAAAAAATGTGGGGAGTTATACGCTTTGAACAGGGGAAAAACGTTGAAAATGTTGCAGGAAAAGAAATTGCCCGTGTTTGACTACGGTTCACACTTACCAATGTTTTTCGAAGTAGAAAAGCTTTTAGACGTGATCGAGAAGTATGATTTGAAGAAAGAAGCGATGTTGCTTAGCTCGTTGTATTTTAATACCGTGTTTTCTGGTAGAATCCCGATGATGCTTGATATGTCAAGGGATCATCTCAAGGTGATCGTGGGACGCAAGAATGCAAACTTGAGACTTTTGCGAGAATATATTCCTAAAAAAGTGTTTGTTAATAATACCGTTTCTGGATGGAGTGAGGATTTGGAAAAGATCATTTCTGAATTTGTATGAAAGAGGAAATCGTATCATGGTTGAAAAGTGGGTGCAATCTCGGAAAGGGGGTTGCACTCTATTTGCAATACGGGGATAATGCACGTTTTAAAAAGATGTTGCGTCTTGATCCTGGAAAGAATTTTTTTAAGTTGAAGTTGTTGCTTTGCCGTTTGGCCGAGTTGGAGGAAACGAATTATTCCGGTGCGATCCGGGAAATGGAACGGGATCGGTTCCGGGAGATGTATTCTTTCTTGTCGGATCGGGATTGCCCGAACGAGCTCAAAATATTGGCGGCAGATAAGATTACAACGTACTGGCGGATCGTTGAGTTACATGAGAAGATATTTCGCTGTGGTTCCGTGGAAGATTGTCTGGCCGTATCTTTTGAACTGGTAAACACGTTCATAGAGGATTATCGCATTAAACAGGAATTGGATTATTACAAGAATCATCACGGGATTCTGGGTAAACACCGGATATTCGAATCACAAAACCGTGTTGATAAAATGCGGAAAATGTCCGTGAAAGAGTTAATCCGGAAGGAAAAACAATTACGGGACAACATTTGGCGTATTAAATCAGAGATTGCGAAGGGGGATAAACCATATTTATTGCATGAACGTGAACAACGCTTGAAAGAGAGGGAAAAGGAATTGGAACTCGTAACCCGGATGTTGAATGAATAGTAATATGAAAAAATCTATCAATTTAGAGGAAAGTATTTTGACACTTCCCGATGATAAATACGAGGAGTTGGAACGCTTGTCCGCTTTGGGATATTCCGAGGCGGATATGGCGATGTATTTTGATGTGCCAAGGGATGATTTTTCAAGGGCGGCACTTGATCCGGAGAGTAAGATAAATTATCATATCCGGCGTGGGGTGTTAATGAGCGGGGCATTGGAACAAATGGGATTGCTTTCTGATGCGGAAAAAGGAAATGTTCAGGCGATACAAATGCTGTACAAGGTACGTTACAGGCGGCAGTTCGAGGTGGCGAAACGGGAAATACTGTATAATCTTGATATTGACGAGAAAGTATTTCAACGGTTGGAAAATTATATCGAATCCGGGTCACTGGGTAACTTGAAACCGGATGAAGCCATCTATATCGAGTTGCTCACGATGATGAACGCCATGCGTCGGAAATACGGTAGAGCGAAAACAATAAAATTCTTCTGTAAGCCTCCGTTTTCGTTTTCCTACGCCCAATCGAGGGATATGTTCGAGCAGGCGATAAATTTGTTTTACGTGGATTCAAAAGTTGAGAAAAAGGCCCTTCGAAACTTGAAAGCGGAACAATTGGAGGAGGCTGCGGAAATGGTGCGGGAGATGGCAACAAAACCGGAAGATTTCGAGGTGTACGGGAAGTTAATGAAATTGTCCGCGGAAATCCGGCAACTGAACTTACCCGATCCCCCGGAAATGCCTAAAGGAACATTTGATCGTCCTTACAAGGTTTACACGCTTAATCCGGCTTTGATCGGTATAAATAAACCGGATCGTAACGAGCTGGCCCGGCAAATTGATTCGATTGTCGGGGCAACGGAAGCCGAGAAAGAGAAAGCGAAACGGGATGCCGGGATTGTTGATGTTATACCTTTTGATGAGATGTTAGATGAGTACGAAGAAGAAATTAAATCTGAAAAGCAATAAAGTCGCTTTAATGTTTTCGAACTGGCTCGCCCAGCTCGTGGCGTTGATCAAGCCTCGTAACCTGTTCCTGGTGATCGGTCGAGGTGGGGGAAAGACAAATGATTTCCTGACAGAACGGTTGATGGATATGGTTTACGATATGCCGGGGGCCCCGGTGGCTCTCGTGTCGGATACCTACATGAACTTGCAAAAGAATATATTGCACGTGATCCTTGATGGATTGGAGCGTAAAGGATGGAGAGAAGGGATTCACTACGTGATCGAGAAGGAACCGCCAGAGGTGACGGAAGAAATGCTAAAAGCGTGTCCGGAAGAATTTAAAGAACACTTGTGGAGGCCTTACAACCGGATTCTCTCGTACAAGCACAAAATTATATTCTTTACCGGGTTTAATATCACTCTGGTCAGTTTGGATCGCCCTTCAGCCGCTGCGGGTAATTCTTACGTGCATATTATCGGGGACGAGGTGAAATTTTTTCCGGAGGCAAAAATTGCGAAGCTGACGAAGGCGCTCCGGGGATATTACGTGAAGTACGGGGATAGCGTTTATTACCGGGGGCAGACGTTTACAACGGATATGCCGAACATTAATAATGTCGGGGAATACGATTGGATTTTGAAACAAGCCTCCCGGATGAAGAAGGAGAGCATCATGAATATTTTGAAAGTGGCTTTCGTGATGAACGAGGTGACGGAGGAATTGATCGTGGCGAAGGAGGGTGGCGATCCGGTGGAGATAAAAAATAAACAACGGCTTTATGATCGTTGGAAACAACGTTATGATGCGGTACGGTTGAAATCCACGTTCTTTTATATCGCCTCTTCTTATATTAACGCTGATATTTTACGTCCGGAGTATTTCGAGGATGAATTTGAGGGTAATTTGGAGGACGTGTTGACCGCTATATTATCCACGAAACCGAGGTTGGCGGCGGGAAACAAGTTCTATGCAGCCGTGACCTCGATAAATTTCTACGGGGATGGAACGTCTTCCAAATATGCGGCAGAGTTTGGGATTCGTGACGAGGAGGATTGTAGGATATTGAAGTACTTGCGGAAAGATGAACCGATCGAGATCGGGATTGATTTCGGGAACATGATTTCTATCTCGATAGGGCAGGAACAGGGGAAAGACTTTCGTGTTCTTAAAACATTATACACGTTACCCCCGGAGTGGATTCGAGAGGCTGCGGATAAATTCCTGCGTTATTTCGCTTATCACGATTGTAAGAAAGTTGCGATGTTCTATGATCGTGCGGGGAATCAATACGAGAAGGTGAAACAGGATTTGGCGGGTAAGTTGAAACAGGCTATCGAGAAGGATAGAAATGGGAAGAGGACGGGATGGACGGTGACGCTGGAATCAAGGAATCAGGGTACTATTTATACCTGGGATGAGTATGATTTCATGATGGAATTATTCTCCGGCAAGAACCCAAATTTACCTAACGTGTTAATTGATATGTACCATGCCAAGCCGTTGAAATGCTCGTTGGAGATAACTCCGACCAAGATCGTTGAATTTAAAGGTAAGAAGAGGATCAGCAAGGATAAACGTTCGGAGAAACTCCCCGCTCATCGTTTGCCTTATGAATCGACGAACTTCTCGGATTCGTTTAAATATTTAATGATGAGAAAGAAGTGGGTTAAACATACCAAGGTGAAGTCTAGTAATGTATCGTTGAGTGCGGGGTGATCCTGCACTCTTTTCCTTGGGGTGTCAAGGTAAAAGATGGTTAGATTCTTTTGAAAGTTAGCTGTAAAGTTTAAGTGGTTGCCTGCGGCGGGAGAAAAGTGTAAAAAGTTGTGTTAAAGTGTATAATCATATTTCATTGGGTAGGTAAGGATTTGCAATCGTGAATCAAGAAGGGGGCGGCCGGGGTTCAATCGGTTCAGAATTTCCGTGAAAAACGGAAATTTGAGCCTAATGGGTTGATTAAGAAAGAGTAAATTGTAATGATTCTTGAAAAGGACCTCGAAAGATGACTCAGGAAGGATAAATATCGGCTTTTTGAATATGTATTGTCAAATGTTCTTGTTTGGGAGTTTTATTGATGGCTTTGAGGTAGTGAAAATTATAAATCCCTTGTGTTAAGAATGATATAAGAGGATATATCTGTCCTTTATCCTGTGTAAATTACAGAGTATTTTTATATCATGAAATTGTATGAAGCCATAAAAAAAATGCGCCAGTTGACGGCGGAGGGGAAGTCTTTCTCGATGGCCTTCATGAGCCTGAATATGTCGGAGATGAAATCCGGGGGGGTAGTGGAGGTCGAGAATGCTCGTTTACGTAAGAAAGCAGATGCGAAAACCTATCGAAATGCTGATTTCTTGATTCCTTATATGGATTTAGATAAAGGGGAGGCTAGGCAATTTTATCTCCCTCTTTTGATGATGTTTAACGGTGAAAAAATTACGATACGATGAAAAACGTGGAAATAAACAGGGTAGGCAATACCCGGTTCGTGAATATCCCGGGGGTTGGGGTGGGAATGTATTCGGGGATGGTCGGAACCTTCTCTGCCGGGAATCTCTCGAAAACTTGGGAGGTTGAACCGGAGATTGTTTCGGGGAAAGAGGTGGTTCCTTATGGCGTGGATAATAATCTCCCTTCTTTTGTCCGGGATATGTTAGATGAAAATAATTTGGCTCCCGGTATCCTGGAACGGGAAAAAGGGTTGTTGTACGGTCAAGGGCCGGAACTTTACAAGAAAGTTTACGAGAACGGGGAGGTGATCCGGGAGTGGGGACGTGATGCTAAGATATGGGAATGGTTGGAGTCGTGGGATTATCTTCGCTACATAGAGATGGCGATTACCGAATACAAGTATTTGCACGGTTATTTCGTGAAACATTTCCCGACACGGGGGAAAAGAATCGGTAAAGAGGCCAAAATTGCCCGTTTGGAGGTGATCCCCGGTGTAAATGCACGTTTGGGCTGGGTGGATAGTAGAAAATTGGAAGACGTGAGGGAAATATACGTGGGGGATTTTGAAAATAATTGTATATCGGGAATTGCAACGTATCCGGTGTATGATAAGGATGATCCGTTTCGAGCTGTTTCGATTTCATATCACAATAGTTATTCTTATGCCCGGTCTTTGTATTCCATTCCGTCATTTTGGGGTTCTCGTAACTGGATCATGCGTTCGTCAGACGTTCCACAGGTGTTGAAGTATATCACGGAAAATTCGATAAACGTGGCGTTTCATATTGAATCCCCGGCAGAATATTGGGATATACAAAAGGATAAGATAGAGCAACGATGTACCCGGATCGGGATAGAGTATAATGATGAAATGTTGGAAGAGCATAAAGATGAAGTGTTACGTTCGTTAGCAAATGCTTTGTCAGGAAAGAAAAATGTGGGGAAGTTTTTTCACACGATTTCGCTGAGGGATGATGAAGGGAAAATTTGGGAATGGAAGATTACTCCGATCGATCAGAAGATAAAAGATTTTATCGAGGCCCAGATAAGGGTAAGCGAGAAGGCGGATAGTGCTACTACTTCGGGGATTGGATTACACCCGGCATTATCAAATATCATGGTGGATGGTAAATTATCCTCGGGTTCAGAAATGCTGTACGCCTTGAAATTGTACCTGGCATCAGACACTACGATCCCGGAGGAAATTATTTTGCAGGCATTGAACGAGACGATTCGTTTAAATTTCCCCGGTACTCCGTGGAGGGTTGGTTTTTACCATAAGATCGTACTCCGGGAGGAAGATGTTGCACCAAAAGATAGAGTAAAACAGAACGTGTGATGAAGATGTTATTTGAAAATATAGAGGAATTTCGGGCGTGTGTTCCTTGGTTGTACGCCACAGCCAAATTAGATTCGTTCGTGTTGGATATAGAACTGGCAACGGAGGATTTAATCGAGGTGTTGGGGGAGGAGATTTATGAACGAGTGTTGAAGGCGTATACAGGTGAGGATGAACAAGAGTTGAACGTGGAATTGATTCGCCGTTTCCAGTTGCCGATTGCGTTGAATGCGTATTTGTCGTGGTCGAGGAACCAGGACGTTTCTCATGAAGAGGACGGGCGTAAGGTGAAAATTGACAAGGAATCGGAGAGCCTGCCGTGGCAATGGATGTTAGATCGGGATGACGCGGGTATCAGGGACAAGGCCGGGAAAGCTGTTGATCGTTTGATTGCATTCCTGGATAAAAATGTCGAGTCCATCGTGGAGTGGAAGGAATCGGATCAGCGTAAGGATATGAGATCGTTATTCGTGAGTAACGCTACCGAGTTCGATAACGTGATCCCGATAGATAGGAGTCGTTATTTCTTTTTACGGGTGTTACCGTTTGTTCGTTCCGTGGATCGGGATATGGTAAAATATATCGGGAAAGAACGTTACGAGGAAATAAAGGAGGCGATGCGAGCGGGGGTGTTGACGGAGGGGCAGGAACGGGTGGTAGAGTTGTGCCGGGAGATCGTTCCACATCTGGTGATGGCGAAGGCGGTGAGGCGTTTTTCGGTGAAGGTATTGCCGGATTCCGTGGTTACTCGTTTTGATTCGGAACGGCAAACGGTTGACGCTAGCTCGCCGGCTTCACGTGATTTGATCGGGATCATGGAGAACGTTTACGCTGGCGATGCCGAGCGGGGAATCGTGGAATTACAAAATTATATAAAAGAGATCACCCCGGGGGATGGAACCGTGTACGTGAGAAAAAAAACGGACTATAATCAAGAAAAATTTTTCACGGTATGAACGTGATCGAGATTCCGGAAATAGGGAAGAGAGTTTCTTATCCTTCTTGTTGGGAGGAATTGAACCGGGAACAATTATTGTTTATTATCCGGCAGGGATTACGTTTGATCGCGGGAGAAACGAGCGTGTTGGAGTTTAAAGTGTTGGTGTTTTATCATCTTGCCGGGATCAAGCGAGGAAGGAAACATAACAGGCGAGACAAATTCTTGAAAAGGGAAGAGTATGAACAGAAGTACGGGAATGTTGTGTTAGCGGCAGAAACCGTGTCGTTCGTGTTTTCCGAGATGGATGGCGAGTTGGTATTCAATTTTGATTGCGTGACTAATTTATTGCCAACCGTTCGAATCGGGCGTAAAGTTTTTCATGGTCCGGATACGGCATTGTTTAACATTACTTTTGGGGAATACCAGGTGGCGGATGATTATTATCGTAAATACATGGAAAGCAAAGATGAGAATTATTTGAATACCTTGTGCGCGATATTGTATCGTCCCGCTCGATCGGGGTGCGTGTCTGATGATATCCGGGAAGAATTTAACCCCCATGTTTGTTTAAAGCGGGCGGGAAAGTTCCGGAAATTGAGTTTTGAAGAACGATTCGTGATCCTGTCGTGGTTCTCTGCCTGTGATCATTACTTTAAATCGGGTGAGATTGAAATTGACGGGCGTTTGATCTCGTTGGCATCTTTGTTTAAACAGCCGAGCGATTCGGGAGAGGAAGATAATCCCGAGGGGTTGGGGTTGACGGGGATATTGCTGGGGGTGGCGGAGAACGGGGTGTTTGGAACGGTTGAAGAGGTGAAGCGGACAAACTTGTATTCGGTTTTGTTGCGTTTGTATTTATGGTATTTGGATAATAAACGTTTAGAAAAGATGTACGCTAATGGTAAATCTAAGTGAATATAAAGATTATTGTACAGGATTGTTGGAGTTGATCGGGGCTGATGAACTCGTCATGGTGGTACAGGAGGAGCATTTGAAAAAGAGGTTAAGAGACGAGACGGGAGTGATTATGGTGGCGGTTTACCCGACAATCGGTAGCACGGGAAACGAGGATAACATGGGAGATAATAACACCATTCTTTTGTTCGTGCTAGAGTATGCCGGAAAGACTTCCGTGTCACGGGATAACGAGTTCGAGAGTTATGAACGTTTACAGGGGTTGGCTGGGAAAATTCGGGATAAATTAATCGAGGACTCGGATGCGGGGCATAATTTGTTACGGAATCTTGACCGGGCTTCCATCGAGATAGAACCGGAGTGGAATATTGCTGGGGCGTATAATGGTTGGTCGATAGCGTTTAGTTTTGAGAATTAGAGCGGGAATTTTCCCCGCTTTTTTTGTTTTTCGTTTGTGGATGTAAAAAATATTTATAGGTTGCGGGGAATAGTTTTTTATCTCCCTAAAATAGGCTTGTTCTTCTAATGGAAGTTTGTTTTTATACTTTTTTTCCATACCTTTGGCGTATAAAGTTACATTGTGAATATATTAGTATATTGATTTCCAGTAAATAAAACGCTTGCCAAATGAGTGAAAAACGGAATTTAGAAATGAATAGAAGTTTGGAAGAAAGTTCTAAATTAGTTCAAGAATATCAGGAACTGATGGTTAACTTTGAACAAAATCCAATGATGAACAATGTGTGGGAGAAAAGAGGAGATGCTTATGTGCAGTTTTCATTTTATGATGAAAATATTGTAGGGTATAGTGATATACGTTTGGTCGGTTCATTGCAAAATATTTAAATATGCCAAGTTGGAGTGAAATTTTGAATAAGGTTCAAGCTGTTGCCGCAGATAAACAAGCGAGTTTTTTAGCCGATTTACGTTATGAATATATTGAGAAATTGGCGCAAAAAACAGGAAGAAATGTTATCGCTTACTATTCTTCTTTTTTACAAAAACCGACAGTCCCGGATATTTCTATTAATGATAGAGATATGAATGCTTTTATGGAGGCTGTGTATAAGTTGGATAAAAGTAAGGGCTTAGATTTGATTTTACATACTCCAGGGGGAGATATTGCTACGACAGAAAAAATAATACATTATTTACGAAGTGTTTTTAAGGGGGATATACGGGCGATAATACCTCAAATGGCGATGTCGGCGGGAACGATGATTTCCGTTTCTTGTCGAGAGATATTGATGGGGAAACAGTCTTGCCTGGGGCCTTTTGATCCTCAATTTAACGGTGTGCCTTGCCAGTCCGTTTTGAAGGAGTTTGAGAAGGCTAAAAGAGACGTGCGAGAAAACCCACATTCTTTAGGATTGTGGCAAGTGATTATGTCGAAATATAATCCTACTTTTTTATTATCATGTGAACAAGCTGTTCGACTTTCAGAGGAATTGATTAGTGAGATTTTAAAGACTTCGGTAAGTGATCCGGAAAAGATAGAGAAGATAAAGAAGGTTTTCGGAGATAATGATAATAGTAAAACACATAGCAGACATATATCGAAAGATAAATGTAGAGAAGCGGGGTTGAATATTGTTGATTTAGAAAATGACCAAGATTTACAGGATTTAGTGTTAAGTATTCATCATTGTTATATGATTGCTTTTGATACTACTATTGCGACGAAAATCGTGGAAAATAATAAACGTGGGTGTTTTTTGCGATTATATAACCCAGATATAAAATGATGATATTTGTACTGAAAAATAATTGAGCGGGGATTCTCCCCGCTTTTTTTTGTTTTCTCGGGAATTGTTTCCATCTTTGTGGTGCTAAAACATGAATTTTCAGAGTGGAGATAGACCACCTCTGACCACATAGGTGGATTTTTTATATCTATCAGGAAAGTAAATATTGAGATATAGCGGTGTATACCCCCGTGTATATGTTATAATGGCATATACAAACTCTGAAAATGATGTTTTAGCAGCGGGACAGGTACACCGTTTTTTTGTGCCTAAAATGCTAAAACATCGAATTATGACAAACAAAGAAGCACTTCGGGATTTGGTTGCAGATTTGCAGCTTGCCCGGATGAGATTTAACGAGACGGTGGAGATTTACCCGGAACGTCCGATTGATCATTTTATTATTAATTTTAGCGAGGCGGTGGACTCTGCGGTGGATGCGGTTTTCGGAATTTATAATGACGTGATGTTGCAGGAGATTGATGGGGATATTTGCGGGAAAGGGGGTAAAAGATGAGTTTAAGAAGGGAAATACGCTTGGTGCATACACGGAGGATTAGTACAAAAGAACGTGAAAATAACGAGTATTACGAGTTCGAGCTTGATGGTAGTATCCTTTGTGAGGTGTTTGATGACGAGGATTTATTGGTGATCCGGGAGTTGATAGGTCAAGTGATTGCGGAGAAGGAGGGAAAGGAGGTTCATCATGGCTGATTATTTGGTAACGTATAAATTTATCGGGTTGACCAGGGAGGAACTGGATAAATTGATTGATGAGATATTTGAAGAGATAGGGATTGTTCCGCTTCGGGTGGAAAAGGTGGAGGAATAGTTGTATATTAGCGGCAACAATATTAAAACGGAGAGGTTATGGAAGGTGTATTATCTATCGTGCTGGTGGTGGCGGCGATCGCATCCTTGGTTTTCGCGGTGGTGATGGCTATACGTTCCGGCCGAGGTGGAGAGGTGGACGAGGAAAAGATGGAGCGGCGATTTGAGATCGTGTGCGGGGTGATCGTGCTGGGAGTGATTGGTGCGGTGGCGTGGTGGTTGGAGTTAGGGGGAATCGTGTTGGTGTTGTTGGCCGTGTTGTTGCTGAAGGGGGGACTTGTGCGGGTGTTAATGAGGATGTGGTGGTTGTTGATCGTGTTGGGGATGGTGGGGTTGTTGATTGCGCTGGTTTAAGTGAAAATAATAATTAGAATTTGCATGAGCGGGGAGAGATCCCCGCTTTTTTTGTCCTTTAGTTACTGGTGTTTCTCTTGTAACTTGCTTTCATGGATAGGATTGTAGAACAAAAATTTGTCGAGAAGGTTCTTCAACATCAAGGTAATAGGTTGTTGAAAAATCAAGGACGTGCGCTTTACGTGAAAGCTCGTTTCCGATCCGGGAGATTGGAAAAGGCACGTTCTGTTTCCGTGTCGGGAGGTGATGATTTGAGTGGAGAGTTAGTATTTAGCCACGTGGATTATGAACGTTTCTTGGATATGAAACGAGTGATTCAAATGAAGAATGGTAGAACTCGCCGAAGGACTGGATATAAAATTCATAATCGGTTTGTTTACGGGCATTTCTTGGCGATCGCTAAACAGTTAAGCGTCGGTTTTACGGAGAGCGTGAGAGATAAAATTAGAGCAGAACTAAAGGCAGAATAATGGGTAAAAAGATTGTTGACGAGGATATGCGCCTGAACATTAAGATTAATGGGAACGAGGCGAAAAATGAACTTTTCGAGTTGGAAGAGAAGGTTCGTGATCTGAGGGGTGAGAATGATAAACTGGAAAAATCCATTGATAAATACGGGAAGCAGATCGAGCGAAACGAGAAACAGGTGGCGAAATACACCAAAACGTTAGAAAAGGAACGGGAAAATGTGGCGAAACAGGAAAAAGCGTATGCCTCGGCTCGTTCTAGTATGACAACCATGTATAATTCCTATAAAAAGTTAGATCAAGCGAGTAAAGAATCAAAGTATGGCCAACGCTTGCTTGAGGATATTCGAAAGCAGGAAGAAATTGTTCGTAGAAGTGGAGAGTCCGGGAGAAAGTCCGTGTTGGCCGTGGAAAATTTGGAAAAAAGTTTGAGAAGGCTGGAAGCGGAAAACACGAAATTGATTAAAAGACGTGAGGAGGATACCGCAACGTTGAAGCGGAACAGGGCAGAGCTGGAGGCCAACGGGGGAAAGGTGGAGAAGTTACGGAAGAATTTGGATATAACAACTCTTTCGATCGAGGAATTGAACCGGGAGATCACGAGGACGGGAGTTTTGTTCCGGAGGACAGACCCGAATGATCCCAAGTGGAAGGAATATCAAAAAACTTTGGTTGTTCTGCGGAAAAGACATACAGAACTGAGTGCCCAAGCGCAAGCGACTCACGGTTTTTTGTGTCGTGTCGCTGATGGTGTAAATAAATATTGGAATCTGGTGGTGTCTGGAATGGCTTCGTTTACCGGAATAATCTTCGGGATCAAATCGGCGATAAACAAGTATGTTGAATTCACGGATGTTATTGCGGATGTGCAGAAGACGACGAATCTGGCGAAAGAGGAGGTGATCGAGTTGGGTGAGGAGTTGAAAAAATATGATACTCGTTCGGCACAGGAGGAGTTGATGGGTTTGGCCCGGATCGGGGGGAAGTTGGGTATAGAGGGGAGGGATAACCTGTTGGGATTCGTTCGGGCGGCGGACAAGATTAACGTGGCGTTGAAGGAGGATTTGGGGGGTGACACGGAGGAGGCGATCCGGCAGGTGGGGAAGATCGTGGATATTTTCAAGGTGAAGGATCTGTTCGGGATCGAGGCGGGAATGTTGAAAGTTGGTTCCGTGATTAACGAGTTGGGTATGGCTAGTACGGCGAACGAGGGGTATATCGTTGAATTCACGAAACGGGTGGCTGGAATTGCTCCTATCACGAAAGTGCAGGTTCCGGCCGTGATGGGGTTGGCGGCGACATTAGATAAATTCGGTCAGACCTCGGAGGTGTCTAGTACCGTTTATTCGCAAGTGATGACGCAAATGTTTAAGAAAACAGGAACGTACGCGAAAATTGCGGGAATGGAAATAAAGGAGTTTTCCGGGTTGTTACATAAAGATGCGAACGAGGCCTTTTTGCGTGTCATGGAGGGATTGAGAGGTAACGAGGGCGAGATTGAAAAGATGATCGCCAGTATGGGAGATATGGGGATGGAAGGGAAACGGGCTGTTGGCGTGTTGGGGGTTTTGGCTAATAATACAGAGGTTTTGCGTGCGCAACAAAGATTGGCGAACGAGGCTTTTGACGAGGGAATTTCTTTGACAAACGAGTTCGAGGTTAAAAATAGTAACTTGGCGGCACAAAGGGCGAAAGCTAAAAAGGATTTGGACGAAAGGATCAAGCAACTGGGAGAAAAGTTGTATCCCTTGATGACTCACGGTATGAGTTTGATGAGATTAACCGTGAGTACCTTGGAAGTGCTGGTCGATTTGGTCACGAAACATGGAGGGAAAATATTATGGTTGACGGGGGTTCTCGGTACCTATTGGACGGTACAAAAGGGTGTTGTTGCCTGGAGGAAGATTGAAGAGGCGTTGGTTTTGAAGGCGATCAGTTTGGGAGTGCAGGAGATTGATAGTTTGAAAAGACGGCAAGTAGCCTGGTTGGTTTTCTCTGGTGGAATAAAGCAAGCGACGATGGCGATGAGATCTTTCATGGTATCGCTGGTAACGAATCCTGTCGGAATAATCACGTTATCAATATTGAGTTTAGGTACCGCTTTTTACAAGGCTTATCAAATTATTGATGAGACGACCGGGGGGATTCGTCGTTCGTTGAAACGAGTGCAAGAGGCACAGCGAGAGTTTGCCCGGGAGTCGACGATGGAGCAAATGGCTATTGATAGGTTGTTTGGAAAGCTGGATGCGCTAACGAAGGGTACGAGCGAGTATCAGAAGGTGAAGGATGAGATATTGAGCAAGTACGGGCAGTATTTGAATGGATTGAGTGCAGAGATTCAAGCGTTGGATGACGTGAAAGGGGCTTACGAGGCTATATCAACGGCCGCTAAACAGGCGGCGAGAGATAGGGCAATTGATACCGCAACCACGAAAGCAACGGAGGCTTACGTGGAGGTAGAAGTTGAGAACCTAGAAAAAATCCGGGAGGCATTGCAAAAGACTTTTGATCCACGAGAGTCTGCGAGATATTTCGAACAGATTAAGGCTGCGATGCAGGAAGGGGGAACGATCCCGGAAGATTTGCAACAATTGATAGATGAAACGTTCACGACAGAACACGTGTTGTTCATGGATAAGTTTACATCGCATATATACAAAACAAACCCGGTTCAAGAAGCGATAAATGCTATTCGTGCTGGAAAAACAACTTTACAAAGGGAAATTGATTCCGTGAACGAGTTACTTGCAAATGTTGGTGGTCGTAAAAATAATGTCGATCCTTTAGGGCTTGAAAATGAGATGGAGGTTATTGATTACGTTTCGCCAAAGGGTGGTAATACGAGTTCTATTGAAAATCAGATGATCGCTTTAAAAGATAGATATGCTCAAAGGTTGATCACGCAAGAAGAATATGAAAATAAACTTGATGCGTTGGAATTGGCTCATCTTGAATATCGTTTGAAAAACGAGGACATGAACGAGGAGAAACGAGTTGAGTTAAGACAGAAGATAGCCGATAAAAAATTGGAGATTTCCGAGAAAGCGAGGAAGAAAGAGGAACGTGTGGATGCGATTATCGAGGCTAAAAGTGATCCGGTTTTGAAAGAGGAAAACGCTTACCGGAAGAGATTGGGGCAGGCTGGGTTGTTCGGGAAAAAACGGGAAGCTTTGACAGAAAAACAATTGCAGGCGTTGGAAATCTTGGAACGAGAGCATGAGGCTAACAAGGATAAAATTTTGAAGGATGCCCGGAAAAAACAGACGGAGGATTACATGAAGGAAATTGATGAGCGGATCAAGAATCTTCAACTGGGACAGAGCATGGAAGTCATGGAATTGCAAATGGCACAAAGTGCGGAATTGGAAGTTTTTTCCGGGTCATTGTTTCAACGTCAGGAACTTTTAAAGGAGCACCAACGTCAAGAATTAGCATTGTCGGAAACTCATGCGGGGGAGATGATTGCTTTACTCGGGGAGATATTTGGAGAGGTCGAGAGCAAAGAAGGTGGTTCGGGAGAAATGGTGTTGACCGAGCAACAGAAAAATGAGTTGAAGAAACGATTGGCCGAGGTTGGCTTATCTCTCTCGAAATTGAAAATATCACGGGAGGAACTGGATAAGAAGAAACAGACGGATTTTGATGTTCTAGGTATGAACGCTTCGAAGTGGGAAGAGTTTTTCAATAATTTAAGACAGGGAAAAGCGGGAATCGAGGAAATCGAATTTGCCGTGGGAGCGTTGGGAAATGCCTGGTCTGCCTACACGAAATTACGAGCAGCGCAGACGCAAAAGGAGCTTAAACAATACGAGCAAAAAACGAAAAAAGAGAAAGCCGAGTTGGATAAACAACTGGATTCCGGACAGATTTCACAGGAACAATATAACGCACGAGTATCGCAGTTGGATGCGGATTTGGATGCGAAAAAAGAGAAGTTGGAGAAAGAGCAACGTGAACGGGAGAGAACGCAGGCAATATTCTCGACAACGGTAAGTACTGCCGTGGCCGTGGCGAAAGCTTGGGAGTTGGGGCCGATCATTGGTCCGATCTTGGCAGCTTTGGCCGCCGCTATGGGTGTCGTGCAGATTGCAACGATTAAGGCGGCGCAGTATGCGACAGGAAAGTATCCAGTGATCGGGGAGGATGATGGACGAAGATATGAAGCTAATTATGTGGGGAATCGAATCCAAACTGGGGTATATGATCAACCGACGTTAGGATTGTTCTCGGAGAAGGAGCCGGAAATGGTGGTAGATGGTAACACGACTCGGAAATTGATATTGAATTATCCACGGGTGTACAGGAGCATTATTGATATATCACGGGGACGAGTTCCCCAGTTTGCCGGGGGACGGTACCCGACAGATAGTTCTACGATTTCATCGGGAACTTTTGATGTGGGAGGCAGTGATCCGGCGATGAACCGATTATTGGAGAAGAATATCGAGATGATGAATCGGTTGATGAACATGGAGTTCTCGATCCCGATGTACGGGAATAATGGTTTGGTTAAGAAGATAAAGAAGGCACAGGATTATGAACGAGGCACTAAAACTGGAAGAGGATGAGCTTGCAAGTAAAAATTAATTCAAAGGCGGTACGGTTGCCGGAAGGTTTTGAACTGGCGATTAATTTGAAAAATAACTTACTGGATGGAGATCGTGAAGATGCGACATACCCGATGGAAGTTAATTTGGCATCGAATAGACAGGTTTTCGGATTCGTGGATCGTACTCACACGGATATGACGGAAAAGTTACAGGCAGGAGTGAGTTTTGGTCCGTATCAGTTATTGAACGGGCAATGCGTGTTGACAGATGTCGGGGAGGGCAACGTGGAATTTTACATTTCAACAGAGAAAAACTCTTTTTGGGGGAAAGCGAGGGATTGGATGCTGGATGAGTCATGTTGGGGGCAATTTACGTACAGTCCGGGTAATAGAACGAATACATTGGAACAATTTTACAAGAGTTTGAAAGAACGGATGGATTACGTGGTGTGCCCTGTTCGAGATTCATATATAAAGAATTCGTTGGATACGGAAGTGGATTTTTATAATTACTTGGAGCCGAGCAAGGAATACTTTAGTTTACATTACCAGGTAAAACCGATCTATTTTACTCCTTTTTTGCGGGTGACCGTGGTTGTAAAAAGGGTTTTGGAGAGTATGGGATACACGATAGGAGTGGATGAATTTTCCAGTGATGATAATTTGAAAGATTTGTTGATTATCTGTCGGCGGAACCCGATAGACGTGAACCGGGGATCGGAGGATGCGGATAAATATCGATACGGGGAACATTTACCACGTATTTCTGTTTATGATTTCTTACGTGAGATTGAGAATAAATTCGGGTATAATTTTATCGTGGATGAAACCACGAAGAATGTAGATATTCGTCGATTAAATCTTTCGTTGGAAAAAGAGGTGAAGGTACTTGATGGGGTGGCTAAACATTTTCTTTCAGATGAAGATCGGGTAACGGGAATTATTTACAAGGATGCTAGTAGTAATGACGAATTGGTGAAGTCGCTCGAATATTTCCTAAGTTATGTTTTTGGAGAGGAAGAAGATGCGGAAACGGTGGAATGTATTTCAACGATCGTGGGGGTTGCATCGGACGTGAAGACATTCGTGAGGCCGAATGTTAAACCTGATTACAAGTATGAATATCGTTTTGCGGCATTTCAAGAGGAGTTTGGGGATGGGTATGAATGCGTGGAGCAGGTTTCAAAAGAATTGCGATTTTCTATTTACCGGGGTATGATCAAGTCGGTACCGGTGGATGGATCGGGAAGGTCTTACGAGTTTTATTATCCCGTGGCAAGCCCTATCGCCGAGTCCGATGAGAATGGAACATTCTCGTTATTATGGAATGGGGTTGATGATGGTCTAAGCGAGTACGTGAAGGAACGAGCGTTGTTATTAATCGGGGCGGAACAACATCACGAATTTTACGTTTGTCCTGATATTAGAAATTTAGATAATTTGCAGGATTTTTTTTCGTGTGTACTGGTTATCCGGAATAGAAGATACATGTGTTACGAGCAGGAAATAGTGTTGGATAGAAATTCGATTGTTTCGCATCTAGTACGGTGCTATCCTCTTTAAATTGTCCTTTATAAAATAAGACTATTAAGTAGCTTAGAGGTAAAATTAAAGCGATGAAAATAATTCAACAACCTGATATTTTAAGTTTTGCCGGAAACATGAATGATTTCGTGATAGAAGATGTTGCGAAGTCTCTAGTGTTTAAATTGAGCGTGGATGGAATGGTAATCGTGGATGAAGTTTACGTGGCGGAAGGGGGTGAGGTGCGGGTATCGATGAAAGATATTGTGGATTGTTTTTTATCAATATCGATTCCACGGGCTGATTCAGATTATATTATTCAATCTTTAGCGGTAAAAAAATTCAAGGCCGAGATCGAGGATTCCGTGATAGAGTTTACCGTGGTGAAAGGGGGAATATCAAACGTGGCGGAGAGTTCCGCCGTGTTTTTAAAAACGCAATGGTTGACATTACAACCTCAGGAAAAAAGAATCGTGATGCATCAGCCGGAATACTTGTCATATTACGCGATGGTAGCGTGTTTAATAAAAATGACAGTTTATCTCGCAGATGGATCAGCAAATGAAACGTTGTTAGCTTTGGAGGCGGGGAATCTGTACACGGTAGATGTTTCTTACTTGAAAATATCGGGTAAATTCGACCGAGTTGTGGGATGTTATGATGTTTGGGTTGAAAATGAGGCTGGGCAGCGGTTAACATACGTGCAGCGTTATATATTGAGTCAGTCGAATACAGAGACGAACGTGTACTTGTTTGAAAACACGTTGGGAGGAATTGATTCTGTTGTTTTTACCGGAAGATTTACGGAAAAGATTCAGACAGAAGGAACGGTAACAACGGTATTGGAGGAATCGACCGATAGTGATATTGATTTGAATTTTTCTTGCGAGCAAAATACGGGGTTCATACCTTCGATTGATTATGCTAGATGGTTACGAAGCTTTTTCGTGTCAAAACAACGTTATCATGTTGCTGGGGCTTTGAGACGGATATATTTACGTGAGTCGGAGAATGGTTTTACAAAAAACTCGTTGAACGATTTCACGTTTGAATTTTTTTATTCAAAACAGACAAAATATGATGTTGTTACTCGTAATAGGGATGATTTACCTCATTTATTAGAGTTCCCGGAGGTGGACTCGATCCCTTTTCTCGCTCCGCGATTGGCTGAATTCCCGATCGCGGTAGTTGCGGATGATTTGATGCTTCCGGTTCAGTATGCGTTTGAAAATGCTTGGCGGCGAATTTCGATTGCTGCAATTACTCAAGCGGTTTCAGAGGGGGCGATTGATAAGATTGATCTGTCATCGTACTGGAAAAAAACGGAGTTAGTGAGGGATGGGTTGTATCTGAAATTTTTGGATAAATATATTAGGGCGAAGTTTGCGGATGATTCAAAATTATTTGATAAACACGCTTGGGAAGATTGGTTTAATCAGGCACTTCGTACTTTCGATGATGTGAAATTTAAGAGTCTTCGATCCACAGAATTCGAAACCAAGGTAAAAGGATGGATAATAGACGCCATGGGTGATGCGGAATTCCGTAAACTAATCCTTCGGGAAGGTTTCAAAACGGCGGATTTCATTCCCGGGGTTGTCGGTTCTGGTACAGGTATGGTTGGGACGGAAGATTTCACTACTGGGAAATTGACGGTACGGAATTACATGGAAGTGATGGCACTTGCCGTGGCGCGGGTATTCTGGCGTGGAGGTCGGGACGTGCATTCTCCATCAGGGATGAAGGTCAACAAGGTGGAGGAATATGACGATTACTGGCGTTGTTACATGGAAACTTCCGAGGGACAAAAGAACACTTGCACGATCGGGGCGCAGATGCGTTGTGACAAGTACGGGGATGGCAAGGAAAAATATTACTGGAACCTTGTAATGGGTATCGGGGAGGATTACATAGACTTGTCGAAGACTGACCGTGATGGTGTTGACGTGCCGGAGGTGGGGGATGAACTGGCGCAGTTCGGGCACCGTACAGACCCGAATCTCTCGTGGATCCTTGTTATTTCATCCATGATGGAAGACGCCGGGATGACGATGTACGCCGGGGTGAATAGTTACACGCTATCGGGAAAATGGGCTATTAGCATGGGTAAAGACCCGAACGGGAGTAACCGGGTGGGAGTATTCACGAAAAACGGGGAGTTCTCTGATATTATCGAGGGGTTGGAGGAAAAAATTCAAGACGCCATAGTCAAAACCATAGACATAACCGCTTCCTCGCAAGTGTTTAAATACGGTCCCGGTTTCACTGGAAACCCGATCCCGGCAACGATAACATTGACAGCGATGGCCTCGAAGATCGCCCCCGAATCCTACCAGTGGCAATTTTTACACGGTACGGGTTGGGTAAATATTGAAAGCGCCACGAAAAAAACGTTGGATGTCATGCCGGGAGACCCGGTGTTATTCCCTTCCGGTACTAACGTGAGGTCGTTCCGGTGTGTTTGTAACGGGGACGAGAGTTTCACGGACGTGTTCACGCTGGCGAAGTTGGCCGACGGGGCCGCAGGAAAACCCGGCACGGACGGGAAGGGAATATCATCCACGGCCGTTACCTATCAAGCATCCACGAACGGTACCACCGTTCCTTCCGGGACGTGGGAAAACACTATCCCTTCCGTGTCGGCCAATCAATACTTGTGGACTCGCACGATCATCACCTACACCGATGGCACGACAAGCACTTCTTATTCCATCGGTAAGATGGGAGCTACCGGGGCCACGGGAGTTGCCGGGAAGGGGATAAAATCCACGGCCGTTACCTATCAAGCGTCCACGAGCGGAACCACCGTTCCCACCGGGACGTGGGGAACCACTATCCCTTCCGTGTCGGCCAATCAATACTTGTGGACTCGCACGATTATCACTTACACCGATAACACGACGAGTACATCTTACTCGATAGGGAAAATGGGTGCTACTGGTGCCGCCGGGGCGGCGGGAAAAGACGCTTGTACCGTGTTGTTAACCAACGAGGCTCACACGGTGGCTTGCGATGCCAACGGGAATCCATTACCGGGAGAACTGGCGAAAGCGACAACGAAAGCGACAGCTTACAAGGGAACGACCAAATTAACGGGGGTATCAACCACGGGCGATTTAGGAGCGGGCAAATTCTCGATAGGCACGAAACAAGAAACGGGAGGAACTTTCGCTTGGAATGGCGTGGATGGAGTCAAGTGTACCACCATGACCGCCGACACGGCATCTTGTACCTTCCGTGTTTACCTTGAATCCGCTTCCGTTTACGTCGAGAAAACATTTATTGTCACGAAAGCGAAATCCGGGGAAAATTACTGGAAAACTGATGTGTGGCTGGATGCTTCCTCTTATGATGCGGACAAGTGGATACCTTTCACGGGCACACCGTTGTCACGAATTGGATATAACAGGATATGCGTTTCGGTGGCATTGAATAGCGGCACTAAACCGGCTTGGAGTACTCATAACAGTGGTTTTTCCGTGGACTTTGATGTAGACATGCAGGCGAGCGGGTGGGGAGCGACAGATGCCCAGACTTTAATTTACGTTGATACGTTCAAATTTTGTTCGTCATCCCCGGTGAGTTGTGGGCAAATGACGTATTCTAGTACTCCTGTTTTGTACTTGCGTGGTGGTGGTAAATATCACGTTAAAACGGATTTCCCGGTTACTTGGACTCCTAGACCGGACGGGTACACGTGGACTAGTGGATCGTACACGCAATCGGTAAGCCCGCAAACGAGCCGTCCTAAACCAGTAGGAACAAGTATAATCGGTCGTGGTGTTAGATCGGTGGCGAACAAGTACGCGGTTTCATCAAGCAACACAACGGCCCCAACATCATGGTCAGACACGGTTCCAGCCACGACGACGACGAATAGATACCTTTGGAATTACGAGATTATAACCTACACGGACGGCACGACGGCGGAAACGAACAAGCGAGTGATCGGGGTGCATGGAGCCACCGGAGCCACGGGAGTGGGGATTAAATCGATCACCGAGTATTACCTCGCTTCCGCTAGTGCAAGTGGCGTGACAGCATCCACCTCTGGATGGACGACCGGGATGCAAGTCACCACAACGACAAAGAAGTACTTGTGGAATTACGAGATTGTCACGTACACGGATAATAGTAAATACACTAGCACGCCCGTGATCATCGGGACTCATGGTGCCACCGGAGACAAGGGGGACACTGGTGCGGCTGGTAAGGGCGTGAAAAGCACGGCAATTGCTTATCAAGCCTCAAGTTCTGGAACTACAACCCCTACCGGGACTTGGAGTAGTAGCATACCTGCCGTTGCTGCCGGGCAATACCTTTGGACCCGTACAATCATAACTTACACGGACAACACGACAAGCACGATGTATTCTGTCGGTAGAATGGGTACGAACGGCATGAATGGTAACGCCGGGAACGGGGTGAGTAGTACCACTATAACTTATCAAGCCTCAACATCAGGCACCACGGCACCAACGGGTACATGGAGCAGTAGTATTCCAACGGTTGCGGCGGGTTCTTATCTTTGGACGAGAACGATAATTAGTTACACTAATGGTACGAGTTCTACAATTTACTCGGTGGGAAAAATGGGGAATACCGGAGCGCAGGGACAACCAGGGGAATCGATTAACGGGAAGATGTTGTATCGAGACCCGGAATTTAAAGTAGGGTTAAACGGGACTAGAACTTATGGTGCGCAGAATGGCGGGGGAACCGTGGTAATATCTCGCACGAAAAAATCAACAGGTCAAAATCAAGCGGGATCGTTGACATCCACCGAGGCGGCCCAAATAAAGGAAAAACTATCGGGTTCCCCGTACTCGGAATCGGATTGGTGCTTGTACATCAAGTGTCATGGTGGCACGTCAACAGGTCATCTAGGAGGATTCTACTTCGGGAATCAATCGAGAGCGAATGCCGTGTTCATCGTTAAAGTTAGTGCCAAAATACCCGTCGGGTACACGCTTAAAAACGCTCATAATTCACATGGAACAGGTTACAAGCAGGAATTTCTAACCCCCATGGTGGGAACGGGGAAATACGAGACTTATATTTTCAAGGAAACTTGCGGTCCAACCGGAACTTTTAACACCGTGAATCACCTTTACCTTTCTGGCCCGGTGACAACCGAGGCCGCCTCTTGCGAGTGGTTCGTGGATTACGCAACTGTCTTTGACCAAACGTCGGACGGGTATGCCGATATAGAAATCGTCACGAAAGATTCTTTCGCGGTACAGCTTGGGTTTACGAATTTCGAGGCACTGAAGGCGAACGCTTTAACTAAAGGTCCGCTAATAAAAGCGGGGCTTATTAACGCGGATGTTATAGATGTCAACACGCTGGCGGCCAATAACGCTTTTATCGACAAGTTAAGAACGAACATCCTAAAAGCTAACGTTATCACGGCCAATATGATTTCCGTTATCGGTTTCACGTTTGCCGACAACAAGATAATTGGCGGCAAAGACTTTGGTGTGGGACCGGGGGTAAAGGTAACATCAACGGATTCGGAGAAATCATTTAAAGCTTACAAGGATGCTAGTAACTATATTAGCATGTACTATAATAGCGCTAGTGACTGGGGGTTGAAAGGGGTTGTGGGAGGTGCGGAACTGTTAAAATTAGGGATAACGAACAAGCTCGGTCCTTTCGCTATCGAGGGATCGTGGCTAAGGGGTAGCAACCTGGCTCTATCTGGTTCCCAGTTAAATTTCAGTTATAGCGGCCATCAAGTGTACGTGGGTAGTCATCCTGACATGACTACCGCCGGGAATGCCAAGCTGGGGACTTTCATGTTGTCCGGGGGAGGTTATGGAGGTCTGGGTAGTAATAAACAAGTGGCGTTGATCGCGGGAGCCCCCAATAATGGTAATGCTTATGCCATGGCAGTGACACAGGGGATGTTAAAAATATTTCCAAACGTGCATATCGTGTCGGGAGTTTTCAGGGCTTACATGACGGGAACCAACCCGGGTATAACGCTGGGGAACGAGTATCCCAATATAATATGCCTTTACGGTACTGGCAACAGGAAGAAAGTAAACTTGTACGCGGGTATGGAAATCGGAAGCCATTTTTTCATAACAAGCGAGGCCTCGCAAGGGTTTGACGTGTTATGCACGGGAAGTGAAAGATTTTACCGCAACGGGAACACGTACGTGGCTGTCCAGTCAAGTGGACAAGATACTGTTCTCGTGATGAAGACGGACACGTACAAGTGGACGGCCTGCCAGCTGCCTATTAACTGGCTTGGGACGTGGAATCCTTGATTGTAAGAAGTGAATTAATATCGAACATGTAAAATTAACGAGTATGAAACTGACATTTGTAGACAGATTTGCCATTAAGAATCTCATTCCTGATCAGGCTAACATCATAAAAGGTATGTTGTTCAATTCAATCGCCCAAAAAGTGAATTTCACCCCGGAGGAGATAGATCGTCATGAACTTTTGAATGAAGAAACGATTATAAACAATATCACAGAGACCATAGATGTGGTATTCGAGGAATCCGAGTTAGCGGTACTGAGAGAGAGGATCGACGAGATGGATCAAGCGGGAACGATTCCATTGCAGCTTATCGATTCTTATTGCAAGATAAAGAACACGAACGTTTAATTAAAAAATTATAGAAATGGAAATTAATTACAAGACAGTAGCGACAACCACGATCCCGGTTATTTTGAAAGGGATCAACGTGAATTTTTCGGCGGAGTACGAGAACAACATCCCCGGTATAGTGACCTTCAGTTGCGACGGGCATTTCGTGGACGAGAATTCACGGCGTTCCGATTATTTGAATTTTAGCGGGTCTTACGACTGCGAGAATCACTCTTTCACAGCCATCAGTGGTGGTCCGGTGTCACCCGTTTTCTTGACGTTGCTGGAGCAACCGATCATGGAGTTCTACAAAACGATCAAGGAAAGGTGATAAAAAAAGGGGGGAACTTTTTCCATCACGGTACTTGTTCCCTCCATAATTAGAGTTTTCAATACGCTAAAGTAGGAATAAATAGTGTAATATTGAAGTGTAATGGAATAAAAGGAGGCGAGTAATGATAGAATTTTTTGTAACAGGTGATTTTAAAGTTATCCAGTCGCAAGTGTACATCATTTTAGCGATGTGGGCTATAATGGTTCTCGCTGTTTGTATCGACTTGTGGGCCGGTACGGATAGCGCTAAAGCCCGGGGAGAGAAGATTTATTCCGGGGGACTCCGGAGAACTTTTTCGAAACTGGGGGATTACTGGCGTATTCAAGTCATGGCCTTGATATTTGATTTGATCGGGAGTTGCATTGACTGGTACACGTTACCTTTCGCCTCGATGCTCGTGACGGCCGCAATCGTGTTGATCGAGGGCCGAAGTGTTTGGGAAAACGAGAGGGCAAAGAAGAGCCAAGTGGCAAAACTGCCGGATGCGATTCGAGCTATTATTCAATGTGCCGACGCTAAAACGGCAGAACAATTACTGGACAAATTAAAAAAACTCGATGATGAAACTAGAACTAAATAGAATAGCGAAGAAACCTTCGTACACGATTGGTAGGTTGTTCGTGGACGGGGAATATTTCTGTGACACGCTAGAGGATCGTTGTCGTGATCTCGACAAGGAGGAAAAGGTAATGGACGAGACGGCGATCCCGGCAGGAACCTACGAGGTTATCGTGAACGTGTCCGCGAGATTTAAACGGAAATTGCCCTTGCTTTTGAATGTTCCCCACTTCACGGGTATAAGAATTCACAAGGGTAATACAGACAAGGACACGTCCGGGTGTATTCTCGTGGGAGAAAACAGGATACCCGGAAGAGTGATTAACTCGACAAGTTACGAGTTAAGATTAACACGTGTACTGGAGGAAGCGATGGTGGCCGGGGAAAAAATAACCATAACAGTAAAATAGCAAGTTTTATGAAAGCAAAAGAGTATTCAGTTTTTGAAGGGGGAGAGCGTGACTATCACCGGCCCGTGAATGCAGGTGAGCAAACAATTCATCGAGAGTCTTCCATTGGCGTGTGTCCCCGAGATGAAGAATTATCTTCCATGGATAGGGGTGTTCAACAAACAGGGGAAACATCTTTGTTGCTATCACGTTGTAACAATCTCGATGAGATTCTGGCACGAATAAAATTGAACCCCAAGATTGTAGCCATCCCGGATGACTGGCAGAAGAAAGCGACCGAGGATTTTCTGAAAGGAGGACATCGGGATAATCCCGGGAAGAGGGGACGTAACGGGTCAAGTCTTTTGATGACGAAACAAGAGCGGTATGAATAAATTTCTAGTCGTGTGTTGTATGGCTTGTTTCACGATTGGCTTCTTTTTAGGTCGTGGAACAGTGGAAGAAAAAGAAACTGTTGATCACGTGGAGGGTAAAACGATCCGGGACACGCTCACCCACCTCGTTTGTGATACCGTTTACCTGGCGGGAGAATTGAGATACAAGTACATTTATAAAACGGACACCATTTTTAAAGATATTCCTGTCGTGGATCGTGACGCCACGCTGGCGGAAACATTGAGAGATTGGAACTTAACACGAGTTTACAAGAAAACTTTATTCGATGACGAGCATGGCAGGTTTTCGATAGATTTACTCGTGAAATATAACGAGTTACAGCAACTCGATTATTCTTTCACTCCTGTTCACAAGGAAATTAAGATCACTAAAAATGATATTTTTACTCCATTCGTGTCGGTCTCCATGTTAAGCCTGAACTCGTTTAGTATCGGCGGGGGATTTTTCTATCACGACTTGGGGTGTCGAGTAGAATGGGCATCGGTTGGTTTAAACTGGGGAATAATGTATAAATTTTAACTCTCGATCATTTCCAACTTTTTGATATGTAACGATGGCGTGAAGAGGCATCAAAAGTAATTCAGGATTCTATACCGTAATAAACTAGGGTAAACACGGGATTGAAAGCAAGTCTTTTCACGTGTTCTTGGACCCGAGTTATACTATTTTTAGAAATTATTTATACATTTGTACCGGGTCTGGGTACCAATAAACCCTGATAATCGACTGATTATCAGGGTTTTTCCTTTCTGTAAGGCGTACTAAATGTGTACTGAGCGACAAAAACAAGAATAGAGTGTACTTTTGTGGTTTTCATCCTTTCATCTTTATGATTTCTTAACTCTTATGCATTCTTTTCTGTCTTATTATTGCTGATGTTTTCTCGGAAAATGCGATTTCCACCTTATATTTGTATCTGAGAACAAAATTATATAAGGTACAGTTATGGAAAATCATATAGAAACCAATTTTAGAGAGATACAGAAGATATTAGATAGTTGCGTATCGCATGGCTATAAAACTAAAGTAGATGCACTATTTTTAAAGCGTGAATATCTGACACAGGCTCAGCTAAAGGATTATTTGCGGCAGGAAATTTTCCGTGTTACCGAAAATATAGTAGCCATTCAGCAAAAATACCGTGTCGTGCGTGATATTGTACAGGATATGGATGTTCCCGATTTTTTGTGGGAAAGCGGTTATTTTGAGGACTTAAACTCTAATGAGAGGAAAAAGTACATCGTTTTCCGCTGTTCTGATTTTGATATGGACGCATATTTGCATGAACCGTCTTGCTATGATGAACGACTTCCCTATTTTTCCATCATTGTTAGCCTTGTGGTACTTTCCAAGTATTTGTACTTTCTGCAAGAACAGGAAAGCAAATACTATACAGATTCTATTGTCTCCCAAGAACAAGTCTTGCCAAAAGAAAAAGATGAAAGTGTAGAAACCACTCCAGCCAAGATTGTGGGTAAAAGCAATCCCTTCAAATCCACTTTGAAAGCCAATGAAATCAAACTTCTGACTGAATGTGTGAACGAAGCGAATATGTTTACTACTACTGTCAGCACCAAAATACTTACCGATTTTTTCAACTGTAAGTTGGACGGTGTATTGAAAGTTAATAATACCCGTCTGTTGGCTTACCTAATGATGCAACTCAGCTGTTATAACTACATCGTTTATGAGTGGCAGTCAGTTATAGCAAACAACAAGTTGATATTGAAGAAGATAAAAGGAGAACCGCTTACACGCACTGACTTGTCGAGTGCGACAGACCAGGCGAAGAACATCTATCCGAAAGGATATGAAATTATAGACAAATACATCAAACAACTGCAAAAAGGTTGAGCATAGATTGAACGCTCAA